>Ga0105240_10006267_pt1 | contig 17501 bp, 16 predicted proteins | sample KBSC54metaG_FD_80426 | JGI IMG/M metagenome (GOLD analysis project Ga0105240, IMG submission 80426) | Corn rhizosphere microbial communities from Kellogg Biological Station, Michigan, USA - KBS C5-4 metaG | ecosystem: Host-associated > Plants > Roots > Rhizosphere > Soil | place: Michigan, USA...
ACCACCACACTGCAGATCTGTACAAAGGTTGACAGTTTGCCCCAGATGCTGGGGGGGAATTTCCGGATTTTGGTGGACAGGATCAGGACTCCGGCGGCGGCGAGGATGTAGAGATCGCGGCCGAGGACGACGCCGAGGAGCCAGATGGGGATGGTGCCTGCGCCGGCGAGGGCGAGAAAAACTCCGCTGAGGAGGGCTTTATCCGCAATGGGGTCGAAATAGGCGCCGGTTTGAGTGACGTGGTGGAGTCCGCGGGCGGCGGCGCCGTCCAGGATGTCGGTGAAAGCGGCGATGCAGAAGAGCGTCACGGCGAGGACGGGGCGGTCGGAGAGAATTGCCTGGATGATAAAAGGTACGAGGAGCAGCCGGACGAGCGTGAAAAAGTTGGCGAGCGTGAACCAGGACGGCATCAACAAATGAGTGTAGCGGACGGCGGGGCACTTCACGCAAAGACGCAAAGATGAGAAGCCGCAAAGAAGAAGCGGAGAAGGTGTCCTACGGACGGGGCAGAAAATCGCCCCGCCATAAGGACATTCTCTTAATGTATGTGCCTATTAGTCAGTCGGCGCGCGGAATTGTCTCAAATTTCTTCAGTTCGCCGGCGCCGTCGGAAGGTCTGCAAGGATAGATTGCCGGCTCGAGGGAGTAGCTCTTCCGGTAGCTTTCGGCGATGGCGGCGTTGAAGGCCGGCACGGCATCGGGCACGATCATGGTGACGGTGCAGCCGCCGAATCCGCCGCCGGTCATACGTGAGCCGAAGACGCCCTCGAGTTTCAAGGCGGTGTCCACCAGGAAATCCAATTCGGGGCAACTCACTTCGTAATCGTGCTGCAGGCTGCGGTGCGAAGCGACCATAAGCGCGCCCACCTCCGTCAGGTCGCCGCCGCCGGTGGCTTCCACGAAGCGTTCGACGCGCGCGATCTCGGTCACCACATGCCGTCCGCGCTTCGCGATCACCGGCGGCACGTCCGCCGCGACCGTCTCGAACTGCTCCGGCGCGATGTCGCGCAAACTCTGCGCCTGCGGGAATTTCGCCTGACAGGCCGCCAGCGCGGCGGCGCATTCCTGCACCCGATCCTTGTACGCCGACCCGGCGAGCGCGTGCTTCACCATCGTGTTTACGGCGACGAAGGTGACGGAGGCGGGAAGCGTGACGAGGCGGTTGGCCAGGCTGCGGCAATCGATCTCGACGGCGCAATGCTCGCGGCCGAAGATCGAGATGTACTGGTCCATGATGCCGCAGGGCATGCCGACGTAATTGCGTTCGGCGCGCTGGCAGAGTTTGGCCAGTTCGAGCGGGTCGAAGGCGCGGCCCTGCAGGAAGGCCAGGGCGGAAGAGACTTCGAGCGCGGCCGATGAACTGAGTCCTGAGCCTTCGGGGACGGTGCTGCGGATGTAGAGACTCAGGGCGGGGATGTCGATGCCGGCGGCGATGAGTTCGTGCGCGACGCCGATGGGGTAATCGCTCCAGTGGTGGGTCGGGGTGAGCGCGGCGACGGCGGCGACGTCCCATTCCATGGTCTCGTCGCGGTGTTCGGAGTAGATGCGGAGTTTGCCGTCGCGGTTGGGAGCGGCGGCGATGTAGGTGGCGAGGTCCAGTGCGACCGGCAGGACGAAGCCCATGTTGTAGTCGGTATGCTCGCCGATGATGTTGGTGCGACCGGGCGCGCGGAATACGCGGAGACCGTCGGCCGAGCCGAAGCGCTGCCGGAATAAGTCGATCATGACTGTTTGCGCGATGCGCGGCGTGCCAGCATCAGCAGAAACAGGCCGAACACCAGCATGGCGAGTCCGCAATAGAGGTTGACGTTGAGGTCTGTGAGCGCGCCGTGATCGGCCGGATTGAGAATCCCCATGGCAACGAGGAGGACCCCGAGGAGGGTGAAGAACAGGCCCGAAGGCAATCGCAAGTCAAGCATATTATGCAAACCAGAGATTGAGAATAATAGCGAGCACCCCTACCAGGACCGCGAGCGGCGCGGGGCGCTTGTACCAGACTACGCCCTCGTCGTGCTTATGTTCGGTGAGTCCGTAAACGAGTCCGGTCAATTCGCGCTCGGGGCGGGGTTCGGACAGCATGCTGACGCCGATGGTGGTGAGAAAGCAAACCGTCCAGGCGGACATCGCGATGTAGAAATTCTGCGCCATGGGCGAGGGGAATTCGTGCAGGTTGGCGATCCAGGCGCCCTTGCCCTCGGCGAGCGTGAGTCCGTGGGTGGCGGCCGCGGCGAGAGTGCCGCTGAGGAGGCCGAAGAAAGCGCCGTGTCCGGTGGTCCGCCTCCAGAACATGCCCAGCAGGAACGTGGCGAAGAGGGGCGCGTTCACGAAGCTGAAGACCAGTTGCAGCAGATCGTTGATGGTGTTGTAGGACGCGGCCATGTACGCCGCTCCTACTGAGAGCAGCACGCCGCCGACGGTCGTGAGGCGCCCGACCATCAGATAGTGCGAGTCGGGCGCGTTGGGCCGGATGTGGCTCTGGTAAATGTCATAGGTGAAGACGGTATTGAAGGCGGTGACGTTGCCGGCCATGCCGGACATGAACGACGCCATGAGTCCGGTGAGTCCGACGCCGAGCATACCGGAGGGATAGAACTTGCCCATGAGGGTGGTGAGGACCTGGTCGTAATCGGGGCCGCCGTTCTTCATCGGGAGGTCGTAGCCGACGGCCATTTTGGAGAGGGCGAGGGCGGCGATGCCGGGGACGATCACGATGAAGGGCATCATCATTTTGGGGAGGGCGGCGAGGACGGGAGTGCGGCGCGCGGCGGACATCGAGTTGGCGGCCATGGCTCGCTGGATGACGAGGAAGTCGGTGCACCAGTAGCCGAAGGATAGGACGAAGCCGAGTCCGGCGACCATGCCGAAGACTTCGATGCCCATGGGATTCTGGTGCGCGCTGCCCATGTATTTCCAACTGTGTGTCATGACGGCGGGGACGCGCGATGCCATGCCGCTCCATCCGCCGGCCTTCCAGACGGCGAGGGCGGCGAGGGGAGAGAATCCGACGACGATGAGAAAAAACTGGAGGACTTCGTTGTAGATGGCGCTGGTGAGTCCGCCGAGAAAGGTGTAGGCGAGCACGATGGCGGCGGAGACCAGCACGCTGGTTTCGAAGCTCCAGCCGAGGACGAGGCGCATGAGCAGGCCGAGCGCGTACATCGAAATGCCAGAGGAGAAGATGGTCATCACGGCGAAGGCGAGGGCGTTGAGGGTGCGAGTCTTCTCGTCGAAGCGGAGCTTGAGGTATTCGGGGACGGAGCGGGCGCGGCTGCCGTAATAGAACGGCATCATGAAGAGGCCGACGAAGATCATGGCCGGGACCGCGCCGACCCAGTAGAAGTGCGCGGTCATGATGCCGTATTTGGCGCCGTTGCCGGACATGCCGACCAGTTCCTGGGCGCCGAGATTGGCCGCGAGGAAGGCGAGACTGGTGATCCAGACGGGTACGGAATGGCCGGCGGTCAGGAAGTCGCCGCTGGTGGAAATTTTCTTACGAAGAAGCCATCCGATGCCGAGCACCAGGAGGAAGTAAAGAGCGAGTATGAAGTAGTCGACGAAGGCAAGCTTCAAGGGAAATCCTCACCACTTCTACAATTTCAGACTTGGAACACCTGAGTCTATCACAGGGTGTTTCGGACTCGGATTGGCGGGTCCAGGTGTGTTAGCTTCGTAAATGAAATGGCATTTTTGTATACCTTTAGGGCCGGTGTTCTGGCCGTTGCGGTAGGTTTGTGCGTGCAGGGGCAGACCCCCAATCCGAAGGATTTGCCGGGGGAAGCGCATGGTTTGCCGCCGAGAGCCAGCGCGTCGGATTATCAGCGGCAGGCGAAGTCGGGACCGATCACGATCGCGGCGGAGTTCAAGGGGCACGCGATACCGACGCCGGAATCGACGCTGAACACGGAAGATTACGTGGTGGTGGAGGTCGGCATTTACGGGCCGGCGGACGCGCGCGCGAAGATCTCGGTGGACGACTTTTCGCTGCGGATCAACGGGAAGAAGAATCCGCTTTCGAGCACGCCGTATGGGATGGTGCTGGAGAACGTGAAGGATCCGTCGTGGGAGCCGCCGGCGGCGCCGAAGTCGAAGACGGCGATCGGTGGCGGAGGCGGCGGTGCGGGCGAGGGCGGTGGTCCGGGAAGTACGCCGCCTCCGCCTCCGCCGATCCCGTTTCCGGTGAAGCGGGCGCTGCAGGTGCGGGTGCAGAAGGCGGCGCTGCCGGAAGGCGAGCGGACGCTGCCGCAGGCGGGGTTCCTGTTCTTCCGGTACGGCGGGCAGTCGAAGGGGATCCACGATGTCGAGCTGATTTATAACGGTCCGACGGGGAAGGCGATGCTGCGGTTGTGGCCGTAGGCAGTAGCTGATCGGAGCCGCGCGCGTCAGCAAGCGATGCATTCCTCTTTTGTTGCCGGCTCCGCCGCGAAGAATTGCCGCTCCGTGCCGGGCTGATCGGAGCCGCGCGCGTCAGCAAGCGATGCATTCCGCTGCAAAGTGGGGCAGGCGCTTTCGCCTGCCAAACCTTCCAGTCAAGCCGCTGTGCGCGGCGCCGGCTATTACCGTTTGAACTATAGCAGAAAATGGAATATACTGGCCCCCGATGGGCAAACGTAAAGCAGACGAGCCGCGGCCGGAAGATTTCCTCCCGCTGCACCGTGACACGTTCCAGATTCTGGTGGCGCTGGCCGACCGCGACCGGCACGGATATTCGATCCTGCGCGACATTGCCGAACGCGGCGGCGGCGCCCACCCGATCGGTCCGAGCACGCTCTACAGTTCGATCCGGCGGCTGCTGGAGAGCGGGCTCATCGAAGAACTGGACGAGCGGCCCGACCCGGAATCCGACGACGAGCGGCGGCGCTACTACCGGCTGACGAATCTGGGGCGCCGCGTTGCGGCGGTGGAAGCGGAGCGGCTGCAGCGCCTGCTGGACGATGCTCGCGCGGGCGGCTTGCTGCCCCGACGGACGTGAGCCATGCCTGGTCCGGGATATCGCCTCCGGGTCTACCGTTTGCTGCTGCGGCTGTATCCGGCGCAGTTTCTGCAGGAATACGAGCGCGAAATTCTGCTCACGTTTCGGACGGAATGGCTGCGCGAGTCGAGCGCGGCCGGGCGCTGGTTCTACTTCGTGCGCGCCGCGTCGGCCATCCTATTCAATTCCCCCTTGGAGCATTTCCAGATGTTGACTCACGATTTGCGATACGCATTCCGTACGTTCCGGCGGAGTCTGCCGCTGACGCTAGTGGCGGTGGCGACGCTGGCGCTGGGAATGGGAGTGAACTCGGCCTTATTCAGCGTGGTGAAGGCCGTGTTGCTGGACGCGCTGCCGTACGGGAAACCGGATCAACTGGTGCGCGTCTGGGTGCGCAATCCGCAGCAGGGTTTTGAACACGACGTTACCAGTTGGCCGCGCCTGGAAGATTGGCGGGCGCGCAGCCGGACCATTCAGGGCTTCGCCGTTTTCGGGCCCGCGCGGCTGATTCTGACGGAGGGTGGCGAACCGGCGCAACTGCAAGGCACGTCGGTCTCGGCGAATTTCTTCCGAGTGATGGGCGTGAAACCGCTATTCGGACAGGACTTCGAGAATAATGCCGATCAGGAAGGCCAGCCCAAGCGGATCATGCTGGCCTACGGGTTCTGGCAGCGGCGGTTCGGCGGTGACCCATCCATCGTCGGACGACAACTGAATATGAGCGGCGACACCTACCTGGTGATGGGGGTGACGCCGCCGCTGTTCCAATTTCCGGAGCGCGGGTTGGATTTCTGGACGCCATTCGCCCTGGATGCGCGCTCCCGTACGGCGCGCGGCAATTTCTTCCTGAATACGGTCGCCCGGCTGCGCGACGGCGAAACTCTGAAGCACGCGCAACTGGAGATGGATGGAATCGCCGCGGCTTTGGCGCAGCGGTATCCCGTGGACCAGCACCTGGGCGTCGCGCTGGTGAATCTGAAGGAGGACCTGACCGGATCGATCGCGCCGGCGCTATGGGTCCTGAGCGGCGCCGTGATTTTCATTCTGCTGATCTGTTGCGCCAATATCGCGGGAATGCTGCTGGCGCATACCGCCGAGCGGCGGCAGGAACTGGCGATCCGCGCGGCCTTAGGCGCCGGGCGGAGCCGCGTGGTGCGGCAACTGCTCACGGAAGCGGCGCTGCTGTTCTGCGCCGGAGGAGCCGCGGGTATCGCGGTGGCATATGTGGGCGTGAAGCTGCTGCTGCGGATCGCTCCGCCGGAGCTGGCGCAATTGCAGGACACGCATCTCGACCTGACGGTGGCGGCGGTAACTCTGGTGGTTTCGGCGGCGAGCGGCATCCTGTGCGGCATGCGGCCGGCGCTGGCGGCTTCGCGATTGGATCTGGCGAGCGATTTGAGGCAAGGAGGGCGGCGCGTGGTGGGCCGGATGGACAGCCGTCGGTTCCGCTCGATTCTGACGATCGGCGAAATGGCTCTGGCCATGATTCTGCTCACGGGCTCGTGGCTGCTGGTGCGCAGCCTGCAGCGGATCGAGGGTGTGTCGCTTGGCTTCGATTCGCGGTCAGTGTCCATAGCCACGCTGCTGCCGCCGCGCACACGGTATAAAGATGGCAAGGCGACGGCCGCCTTCTACACGCAACTATTGGAGCGTCTGCGAGCGCAGCCAGGAGTCGAGGGCGCTGCCGCGATCACGACTTTCCTGCTCGGGCGACTACCGGACTCCGCCACCTTCTTTATCGATGGCCGCACGGAGCAGATCATGACGCCGCTCACCATGGACGGCGTAAGTCCGGACTTCTTTTCGGTTATGAAGATTCCTCTATTGCGCGGCCGGTACTTCGATTCGAGCGATCGGGCCGACTCGCTGCCCGTAGTCATCATCAATCAGACGATGGCGCGGCGCTACTGGCCGAACGAGGATCCGCTGGGGAAGCGTCTGACGTTTGGGAATCCCAAAGACGCGAAGGTGGAGTGGGACACCGTGGTCGGGGTAGTGGCGGATACGGAGCGGGCGGGAGTGGACCAGCCGGTGTTTACGGAGTCGTACGCGCCGCTCGTGCAAGCGTCGCCGCGCGGTGTACAAATCCTGATCCGGACCCGGCAGGGAGCGGCGGCCGCGCGGACGTCGCTGGTTACGGCGCTGCGTGAACTGGATCGCCAGATGCCCGTGGCGCGGTTCAGCACACTCGACGCGGAATTGGGCGGACAGGTGGCGTCGCGGCGATTCACGACTTTTCTGCTGACGTTATTTGCCGTGGCGGCGCTGGTGATCGCCGGGGTCGGGCTGTACGGGTTGATTTCGTACCTGGTGACGCTGCGGCGGCAGGAGTTCGGGGTGCGCATGGCATTGGGAGCGCGTCCTGTTGACGTGATGCGGATCGTGATGGGCCGGGTGATGGCGATGGCCGCGGCCGGGCTCGTGCTGGGAGTCGCCGGGGCGCTGGTGCTGACAAGGGGGCTGCAAAGCCTTCTGTTCGGCGTGACCCGGTTCGATCCGGGCAGCTACCTGGCGGCGGGAATCGGATTGCTGGCCGTGTGCGCCGTGGCGGCGATCCCGCCCATAGTGCGGGCGCTGCGCTCGGACCCGCTCGCGGCTCTACGAGCGGAGTGAGAAGGCGCCGCCGGTGCCTTCCGCCTTCCTCCGCACTCGCCAGGCCCGGTAACGCCGGCGGTCTCGGCCGCCGGTGCCTCTCCGTTTTCCGCTGTGGTGAATTTCAACATTGACAACAATCTGAAACCTGGATTTCCCCCGGAATCAGTAACTTCGGAGTTTCAGGCCCTTGACTTATCAAAGGGCAATGATACTGTTTAAGTAGGTTAGACCAGCAGGCGCTCACACCGCCTGCTTTTTTTATTTCCAAGGAGACAAACTTTGACTGAAGAAATTTTGAAAATGCTGAAGTCTTTCCCTAAGCCCGAGCCCCCGGGAGAGCGTCGCACCCTCAACGCCTACCGCCACGGACTCACCGGCCACGTCCGCTTTACCACCGCCGGCGACGAGCAGGCCTACAAAAAACACTGCGCCGGCTACCACGAGGACCTCACCCCCAAGGGAGCCCTCGAAACCGACCTCACCCAGTCCGTCGCCGACGGACGCTGGCGCCTGAAACGCGCCTCTCAAATGGAAAACGCCATCGTGGCCATCACCCTCGGCCGCCCCGACCAGATGAAATGCGACTCCGAAGAAGCCACCATCGCCTTCGCCCATGCCTACGCCTGGCTCGACCGCGGCAAGGACCTCAACCTCCTCACCCTCTACGAACGCCGCATCCAGTCCAACTTCAAAAACGACCTCGCCTTGCTCGAACTGCTCCAAAGCCAGCGCCGCGGCCGCGAAGAACAAGCCGCCCGCGAGGCTGCCGAACAGGCCGCCGCAGCCCAGCAGGCCCAAGCCGCAGATGCCGAACAGGTCCCAGCCCAGCCCCCAAGTCCACTCCGCAGGCGACTGGAACCCAGAACTGTTTTTTCAACTCGTCCGAAGCACCCCAAGCGGCCCCTTTTCAGCCCTCCGCCGGCTGAAATCCTGGCAGCATAACCCCGTCCACTGCAACCGATCTTTGACAATTCGCCCGGCTCGCCGACAACCCCCACTCGACGTGCCCCAAACCATCGGTGAAGTGCCGTGGGGCACGCTTTTGCCGCGCTTCAGCCTGACCGCCGAGCACCGCTCGGCTTAACTTTAGTCAACGGTTGTTCGCCTATCGCTTTGCATCTTGAGGCAGGGGATCGACCGGCCGATAGTGGGAGATACTTTGAGCACTCAGTCGATCCGTCTGGAAGCACCATTCCGCGCGAAGTGGATCATCAGCGGGCGCGAAGATCTCACGTGGTTCATCGGATCGTCGCTGGTGAGTTACGCCGTGTTGGCGTTGATGGCGAGCGGGTTTCCGCTCACGCCGCTCTATCTGATCTGGCTGGTGGGGATCGACGGGCCGCACGTGTTGGCGACGGTCACGCGCACGTATTTCGATGTGCAGGAGCGGCGCCGGCTCGGCGGACTGCTGTGGATCGTGATTCCCGCGATGATGATGGGGCCGATCATGGTCGCGGGGAAGGCGGGCACGCTGTTCTACGTGATCGCGAACGGCTGGCTGCACTATCACATTGCCAAGCAGCACTTCGGATTCGTGATGCTGTACAAGCACAAGGCGGGTGATCGGGATCGCTTCGATTTCGTGCTGGACCGCTGGTTTCTGCTGGCCTCCCTGATGCTGCCATACGCGCGCTTCATGTTGTACAACTTCACGCGCATGCCGAATCTGGATCGCGTGCTGCTGCCGGCCTACGCGCTTCTGGTCGCGGTGTTTCTCGTGCGGCAGGTGCAGAAGTGGCGCGCGGGCGCGCTGTTGAACGCGCCGAAGCTCATGCTGCTGGGGGTCGTGGTTCCGTTGCAGTGGCTGGCGTTTCAGCAGGCCGGATATTCCGACGGGCTGTTGCGCGCGGGCGTGGCGCTCGGACTCTTCCACAGCTTTCAATATCACCGGCTGATGTGGTTCCACAATCGGAATCGGTATGCGGGCACGGAAGGGTACGGCTTGGCCGGCGCCCTGGCGCGCAAGTTCGTCTATTACTTCAGCGCGGCGGTGCTGTTGAATCTCGTGCTGGAAGTGCTGCCGACGCGCTTAATGCCGAACGCGTACTTGAGCGCGGCGCTGTGGGGCATCCCGTTCACGCACTACATCCTCGATTCGAAGATCTGGCGCGTGCGCGGGAATAAAGAGCTGGCCGCGGCGTTGAAGCTGTAGGTTGGGCGCTAATTCCAGGCGTCGCGATTGGTGATGGTGACGCGGAACATGGGCTTTTCCTTTTCGCCCGGCTCGATCACGAATTCCTGTGTGGTCTTCTTGGGGTCATAGTCGCGCCAGAGCCAGGTGAGCGATTCCGGCAGATCGAGGGCAGCCTGCGCGCCGCCGTGGGCCGCTGTGCCGAAGCGGAAGTGGAAATCGTAGTCGCGAAACTTGAGCGAGTTCGCCATCTGGATGTTCTGCATGGGCCAGGAGCCGAAATTATTCTCCAGGTCGTCCGACCCATCGCTCATCCAGATGCGGATGTTCTTCTTCGGTTCTTTGCGTACCTTGAACGGATAGACGTTGCCGCCATCCAGGTTCTCCTGCGGACGCCATTGGATGGACGTGAAACTGCCGACCGCGGAGTGAGCGCGGGCGAACTTGTCGGGCATGAACCAGGCGGCGTTGACGGCACAGATGCCGCCCGACGATTCGCCGCCGATGGCCCGGCTATAGCCATCCTGCCGCAGCTTGTAAGTCTTTTCCACTTCGGGCAGCACTTCCTCCATCAGGAAGCGCGCGTATTTGTCGCTCACGGTGTCGTACTCGACGGAGCGCATGTCACGGCCTTGTGTGGAAGTGCCGGGCTGGATCATGACGTGCACCATCGGCGGGATGAGTTTCTGGTGCACCAGGTTTTCGGTGACGGTGAAGAGGCGCGATCGCGAGTAATCGCCGATGAGGTTCTGGCCGTCCTGCCAGACCATCAGGGCGGCCGGCACGTTGGGGTCGACGCCGGGCGAGGCGTACACCCAGTAATTCGAACTCATGCCGTCGTAGATCTTACTGACAATGGTTTTCTTCTCGCTGGCGGTGCCGTGTGGGACTCCGGGCTGCATGTAGGAATCGGGGTTGTAGCCCACGGCGTCGCCGCGAGCGCCACGAGGTTTGCCATCGGCGAAGTACTGGTAGGAGTGTGTGACGCCAGTGCGCATCTTGGTTTCGAGCATCCAGAATTGCGTGCCTTCGATGGGCGACATGGGGACTGCGGGCTGGTTGTCGATGGAGATGGTGGCAGGGGTCGGAGAAGTGGTGACGAAGAGATAATCCTGACCCCAGACGGCGCTGCCGCCGCGGGCACCGAGAGTCTTCGTGATGGCGTCCTTGAGGCCGGGAGTATTGGGTCCGGTGCGGGCGAGGTTGATGAGTTCCTGTAGGGGAGGGGTCTGGGAGAATGCCGCCGTACAAAGCAGAATCAGATAAAGACTCTTCATGTTCGACGAGTATATCGAAAAACCGGATATGTCTAGTTTAGTTTTCTAAGATCTTCCAGGTTCAAGCGGCCGGTGTAGATGGCCATGCCGAGGGCGGCGTGGACATTCATGTCGAGGAGGGCGCGGACGTCGTCCAGGGTGGTGATGCCGCCGGCGGCGGTGAGTTCGAGGGAGGTGGAGGCGCGGAGGCGGCGGAACCAGTCGAGGTCGGTGCCCTGCATCATGCCTTCCTTGTCGACGTAGGTGCAGAGGAAGCCGGAGCAGTAGGGTTCGAGCGAGCGGAGGACGTCCTCGGCGGTGAGGTCGGTGGACTCCTGCCAGCCCTTGACGACGATGCGGCCGCCTTTGGAATCGACGGCGATGAGGAGGCGATCGGGTCCGACGGCGTCGCGGAGTTCGGCGAGGAGTGGCTCGTTGATGCCGGACTTCGTGAAGGCGCTGGTGCCGACGATGACCTTGTGCGCGCCCTGGGCGATCAGCGCCTGCGCTCGCTGCACTGTGCGGACGCCGCCGCCGACGCGGGTGACGGCGCGCGAGGCCAGCATGCGGACCAGGTCGTCATTGGAGCCGCGGCCCATGGCGGCATCGAGGTCGATCACCTGTATTTCGGGGAAGCCAGCGAATCTGCGGAGCATCTCCTCGGGCGAATCGCCTTCGAGGGCCTTTTCGCGGCCTTGCACGAGTTGGACGACCTTGCCGTCCATGAGGTCGATGCAGGGGAAGATCATGCGGCCGGCCTCACGGGGATGCCGCGCTTGTCGAGCTCTTCCTTGAGGCGCTCGACGGTGTAGGTCCCGTAGTGAAAGATGGACGCGGCCAGGGCGGCGTCGGCGCACCCGTCGGTCAGGACGCGCACGAAATGTTCGGGGGTGCCGGCGCCTCCGCTGGCGATGATGGGGATGTGCGTGGCTTTCGACACTGCCTTGGTGAGCGGGCAGTCGAAGCCGTCCTGAACGCCGTCGGTATCCATGCTGGTGAGCAGGATCTCGCCGGCGCCGAGGGCCTCGCCGCGGGCTGCCCATTCGACTGCATCGGTGCCTTCATCGTCGCGGCCGCCGCGCGTGTAGACGTGCCATGCGCCGGGGCCTGCGCGACGCGCGTCGATCGCGAGCACTACGGCCTGCGCGCCGAATTCGTTGCTCAATTCGGTGATCAACTCGGGGCGGCGGACAGCGGCGGTGTTGATGGAGACTTTGTCGGCGCCGGACATGAGGATGCGGCGGGCGTCGGCGATGCTGCGAATGCCGCCGCCGACGGCGAGGGGGATGAAGACCTTGCGGGCGGTGCGGCTGACGACGTCGGCCATGATGTCGCGGGCGTCGCTGGAGGCGGTGATGTCGAGGAAGACGAGCTCGTCGGCGCCGTCGCGATTGTAGCGATCGGCCAGTTCGACAGGGTCGCCGGCATCGCGCAGGTTGACGAAATTGACGCCTTTGACGACGCGTCCGCCGGTGACGTCGAGGCAGGGGATGATTCGTTTAGCGAGCATCAGATTTCCAGGAAATTCTCCACGATCTTCAGCCCGATGGCGCCCGACTTTTCCGGATGGAATTGCACGCCGTACACGTTGTCCGATTCGATGGCCGCGGTGTACGTGGGGCCGTAGGTACACGTAGCCGCGGCGCGTGGATTCTCCGGCACGTAGTAGCTGTGGGCGAAGTACACGTACGGCCGGGGCGCGAGATTGCTCATCAGGCGTGAGGCGGGACGGGGTTCGAGTTCGTTCCAGCCCATGTGGGGGACGCGCGCGCCGGGGGCGAAGCGTTCGACGGAGCCCGCGTACAATCCGAGTCCGGCGACTTCAGGGGCTTCGGCGCTGCGCTCGAAGAGCGCCTGCATGCCGAGGCAGATTCCGAGGAACGGCACGCCGGCGGTGATGCGAGCGAGCAGAGTCTGACGGACCTGCAGTTCGTCGAGAGCGCGCATCATTTGTCCGAAGTGGCCGACGCCGGGAAGGATGATCTTGGTGGCGGCATTCAGGCCTGCCGAGTCGCGGACCAGCGTGTAGTCGCAGCCGATTTCCCCGAGCGTGTTCTGCACGCTTCGCAGGTTGCCCGCGCCGTAATCGAAAATGGCGATCACAGCAGTCCTTTCGTCGACGGCAACTGGTCTTTCAGCCGCTCGTCGGTGGAGCAGGCGTACCGCATGGCGCGCGCGAAGCACTTGAAAATGGCCTCGATCTTGTGATGGTTGGATCGGCCGTAGAGCACTTTGGCGTGCAGGTTGGCGCCGGCGTGATTGACGAAGCCGCCGAAGAAATCCTCGACCAGTTCGGTCTGCAGATCGCCGACCAGCCGGACTTTCACCTTGTCCTTATAAACAAGCGCCGGGCGACCGCCGAGATCGAGCGCGACCACGGCCAGCGTTTCGTCCATAGGCAGCACGAAATATCCGGCGCGGTTGATGCCCTTGCGATCGCCGAGTGCTTTGGCGAATAGCTGTCCGAGCACGATGCCGACGTCTTCCACGGTGTGGTGCTGATCGACATCGAGGTCGCCATCGGCGTGGAGTTTCAGGTCGAAGCCGCCGTGCTTGGCGAAGAGCTCCAGCATATGGTCGAAAAAGCGGATGCCCGTCGAGACCTCGTACGTGCCGCGGCCCTCGATCTTGAGCGACCCGCCGATCTTCGTCTCTTTCGTATCGCGCTGCAGCTTTGCCGTTCTCATTGTTTTTGGAAGACCTCGTCCAGGTAGTTGATGTCGTCAACGATCGCGAAGGCGTGTTCCTGTTGGAACAGGAAGACCAGATCGACGTAGAGCGGATTGGATGGCGCGGCGATGCCGATGAACGGCACTCCGGCCGCGCGGGCGCAGCGTGCGTCGTCCACCGTGTCGCCGATGTAGTAGAGGGTGGCGCCGGGATTAGCGGCCTGAATGGCGCGGAGTCCCTCCGGGTCGGGCTTGTGTTTCTGCACGTCGTACATGCCGACGATCGGGTCGAAGGCCATGCCGGGCGCGAAGCGATTCAGCGTGAGCAGCGCTTCCTCTTTGGGACGTCCGGTGAAAAGCGCGAAGCGGAACTGGTCGGCCAGTTTTTCGAGGACGCCCTGCCGGGCGACCCACTTCTCGCGCAGGATCAGGCCATCGTCGCCGCTGCCGTGGAACAGCATCTGGAAATGCGACTTCACTTCGTCGAATGTGGCGTCCACGCCCACGCCGGTCACGAGGTGGTGCGACAGTCGCCAATCGTCATTCCAGCCGCCCTGATTCTTGAATTCCTGAATCAGCTCGGGGGTGATGCGCGTGCCGGTGAAGTGTTCGACAGTCTGCGCGATGGTTTCGCGGTAGCTTTCGGTGACATCCACCAGCACGCCGTCCATATCGAAGACCAACAGCGGTTTCATTGGTTCCACACCTTCTCCAATTCCTCGAGCAGGCGGCGCGTCTGCTGGCGCGTGCCGATGGTGATGCGGACACAGCCGGGCGCTTCGTAACTGCGGTCGCGCACGAGAATGGCCTGGGCGCGCAGCGCGTCGCGGACCTCGATGGCGCGCTTGCCGAAGTGGCCGAGTACGAAATTGCCGGAGCTGGGCACGTAGGAGATGCCCAATTGTTCCAGGCCGACGCAGAGCAGTTCGCGCGCGGCCAGGATCTCGGCGACGTAGCTCTGCACGTATTCGGCATCCTGCACCGCCGCCTGCGCCGCGATTACCGCGAGGGTGTTGACGCTGTACGGCGACTGCGCTTTGTGCAGCAACGCGACGTTGGCTTCATGCGAGAACAGGCAGCCCAGCCGCATGGCCGCCATGCCGAAGACCTTGGAAAATGTGCGGCAGACGAAGAGGTTGGGCACGCGCTCGATTTCGGTGAGCGCGGTCACGCCGGAGAATTCGTAGTAGGCCTCGTCGACCAGGACGGCGGCCTTGCGGGCCTTATGCAGAATGCGTTCGATGCCGAGCAGCGAAATGCCGGTGCCGGTGGGATTATTCGGGTTGGCGAAAATGACGGCGCGCGTGTCGGGCGTGATCGCGTCGAGCACTTCCTGGAGCGGAAACTCCATACCTGGGTACGGGTAGGCGACCTCTTTGATGCGCGCGCCGGCCACCTCGGAGTAGAAGCGGTACATGGCATACGACGGCTTAAGCAGCAGAACTTCCTGGGCGTCGTCCACGTAGGTGTTGACGAAAACCTGGATGGCCTCGTCGGTGCCGTTGGTGAAAACGAACTGCTCGGGTTGCACCCGGAAGTACTCGGCGATGGCTTGCTTGGCCTCGCTGTACTCGGGGTACAGGGAAAGCTGCGCGGCGGAGAGTCCGTCCTTCAGCGCCTCGATAACACGGGGCGAACAACCGACAGTGTTCTCGTTGAAATCCAGCCGGAGCTTGTCGGCGCGTCCTCCGGTGGGCGGCGAATAGGGCGCCATCGAGAGGACGGCGGGCCGCGGCTTGATCGCGCCTTTGGGCAGTTTGTGGGCTTTCACAATCGCACCTCCACGCTGCGCGCGTGCGCTTCGAGTCCCTCGGCGCGCGCCAGGGTGGTGATCGACGGCGCCAGCTTTTTCAGCGCCGACTGGCTGAGTTCCTGCACGGAGATGACCTTCAGATAGTCGGTGACGCTGAGTCCGCCGCGTTGGCGGGCCGCGCCGCTGGTGGGCAGGACGTGATTGGGTCCCGAGGCATAATCGCCCGCCGCTTCGGGACTGTACGGTCCGACGAAGATGCTGCCGGCGTGCTTCACCTGCGCGAGCAGCGCGGCGTCGGGAATGCTGAGGTGCTCGGGCGCGAAGCGGTTGGCAATGTCCATGGCCTCATCGAGCGACGACACCATCACGATGGCCGAATTGCGTCCGATGGACTTCGCCGCGACGGGGGCGGTGGGCAGGACGGCCAGTTGCCGATCGACCTCCTTGGCAACGGCGGCCGCCAGACGTTTGGACGTAGTGAGCAGGACGGCCGAAGCATCGACGTCGTGCTCGGCCTGCGCCAGCATGTCGGCGGCGATGTGGCGCGGATCGCCATCGGCGGCGATCATGAGAATCTCGGTGGGTCCGGCGATGAAGTCGATGCCGACCTCGCCCGCGAGCAGTTTCTTGGCGGCGGCGACGTAGATGTTGCCGGGTCCGACGATGCGGTCGGCGCGCGGTACGGTGCGGGTGCCGTAGGCGAAGGCGGCGATGGCCTGCGCGCCGCCCATTTGGAATACCTGCGTGAGTCCCAGGGTCGCCGCGGTGCCGAAGACCTCGCGGACGGGCTTCGGTGAGGCCACGCAAATGTTGGGAACGCCCGCGACCTGCGCCGGGATGGCGGTCATCAGGATCGTGGAGGGCAGGGGATAGCGGCCGCTCGGAATGTACGCCGCGACTGTATCGAGCGGCCGCACGATCTGGCCGAGTCGCATGCCCGCGCCGGCGGGCTTCATCCACTCGCGCGGCATCTGCATTTCGGCGAAGCGGCGGATGTTCGCGGCGGCCGTTTCGACCGCGGTGCGAAACTCGGGCGTGAGCGTCGCCTGGGCGGCGCGCAATTCCTTTTCCGGCACGCGCACGTTCTTACGATCGAGTCGGTCGAACTTGCGCGCGTACTCCAGCAGGGCTGTATCGCCGCGCCGTCGCACGGCTTCCAGGATCGGCCGCACGACGGCCTCGGCCTCCTCCAGGCGCGCCGCTTTGCGCGCGAGCAGCCGGTTCACCTGTTTGGTTTCAAATATGCGGATCACAGGACGATCTTGTTGAGCGGATACTCGACGATGCCTTCGCCGCCCGCCTCTTTCAGTCTGGGGATGATGTTCCGCACGGTGGATTCATCCAGGATGGTGTTGACGGCCAGCCAGTCCTCCTCGCTGAGATTGGAGATGGTGGGCCGCTTGAGCGCGGGCAGCACGGACAGGACAGCGGGCAGATTCTCACGGTGCACGTTGAGCATCAGCCCGACCTTGCCGAGCGCGTTGATGGCGCCGTCGAGCAGCATCTTAATGTCCTGGAGTTTGCGGCGCTTCTGCTCATCCTCCCAGGAGTTTTTGTTGGCGATCAACTGGGTGTTGGATTCGAGAACCGTGTCGATGATCTTGAGTTTGTTGGCGCGCAGGGACGAGCCTGTCTCGGTGACTTCGACGATGGCATCGGCCAGCACGGGCGGCTTGACTTCGGTGGCGCCCCAACTGAATTCGACCTTGGCGGTGACGCCGTGCGAAGCCAGATATCGCTTCGTGGTTTGCACGAGTTCGGTGGCAATGATCTTGCCCTGCAGGTCTTTCGCGGTGTGAAAGCCGGAGGCCTCAGGGACGGCGAGCACCCAGCGGACTTTTCCGAAACTCTGCTTGGCGTAAATGAGGTCGGCGACCGCGATGACGTCGGCCTCGTTCTCCTGGATCCAATCGCGGCCGGTGAGTCCGGCGTCGAGAATGCCGTCCTCAACGTAGCGCGCCATTTCCTGCGCGCGGATCAGCATGCATTCGATTTCGGGATCGTCGATGCCGGGGAAGTAGGAGCGGCTGCTGGTGGTGATCGAGAATCCCGCCCGCCGGAACAGGTCGATGGTGGCGTTCTCCAGGCTGGCTTTGGGGAGGCCGAGCTTGAGCTTCATGCCTTGGCT
>Ga0105240_10006268_pt1 | contig 17500 bp, 10 predicted proteins | sample KBSC54metaG_FD_80426 | JGI IMG/M metagenome (GOLD analysis project Ga0105240, IMG submission 80426) | Corn rhizosphere microbial communities from Kellogg Biological Station, Michigan, USA - KBS C5-4 metaG | ecosystem: Host-associated > Plants > Roots > Rhizosphere > Soil | place: Michigan, USA...
ACACGCGCAACGCAAGCTGGATCACGGCACGTTCGCCCTGCAATGCCACGACGCTCACAGCCGGGTCTTTTTTCGCAACTTAAAGGTCAGAAAACTCGCAGATGCGCCGCCGGAGCTAGCGCGAGGCGCCCCACGGCTGACTGACTACGAACAGGAAATCATCCGTCTCGGCGCGGCCAACTTTCCCGTGGTCAACTACCACACCCATCTCAAGGGAGGACTAACCTTGGAACAAGCCCTCGCCTCCTCACGCCAGACCGGCGTCTTTTACGGGATCGCCGTGAATTGCGGCCTTAACTTTTCCGTGACCAACGATGCAGGCATCGCGGAATACTTGAGCACGATGCGCGGCCAACCGTGTTTCGTTGCGATGCAGGCCGAAGGGCGTGAGTGGGTGAACATGTTTTCGCGGGAAGCCATTTCCCGTTTTGATTACGTGTTTACCGACGCCATGACCATCGTGGATGACTCGGGCCGCCGGATGAGGTTATGGATGCCCAACGAGGTCCCCGCTATTCCCGATCCTCAGGCGTTCATGGATATGTTGGTCGATCGCACCGTTAAGATCCTGAACAACGAGCCTATCGATGTTTATGTGAATCCCACTTTCCTGCCGGACGCCATCGCGGCCGATTATGACCGGCTTTGGACTGAAGAGCGGATGAAGAAAGTGGTCGCGGCGGCCGCGGCGCGGAAAATTGCGATCGAGATCAGCAGCCGCTATCAATTACCCAGGCTGCCGTTCCTCAAATTGGCCAAGACGGCGGGGTGCAAATTTACTTGCGGCACCAACAATGGAGACCGAGATATCGGCCGGTTGGATTACAGCTTCAAAATGGTCCGTGAACTCGGACTCAAATGGCAGGACATCTGGGTGCCGACAAAGCTCGCCGGGGCCGTGCCTGCGGATAACATTAGGGCGCGGCCGTTGTGAACCCGCGGGCGGAGGCGCCCGCGCTCCGGTACGGATTGCCCTTAGCCCTGGACGGCGCGTGGCTGTCGTGGAATCGCCACGGAACGGTGGCCCGCCGTCCCCTTGGAAGTGGCCACCACGTTCGCCAGCGAACGGACGGTGGGATGCTCGAGCATTTCACGCAAAGTCAGGTTTACGTCAAAGGACCGATTGGTCCGGGCAAACGCTCGCGTGGCAGAAAGAGAATCTCCTCCCAGTTCGAAAAAGTTATCGTCAATCCCGATTTGATTGAGCATTAACACCTCCTGCCAGATCTCCGCGAGCTTCTGCTCGTCCAGGTTCCGTGGAGCAAGGTAAGGCGACGAACTGGACGGGGTGAACTCGGGAGCGGGCAGGGACCGGCGATCCACTTTCCCATTGGGTGTTAAGGGGAATTGCTTCAGGAGCACAAATTGCGACGGGACCATGTACGCCGGTAATTTGGCCTGGATCGACTCTCGCAACTCGCTGAAAGAGGGCGGACCGTTTTTGCTGATTACATAGCCCACGAGCCGCTTATCACCGGCAACTCCTTCGCGAGCCGTTACCACCGCATCAGCAATGCCCCGGTGGGCCCGCAGGATCGACTCAATTTCGCCGGGCTCAATTCGAAATCCTCGGATCTTGAGTTGTTCGTCCACGCGGCCGAGGCATTCGATCTGGCCATGGGGCAGGTAGCGGACCAGGTCTCCCGTTTTATATAACCGGCTGCCGGGTTCGGTGGTGAACGGGTTTTCAATAAATTTCTTTGCCGTCAACTCCGGTTGGCCCAAGTAACCGCGGCTGACGCCTTCTCCGCCCAGGTGCAGTTCGCCAATGGTTCCCACCGGTACCGGTCGCAAGCATTCATCGAGGATGTATGCCTGGGTGTTCCCTAAGGGCCGGCCAATCAGGATCGGGCCTCCGCCCGTTACCTTCCAGGCCGTGGACCAAATCGTGGTTTCGGTCGGACCGTAAAAGTTCCACAGCACTCGGGTGCGGCTGAGCAATTCGTCGGCCAGTTCTCGCGGCAGGGCTTCTCCCCCGCAAAAGACCTGCAGGTCCTTTTTGCCCGTCCAACCCGCTTCAATCATCAGGCGCCAGGTCGCCGGCGTTCCCTGCATGAGGGTGGCGCCGGACCTCGCGAGCAAGTCGCCGAGCAGTGTGCCATCGCCGGCCGTCTCACGGTCCGCCAGCACCAAGGACCCCCCTGTGATCAAGGGTAGAAAAATCTCCAACGCGGCGATATCAAACGAAAGGGTCGTGACGGCCAGCAATTTGTCCTGCGCGGTGATCCCAGCGGTCTTGGCGACGGAAATCAGCAGGTTGACCACCGAACGATGCGTGACCTGCACTCCCTTGGGTCTCCCGGTCGTACCCGAGGTATAAATCACATAGGCTAAATCTGACGATGCACGCGAGGAGCGCCCTGCGCTTCCGGGCCTCGACCAGGCTCGATCCACTCCCGCGGTCCTGCCGGGGATTCCGTCGCCTGCCTGTTGGAGCAGGGATTCGACCGTGATGCAGTCGGCTGAGCCGGAAGGCACGGTTGCGCGCAATTCTTCCTGTGTCACTATGAGCCGAAGTTTGGAGTCCTGGATCATCACCGCCAAGCGGTCCTTCGGGTAGGCGGGGTCCAACGGAACGTAGGTGCCCCCGGCTTTTAAAATGCCTAGCAGAGTGGCCACCATCTCCACCGAGCGCTCGAGGCAGACGCCGACCAGTTCCTGGCGGTCGATCCTGAGTGAACCCAGCCTCTCGGCCACCTGGTCGGCCAATTTTTGTAATTGCCCGTAAGTGATCTTCTTCTCACCGAACTCTATTGCAATGGCCGTGGGGGCCTTCTGGGCCATTTCATCGAATAGTTGATCAATGACTTTGCTTCCCGGGAACTCCTGGGCCGTGTCATTCCAATCCTGCAGGATTCGGTGCTTCTCAACCGCTGACAATGGGGAAAAGGTCTCGTACTGGCCATCTGGCTGTGCGGCCATTGCTTCGAGCGTTTTCAGGTAATACTTGGACATCAGCTCGATCTGTTCACGGCAGAGCGCGTTGGGATCATAGTCGATGTGCAGCTCAAGCCGCGTCGAGGTCACATCCAACATGAACGTCGTGTAGGTGGTGAGATTGTTGGCCTCGAAATAGTGTCCTTCCGCGAGATCCAAATCACCACACCCCTGGAGGGCCTTGTACACATGAAAGTGGACAAAATCGAACGCCGTTTCGAACGGGGGATGGCCGCCGCACTGTTTCTGAATTTCGGACAACGGAAAGCGCCGGTGCGGCACCAGTTCCTGTTCCGCTCGGAAGCTTTGTTTTACCAGGTCCGCCCACGTTCCACCGGAGAGCTCCTGGCGCAAAGGCAGTGTATTCAAGAAAAGGCCCACGATTTTTTCCCCGTCGATCTCCTCGGGGCGTCCGTTCGAGATCAGCCCCGTAATGACATCGTTCTGCCCATACAGGAAGGCCAGGACGCGCTGATGGGCCGCCAGCAGAACGCTTTTCAACGGAACCCCGGCTGATTGAGCAAGCCTTTTCAAACCGGCAACCTCCCGCTCGGATACCTGCAGTTCCGGCCCGCGGGCTTGTTCATGCCCCCCGGCGCGCAGGCTCTTGGGCCAACGCGGGAGCAGCGGCGCGGTTAATCCTTTCAGTTTTTCCGACCAAAAATGGCGCGTTTCGCGTGAGGCAATCGCCTGTTGTTCGAGCGCAACGAAGTCCCGGTAATAGGCCCGGGGTGATTCGGTGGTTGGTTCGACCCCGCTCATCAGGGCCAAGTAATCCTGGAAGATTTCTGTCACCACCGCGGCCAGGCTCCAACCATCAAGGCAGGCATGGTGAAAACTGATAAAAAACTGGAATGACTTCTCGGTCAGCCGCTGCGCGTGGAATCGAACCAAGGGTGCGATGGCTCGGTTGAAGGGCTGGCGCTTTTCCTTCTCGATCCAGCCGATCACCAGTGCCTCCTGCTGGTGAGGGCTAAGGCGGCTCAGGTCTTCCAGAGTCAATCGTGCTCGCACCCCGTGATGCACGAGCTGGAGAGGTTGGCTGAATCCCTCAAGTTGGAACGAGGTCCGCAATTGGGGGTGTCGCTGCACCAACCGGCTCAGGGCTTGTTCAAGAGTTTTCTGCTCGAAACCGGCTTGAATCCGGTAGCTGAAGACGTCGTGGTAGATGGCCGACAGCGGGTCCAGCTCATTATAGAAGAACATCCCGAGTTGCAGACGGCTCAAGGGGTAAGCATCGTCCACATCGGGGGGCAATTTGTCGCGGTCTGCGGTCGAAATGAGGCTGAAGGGTTCTTTGAGCGGACCGATTGCCTTGGCATTTTGGCTGGTGGCAGCTTCGGCCAGCGCGGCCACGGTCGGATGTTGGAAAATATCTTCGAGGGAAATATAAAGGCCGTTTTCGCGCGCTTTCGAAAGGATCTGAATGCTTCGGATCGAGTCGCCACCCAGGTCGAAATAGTTATCGTTCACTCCCACAGCCTCGACTTCGAGGACCTGGCTCCAAATCCCGGCCAGAGTCTGCTCCCTCACGTTGCGCGGCAGCATGAAGCTGGCCGCCAGGTTGGGCCGTGCGCCGTCCGGATCAGGCAGTGCCCGGCGATCCACTTTGCCGTTGGTGGTCAGGGGTAAGGCCGCCAGGAAAACGAAGACTGCCGGTACCATGTAATCCGGCACCTTTTGACCCAGGTATTGCCTCAGTTCCGTAACGGTCGGGGCTTCTTGGACTGGGACCATATAAGCCACGAGCCGTTTGTCTCCCTCCTGGCCGGGGTGCGCCACCACCACGCTCTCCCGGATGCCCGGGTGCCGGTTCAATGCCGACTCAATCTCGCCGAGTTCGACGCGGAAGCCCCGGATTTTGACTTGATGATCCATCCGACCCAGGTACTCGAGCTCGCCCTCGGCGTTGATCTGGGCCAGGTCGCCGCTTCGATAGAGCCTGGCCCCCGGCTCCGAAGAGAACGGGTCTGGCAGGAACCGCTTGCTGGTCAGCTCCGGACGATTCAAGTAACCTCGGGCCACTCCGGCTCCCCCGACGCAGATCTCCCCCGGCACTCCCGGAGGCACGGGCTTAAGTTCATCGTCCACCAGGTAGATCTGAAGGTCCGGGATGGGGACCCCAATGACACTCCCTTTGCCGCTGACCAAATCGCTCTTCCGGATAACACGATAGGTGGAGTGCACGGTGGTTTCGGTAATTCCGTACATGTTCACAACCAGCGGCCGTTCGTCTCCATGCCGATCAAACCAGGGCTTAAGGCTTTGGAGTTCCAGTGCTTCGCCGGCGCAAATGACATAACGCAAGTTCAGATCCCGGCGGACTTCCGCGTTGGCCTCCGCCCAAATCAGCTGCCGGAAGGCGGAGGGCGTCTGGTTCAGCACCGTAACGCGTTCCTTCGCCAGTAAATTATAAAAGTCGGCCGGGGATCGGGTGACGAGATAGGGAACGACGACCAGCCGTCCGCCGTGGAACAGCGCTCCCCAGAGTTCCCAAACCGAGACGTCGAACGCATAGGAGTGGAACAGCGGCCAGACATCCTTGGAGTTGAAGCCGTACCAATGGGCGGTCGATTTCAAGAGCCGCACCACGTTGTGGTGGGTGACCAGCACCCCTTTGGGCTTCCCGGTCGAGCCGGAGGTGTAGATCACGTAGGCGGCGTTTTCCGGGCTTGCGGATCGGGCCGGGTCCTCGCCCGGGGTCGCGGCGATGACTCCACGATCGGTATCCAGGCAGACCATCCTCGAGGCAGGCGCCGGCACGGCGCCTTTTAAGCTCTGCTCGGTAATGAGAATTGGAGCTTGGGTGTCTTCCAGCATGAAACTCAGCCGTTCCTTTGGATACGCCAGGTCGATGGGGACATAAGCGCCCCCAGCCTTAAGGACTCCGAGAATAGCGATCACCATCCTCGGTGAACGTTCCAAGTACAGAGCGACCGGCGTTTCCGGTTTGACCCCGGCTCGAATCAGGAAATGCGCCAGGTGATTCGCCTGTTCGTTGAGTTCGCGATACGTGAGGTTCTCCTCATTCCACGTGACGGCCACCGCATCCGGGGTCCGGGTGGCTTGCGCTTCAAAGAGTTCATGGATGCACACCGGGAGCTCGGCTTGCGCCTCGGGTGGGGTTGCTGCTGGAAGAATAAGTCCTGCGCTCATGAATCGCCTCCCTGCGTTACCGGACGGGCTTGGGTCGTAACCCGCAGGCGGGTAATGCTCTGTTGCCTGCTTTTACAGCTGGTCACTGCTCTGTGCATTGGGCCAAAAATCGGATTCAAAATAGGGATACAATCCGCCAACGCCAATGGGGATAGTGCCCTACTCTCAGCCGTCTAAGCCCTACATAGCCGGATTTTTCGGGGGGCCGGGCGGCCCGAAGGAGTTAACCTAAGGAAGCCCGGAGAATGTCGAATCTTTCCTTGCCAGACTCCGTCGAAACTGGCTGTTTCGCCTTTTGGTCCGCGTGCTCGACCAGTTCTGCGGGGAGTTCCTGGAGGAAGCCGGAGGGATGGCACGGGACCAGCTTGCCGTATTTCCGGCGGCTGCTGCAATGGCTGATCGTCAGGCTGAGCATAGCCCGGGTTACAGCCACATAAAACAAGCGGCGCTCTTCATCCAGGGTGTTCTCCAGCTTAGAACGGTGGTGAGGCAGCAGTCCGTCTTCGAGTCCAACAATGTACACGTAGGGGAATTCAAGGCCCTTGCAACTATGCATCGTGATCAGCGTCACCGCCTCCCCGTGGTCCTCCTCTTCCTCCGCACGCTCCGTATCCAACGTGATCTGCTCCAGGAACAACTCCAATTGCTCTAATGCCGAACCCGCCCGGTCCGCTGTGTCCAGGTCCGCAATCAGGTCCTTTAAATTCCGCATCCGGGCCTCAGCCGCTTCCACGTTCTTTTCTGTCCGGCGCAGTTCGTTGAAATAGCCAATCTCCTCCAGGAAACGGTGCGCCCAGGATTGGAGCGCCAGCGGGTCTTGCGCGGCACCCCCCTCGAGCAGGTCCTTTCTAGTTCGTTCCACAAATTCCACGAACGCTTCGATGCTGGTCCGGGCATTCTGCTGAAAAGTCGTGCTGACGGTGGCGTTCTTCATCACCTCGAAGACCGAACACTTCCGCTCATGGCTGGCGGCCAAAAGCCGTTCCATCGTGATGTTGCTCAGTCCACGGGCCGGGACGTTCGCAATCCGCAGCAGACTCACATCATCCATGGGATTTACGAACATTTTCAGATAGGCGAGAAAATCCCGGACCTCGCGACGGTCGAAGAAGCTTTGGCCTCCGATCAAGTGATAACGCACCGTCGCCTGCCGCAGCGCGGTTTCGAGGGGGCGAGATTGGATGTTGGTGCGGAACAGGATCGCCTGGGAGGACCAAGGTACACGCTGGGCCAACCGCGCATACTCGATCTGCTCCACGATGCTCAGGGCCTCTTTTTCTTCGTCCGGGAAAACGTGTAGGCTGATCTTGGCGCCGTCGCCCTTTTGCGACCATAGTTTCTTGCCGCGACGCCGGAGGTTATTCTTGATCAAGGCGTTGGCCGCTTGAAGGATCGTATTGGTGGACCGGTAATTCTGTTCCAGCTTGACGACTTTTACCTCCGGGAAATGCTTTTCCATGTCCAGGAGGTTGGAAATCTCAGCCCCACGCCACCCGTAAATGCTCTGGTCGTCATCGCCCACGACGCAGAGGTTGCGGTGAACCTGGGTTAACGACTGAACCAGCTTGAACTGGGCCGCGTTGGTGTCCTGATATTCATCCACCATGACGTAACGATACTTGTTGCGGCACGCTTCCAGGGCCTCGGGATGCTCGGTAAACAGGCGCAGCGTCAACAGGATCAGATCATCGAAATCCACCGCGTTGCAGGCGCGCAGGGCCGAGTCGTAATGGGACTGGATATGTTGAGCCATCGCCCGCAGGCTTTCATCGCCAAAAGAGCGCGCTCCTTCCCCGGCATTTTTGAACCGACTGAGCAAACTCAGAATCGCCGCTGGGTCCGTCTTCTCTCCTTTGGCCGAGATCTGCGCCAGGATCTTTTTAACGGCGCCCAACTGTTCCGATTCATCGTAAATGACGAAATTCCGCTTATACCCCAACTTCTCGATGTGCTGGCGCAGAATGCGCACGCAGAGCGAGTGGAAAGTGCAGATCGTCGGCCCGGCGGCCTCCTTCTGCGAGCCTCTCGAACTGAATTGCGGCTCCGACGAATCCTCAAGCGCCGCCGTGTCCGGAGCCCTGTGCGCCCATTCCTGAGACCGGTTTCTCCTGGCCGGCTTAGGGATGAGCTTGCGAATCCGCTCCTTCATCTCTCGCGCGGCCTTGTTGGTGAACGTGACTCCCAGAATCGAATCCGGCTCAATCCCGCGCTCGATCATATGCGCGACCCGGAAAGTGATGACGCGCGTCTTGCCCGTCCCGGCGCCGGCGAGGATCAAAACCGGGCCGCGAATGGCTTCCACGGCCTGCCGTTGTTCCGGGTTCAGAGAATTCAAATTCAACATCGCGCGCGGAGTTTAGTGACCAACTCGCTTCCTGCAAGCGGAATGGAGCCGCCTTTGCCTCTATACAGCCTCAAAGAGTTTTGCTACTGTCAGAACAGGTATGACAATGGACGATTTACTACTCGAGGCGGAAGACAAAATGAGCAAGACCGAGCAGGTGGTGGTGAATGAATTTGCCGGCGTCCGCACCGGCAAGGCTTCCCCTGCGCTGGTCGAAAACCTAATGGTCGAGGTGTATGGGTCCCACATGAGGATCCGGGAGCTGGCCGGCATCACAACCCCCGAGCCTCGAACCCTCACCATCCAGCCCTGGGATGCCAACTCGTTGCACCCCATCGAAAAGGCAATCCAAAAGAGTAACCTGGGGTTAACTCCTTCCATTCAGGGACGCGCCATTCGCATTTTCTTCCCCGAACTCAGCGAGGAGCGCCGCCAGGAATTCGTGAAGATCATTCGCAAGATGGCCGAGGATGGCCGGGTGGCGATCCGCCATGTCCGGCGTGATGCCATGGAGCAGCTCAAAAAGCATGCCCACGATAGCGGCACCACGGAAGACGAGGTCAAGCGCACCGAGAAGGAGATGCAGAAGCTGACCGACGATTATACCGGCAAAATCGACCAGCACCTGGCCAACAAAGAAAAAGAAATCATGACGGTCTGATGTTTACCCATCCCTCCGCCGCCCCCCGCAGCCCAAACCCACTACGCGCCCTGGCCGCTCGTCGGAATCTGAAGTTCTGAAGATCTGAAATCTGAAATCTGAAATTTCAAATTTTAAATCCTAGGTTGTAGATTTTAGATTCTAAGTCTCAGAGGGTGCACATCAAACTACCCACACGCGTTCCACACACCCGATCACCGTCCCTGGGAAGCCCAGCCCGGTTCAGGACAGCACTTCGCGCGTCTCGGCCTCAACCCCCTACTCGCTCGCTTGCCTTTTCGGCGGTCCGCCTCGGGGTCGCCTCGTTGGTGCTCGGCGTGTCCGGTGTGAGTACGATCTCCGCGTAGGCCAGGTTCTCGCTCGCATATGCCTGGCTCGCCTGGTCGATGTGCTCAAAATTAACCGCCTTGGCCACATCTTCAGTCCATTCGTTCGGACCGGCAAAATAAAGCTTTGTCTCGGCGTTTTGCAAAAGCACGCGCATGGACCAAGAATACTAGTTTCACGAACACAATTCGCCATGGGGTCCATGCTCCAGATCCCCCTCCAACCCCTGCCAAGGTTGCTTGCCCTCCTCCAGCCCACCGTTAGACTTAAAGCGTGATTCGGAATGTCATTTTTGATTGGTCGGGGACCCTGGTGGATGATTTGCCCGCGGTTTGGAAAGCGACCAATCACGTCCTGCTTCAAGCGGAGCGGCCCGAGTTGACGCTCGACCAGTTCCGCTCCGAATTCTGCCTCCCATTTACCCATTTTTACGATCGCCTCATCCCCCACATACCCCTGCCTCAACTCGAAACCTGGTTCCATGCCCATTTTAAGGAGGTACAAACTTCGGTTTGCGAACTGCCCCATGCCCGCGAGTTCCTCGAGTTTTGCCGGTCGAGAAAGCTGCGCACTTTTCTTTTGAGCACGGTTCATCGCGATCACTTTGCTGTCCAGGTGGCCGTTACGGGCTTCGACCAGTTCCTCGATCGGCCATACGTCAACGTGTGGGACAAACGGGAGAAGATTCACGAAATCCTCGAGGAAAACCACCTGCGGGCCGAGGAAACACTTTTCATCGGGGACATGCAACACGATATCGAGACCGCCCAGCATGGGGGCGTGCATTCCTGCGCTGTCCTCACGGGCTACAACACCCTCGCCCAACTCCGCTCCGCACACCCCGACCTCATCGTCGAGCATCTGGGCGAATTACGTCAAGTGCTTGACCGCAATGGAATGTGCCTCAAGCCGGAAGCCGGTAACCTGGAGGCAACCCCTGTCCCTGTCCCAACCGTGGGTGCCCTGGTTTTTAACACGCTCGGCCAGGTGTTGCTCGTCCGCACCCATAAATGGTCCGACCTCTGGGGTATTCCCGGCGGTAAGATCAAATGGGGTGAGCCTTCCGTCGAGGCGCTTCGCCGTGAGATCAAGGAGGAAACCAACATCGAGATCACCAATATTGAGTTCGTTCTCGCCCAGGATTCCATCCACTCCCAGGAGTTTTATCGCGATGCGCATTTTGTCCTGCTGAATTACACCTGCCAGTCCGCGTCCGGGACGGAGGTTATCCTTAACGATGAGGCGCGGGAATTTCGTTGGTTGCCGCTGACCGAAGCCATGAAGCTGCCGCTCAATCAACCCACCCGCACGCTTCTCGAAGTGGTGCAAACCCACCGAAAGCCTCAGGGCTGACCCTCACACGCGCCATGCCCACCATTTCTATTGTCGATCTCGAAGTACATTACCATGTCGGCGTGCCCGATGACGAGCGCGCTCAAGCCCAGCGTTTGCTGGTCTCCGTCGACATGGAATCGGACTTTTCAACGGCCGCGCGAACCGATTCCATCGACGACACCATCAACTATTACGCGGTCGCGCAAATGCTCTTGCGTCTTGGCGAGGGTCGGAGCTGGCGGCTGCTGGAAACCTTGGTCTCGGAGATCGCGGACCGGATACTCGCGGATTATCGGCCGGAATCCGTCCGGGTGGAGGTTAAGAAATTCATCATCCCCCAGGCGCGGCATGTGTCCGTCAGCCTGGTCCGGCGGCGGAGCTAGCCAGCCGCAATTTTCGGCCGATGTTCAGGCCGGGTAGCCCGAGATATACGTCTGCAACTGCTGGATCGTGCTGTGCTGGGCCGAAATAATCCAGTTCACCAGATCGCCGATCGAAACGATCCCGATGAGCTTGCCCGCCTCCAGCACCGGCAAATGCCGGATCCGGTGAGCCGTCATCAAACGCATGCACTCCTCCACCGTATTCTCCGGTTCCACATGGATGACCTGCCCGCTGATGATTTCGCGCACGGCGGTTTGTTTCGACGACTTGCCTTTGAGCGCCACCTTCCGCGTATAATCACGTTCGGAAATGATACCCACCAGCTTCTCGCCCTCCGTGACCAGCAGCGCCCCGATATTCTTGTCAGCCATCATCTGAATGGCGTCGAAGACCATGATGTCAGGGGAGACGGTCCAGACGTTGCTGCCTTTGTTGTTGAGAATTTCTCCAATCGTGCCGTTTGGATTCAAGTTGTTCCTTTCCTCGGTGCGTTAGGGATGACCTGGCCGCAGTTTTGCCCGCGAGCCCGTTCGGCGCCCAGCCGAGCGATTTCATCAAAACTAACGTTTCGCATCGCAACTGCTTAAGCCTAACACCCCATCACCCCATTGACAGCAAAAATTTCACCGGAGCGCGGACGCCCTCGTCGAACGCCCCCGTCCGCGCGCTCGGCACCGGCCAATTCGCAGCTACCCAAGCGCAATTCAAGTCGACCGGGGTACACCACGGGACGCCCATCCCCCCCTGTTTTACCGTCCGCCTCACGGTTTTCGAAACCCGCCGTGAGCTCAGCCTCGCCGCGGAACCGTGCCCCGGGCGGTTCCTTCGAGCTTCATCCCCTTGCTCGTCGAGACCTTCCACCGGCCCTCGGAACACCGAATCGTTATGGCCCCGCTTGCCCGGCAATAAAGCACGGGTATCCCCGTCTTGCGCAGCCGGTCCTGGAGCAGGGGGCGAGCATGCTCCGAAGCCGGGTAGTCCGAGTCGGCAACGACAATGAGGCGGGGATGGACTGCCTCCAGGAAGGCTTGGGTCAGAGGCTCGCCAACCGAAGGCAACCCCGTCACCACAATGTCCGCGGCGAGGTCCGTCTTTCGATCCAACAAAGCGTTTTGTCCTCGCGGTCCCAGATCCGAAAGCAGCAGGATCCGTGTTCCTTTGAAGCTCCCGTGCAAGACGACGGCGTTGTCATCCGCTTGGGAGAACCCATCCTGTGCGTTCGGGTGCAGCAGAATCCAAGGCCCCAATCGGTCACCCTGGGAGAGAGTCTTCAGTCCACCGGGATCCCCGCGCAACCCTTGGAGAATCCGGCGGTACGGAGGGGAGCGGAACCGAACCGGGCTGACGAACACGCGTGGGTGGGCAAATAAATTCGCCAGCAGAACCGATCCGCCGACATGTCGAGTATCACCATGCGAGAGCAACAAGGCAGGGAGGTGGTTCACTCCTCGGGCTCGAAGATAGGGTGCCAGGCCCATTTCCACCGAGTTCGTGGTGCCCGGGTCCACGACCAGGTCCTCCCCTAAACCGCGGGCGCGGCAATAAATACCCAGCCCGCCATCGATGGGTAAAATCGTTAATGCCGGGGTATCGCGCTCAACCCACCACAAACAAAAATAAACCAGGGCCAAAGCACTCGCCCCCGCGATGGTCCAGGCCCGCCGTGGCGGAGCGATCAGCCATCCGGTTATCAGGCCGATGAGAATGAAATAATAAAGGACCATGTCCACCACGGAGGGTCCCGGAACATAGAAATAACTGTTGGGGAGCCATTCCGCGAAGTGGCTCAGGTCAATCATGCATTGCATCCAAAACCAGGCGCTGTGGTTGAATAGGTCTCCCGCCCAAGCGCACCAATCGCCGCACATTAAGGTCCCCACATTGCAGCACAACGCCAGGCTGCTTAACGGAACGATCAGCAAATTGGCCAACAACGTTACGGGGCTAAACAGGTGAAAATAGCACGCGGTCAGGGGCAACGACCCAAGCCACGCAGCCAACGAGGTGGCCATCGACATGGCCACCCAGCGCAGTGGACCGTGGACTCGCCGGCGCCAGGCCGGCACCAACTCCTTTGGCAAGAGCGGATCCGTACTCAGCAGGCGTTCGCAGACGGGGTGGATCAGCGGCAGCAACAAGGCCATGCTCAGCACACAAAAGAACGAGAGTTGAAAACTGGCGCCGAAAAGCTGCTGGGGATCCCAAAGCAAAATGATGAACGCCGCTGCGGCCAAGGAATTCAATAAATTGGAGGGCCGCCTCAGGCTCCATCCACCAATCACCACCGTCATCATGATGGCGGAACGAATGGCCGAGGGTTGCCACCCGGTGACCCAGGTGTAAAACCAGATGAGGGGGACCACGACGATGCCGCACCAGGACCGCGAGACCTGCATGGTTCGGAGAACACTCACGAGAATTCCTGAAATCAAGGCGATGTGCAGGCCGCTAATGGCGAAGATGTGCATGGTCCCCGACCGCATGAAGGGTTCGTAAATCTCGTTGGTCAGTCCCACTTTCCACCCCAGGGTCATGGCCCAGAGCAGGTGCAACGCCTCGTCCTCCTCCGGCAATCCCCGGGACAGCCGCTGCTCGGCCCAAGCGCAAAAGCGATCGCTAATCGGCCGGGGCCGCCCATGGGAAAGCAAAGCCCAGTCATTCGTCGACTCGGCCTTTAGCTGAAAATAGATCCCCTGTCGTTTCAGGTAGGCCCGATAATCGAACAACCCCTCCGCGAGCGGGCCCTCCGGAGGCGCAATCACGCCGGTCACTTCGACCGTTTGTCCGCCGAAAAAACTGTCCGGCAGCGTGCCGGGAGTCAGCACCAGGATTCGACCGCGTGCAGGTTTCCAGTCTCTGCCTTGGGATTGAAGCAAGCTCACATCCATGGTCGCCATCGATCGGGCGATTTGTCGTTCACGCTTCAGGTAGCTGAGCTGGTCGGGCGTGATCGGCAGAGTCCCTCGGACTGTGACGATCTGAGCATCATGGTTCGCGCGCGCGCGGAGGTCGTTGGGCGAAAGCACCGCTGTCTGGCATACCAGGTTCGTCCAGCCACAAAGAAAAACGAGTGGCCAAATGAGCCATGGGCGTGCTTTGCGCCAGCCGATCGCCAACAGTGCCAATGCCAATGAACTGGAGAGGAGAAGCGCGGCGGGCAGTTGGAAGGAATCGGCGAGCAGCAGCCCGCCAACATACACCAACGCCACGGTAGCCATTGGGCGTTTCATCCTTCTGAATCCCGGGCCAGCCTCACTGGTTCGCTGGAAAAATCAATACCAAAACCGGTTGCGGAATCCCCACGCCCTCAACCATAATTGCTCTGGAATGTTGAAATTAGGTGTAAACATCGACCACGTGGCTACCGTCCGCGAGGCGCGTTACCGCGGATTGGGCCGCGGCGAGCCGGACCCGGTAGCCGCAGCCGTCGCCTGCGAAGCCGCGGGAGCCCACGGGATCACCGCCCATTTGCGCGAGGACCGCCGGCACATCCAGGACCGCGACGTATGGAAATTACGGGAAGCCATTAAGACGCGGCTCAACCTCGAGATGGCCAACGCAGAGGAGATCATAACGATCGCCCTCAAGCTCCGACCGGACATTGTGTGCCTGGTTCCCGAGCGCCGCCAGGAGGTCACCACCGAAGGCGGGCTGGACGTCGTCGCCAATCTCGCTTCCCTGGCCGAAACCCGAAAACGCCTGAACGATGGCGGCATCGAGGTGAGCCTGTTCATTGCGCCTGACACCGCACAAATCGAGGCGGCTGCGAAGACCGGCAGCCAGTTCATTGAGCTCCACACCGGGGCCTTCGCTGAAGCGTTTTCTGTCCCGGGGGAACGGGACAAGGAATCGCAGCGACTCATCGCCGGGTCGCAACAGGCCCATAACTTGGGTTTGCGCGTCAACGCCGGCCATGGCCTCAATTACGAAAATCTTACCGCACTTTTCGAAGTGCCTCACCTGGTCGAATTGAATATTGGCCACAGCATTGTCAGCCGGGCCATCCTGGTCGGCATCACGACCGCCGTCCGCGATATGCTCCAGTTGATGGCCGGTTACCGGTGATCCAGGAACCAACATGATCCTGGGCATTGGAACCGATATCATCGAGGTCGCGCGCATTCAGGCTTCTTTCGAGAAGTTCGGCGATCGCTTTCTCCAGCGGCTTTTACTCCCCAACGAGATCAAATATTGCCTTTCGCACCGGGTGCCCGGCCCGTTCATTGCGGCCCGGTTTGCGGCCAAAGAAGCCATCTCCAAAGCGTTCGGCACCGGGATTGGCGCTCAACTTGGCTGGCACGATATGGAAGTGGGCCGCAAGGAGAGCGGCCAACCGTTTGTCATTCTCCACGGCAAAGGCGAAGAATTGCTAAATCAGCGCGCCGCCAGCCGGGTGCTGGTGAGCTTGAGTCACACCCAGGCCCATGCGACCGCGATCGCCGTGCTCGAGTCTTAATCCGTCTCAATCCGTCTTAATCCGCGGTAAAAGTCTCCCGCGCCGCGGCCCCGCAAGAACCGCCCGGTCAATCGGGCGCAACCAACCTTTGATACAGGTGTTCATCTCCTCTATGGAAAGGTGCGCCGGATGAGCAAGGGCGTGACGCCGTTTGGCCGGCTCGCACCATGGGGTCGAAATAAAGCGGCCGCAACCGGCTCGCGAACCCAGCCTGGGGTTAGTCGATAAACATCACCTCGTTCGAAAGCAAAAGCACCTGGGCATACTTTTCGAGCGGGGAGAACTTGGAACTCGCAGGTTGGGCACTCAAATATTTTTGACCAAGCGCGAGTTCCGCGTTGCTGGGAGGACGCTGGAGCACCACTCGGTACAGGGCTTGGATTTGATGTGGCGACGCTCCCGCGTTCTTCACCTCCGGTCGCGCGGCTAATTTTCGGGCCTGTTCAATGACAAACGGGCTGTTCAGGAGAAAGAGGGCCTGCTGCGGAACGGTCGTGTGGAATCGTCGTTGGCTACTGACATCGGGGTTGGCGAAGTCGAACGTCCGAAACACGCCCGGCAAGTTCTGGCGTTCGATGAGCCCGTACAGTGTTCTCCGAGTGGTGAATGGTTCGCTTTCCAGATCCACCGGCAAGCCGCCCAAGCGCAAGTCGAGGGCGCTGGAATACGCCAGCAACGTGTCGCGCATGGCCTCGAAGTCGAGCCGTTGACGGTTCATGCGCGAGAAGTATCGATTTTCCGGATCCTCGCGCAGGCTGGTCGCCTCCGCCTCACAGCTTTGCTGGTAGGTCGCCGAGAGGAGGATCATCCGGTGCAGATCTTTCGTGCTCCAACCTTTTTCCATGAAAGACGAAGCGAGGTAATCAAGCAGCGCGCGGTGAACGGGCTCTTCAGTCCGGACCCCGAAATCACCGGGAGTGGCGACAAATCCTTCCTCAAAATGGTGCATCCAGACACGATTCACATAGACCCGCGCGGTCAGCGGGTTGTCCCTGCTGGCGATGGCCCGGGCAAGGTCGATTCGGCCGCTCCCATTCGTAAATACAGTCGGCCGCGGCGTGCTGAGAATCTCGAGAAACCGGCGCGGCACTTCCGCCCCCGGATTGCCGGCGTTACCGCGAATCAACACATGCGAATTGTGGGGGTCCGGCCGGTCCACCAGCGCCATGGCCCGAGCCGGGGCCCCCGGGTGTGTCCAATTCAACGCCTCAATCTTGTTCCGGATGGGCGCTGTGCCGTCGCTGATCTTCCGTTCAAGAATCTGCTCCGCCTCGGCTTTCGGAACGTTCAACGCGACGCCTTCTCCATAGAGAACCTGACGCAATTGCTCGTTCGCGGGCTGGGGTAGTGCGCTGGGCGGGGGCTTCTTTTCCTTTTGCGCCGCGCTCAAGGCCGATTGCCACTCGGCCTCGCAGTTCTTGAAGAGGAGGTTGTAGGTGTCGGCAACGTCCCGCAATGAACCCGGGGGGTGTTCGTGAAGCGCTTTGAGGATCAATGGATTCGCCCTGTTCGTGCTCGCCTCAAGAACGGCGATCACCACGGCCGCGTTGCTCGAAAAATCCGACTCGGTCAATTCCGCCAGCTTGCGCCAGGGCAAGAGAACGGGTCCGGGCTCGCGGGCGGTGGTTTCGCTCTCTTTCATCGACCGGCGGAGCACGGCGGGGTTCAATTTGCGTTCGCCGGCAAACGTTTCAAACTTGGAAGGATCGGCGAGGAGGGCGGCATCGCGTGCGCCTAACAGATAGTCTCCCCCGTGCGGCCGCAATTCCGCCATAAACTGCGCCACCTCCTTGTCCTTGAACGCCTGGATCTCGCTTTCGATTTTCGCCTTCTGACGTAAAAAATCCTGGTAGTCCGCCGAGTCCTGCACGGGCCGGAGCAGCGGCAGTTGGGCCGGTTC
>Ga0105240_10006269_pt1 | contig 17499 bp, 14 predicted proteins | sample KBSC54metaG_FD_80426 | JGI IMG/M metagenome (GOLD analysis project Ga0105240, IMG submission 80426) | Corn rhizosphere microbial communities from Kellogg Biological Station, Michigan, USA - KBS C5-4 metaG | ecosystem: Host-associated > Plants > Roots > Rhizosphere > Soil | place: Michigan, USA...
AAACGGGGATGAGGACACGAAAGGGGTGGGTCAAGGCACGCACGATGGTCACTATAGAGCCTCCCCGCCCGGCGCGCATGGCACTCCTTGTCTCCCCACGCAGCAATCCGCAGAATGCCGCGCCTCGAGACTCCCGCCCGTCACACCCATGAAGGAATCCATCCGCCAGCGCCTGGAAAAGCTCTCCGATCGCTTCGAGGAGGTCGGCCGACTGCTTGCCACCGCCGACATCGCCGGCGGCTCGCCGCAATTCCGGGACCTCTCGATGGAATACGCGCGGCTCGAGCCCCTGGCCGAGCGGCTGCGGCATTACCACGAGCTCGAGCGGGACCTGGTGGCCGCGCGGGAGATGCTTGCGGACCCCGACGCCGGCATGCGCTCGCTCGGGGCAGAAGAAGTGGGGCGGCTGCAGTCGGGGCTCGATGCTGCGGAGTCGCAGCTGCGCTCGCTCCTTCTTCCCAAGGACCCGCGCGACGACAAGGGCCTCTTTCTCGAGGTACGTGCCGGGACGGGAGGCGATGAGGCTGCCCTCTTCGCCGGCGACCTCCTTCGCATGTACGGCCGCTACGCCGAATCGAAGGGCTTTACGCTCGAGGTGCTGAGCGAGAGCCCCGGCGAGCACGGTGGCTACAAGGAGATCATCAGCCGGATCGCCGGCCGCGGGGCGTTCTCGCGCCTGAAGTTCGAATCCGGCACCCACCGCGTGCAGCGCGTGCCGCAGACCGAGGCGCAGGGGCGAATTCATACCTCAGCCTGCACGGTGGCCATCCTGCCGGAGCTCGATGAGATCGAGGAAGTGGCGATCAATCCGGCGGACCTGCGGATCGACACTTACCGCTCCTCGGGTGCGGGTGGACAGCACGTCAACAAGACCGACTCGGCGGTGCGCATCACCCACCTGCCGACCGGCATCGTGGTGGAGTGTCAGGACGAGCGTTCCCAGCACAAGAATCGCTCCCGCGCCATGAAGCTGCTACGGGCCCGCCTGCTTGCGGCCGAGGAGGAAAAGCAGCAGAGCGCCCGCGCCCGGACGCGGCGCCTGCAGGTCGGGAGCGGCGATCGCTCGGAGCGGATTCGCACCTACAACTTTCCGCAGGGCCGGGTCACCGACCACCGTATCAATCTCACGCTCTACAAGCTGCAGCAGATCATGGACGGCGATCTCGATGAGCTGCTCGATGCGCTGCAGCAGGAGCACCAGGCGGAGCTTCTCGCCGAGCTCGAGTAGTTAGCGAAGCAATCCGGCACAGGGACGTGCCCCACCGCCGCACGTGGCGGAGATCACGAGCAAAAGCCGTTCTTTTGCTCGTGATCGCGCTGGGCCGGGCAGGATGCCCGGATCCAGCGCTTCAACGAGTCTCTATGCGGATGCGGCGGAACCAGGCCTCCGTGCCGTGATGCTGCAGGGCGATATGCCCCTCCTGCAGCTGAGCGAACTGGGGCCACTCGCGGAACTTGCTGTGCGCGATCCGCTCCTTGAGCTCCTCGCTCTCGAGGTCGTAGCCGAGCACCTGCGTGTCATCGATCCAGTGCTCGACCTTGCTGCCCTGCACGATGAGCCGCGAGCTGTGGTAAGTGTTGGCGATATCGCGCTGATCGTGCCACGGCGCGACGAGGCCGTAGAGCGCCCCGCACGAAGTGAGCGCATTGGCGCCACCCTTGTGGTGCTCGTCATCGAGAAGCTGCATCTCCGGTCCCGACTGCCAGGAATGCTCGAGCGACTCCGCGACGCGATAGAGCACTCCCGAATTACCGCCGCGCGGCAGCCGCCACTCGAAAAAGAGGGTGAAGTCGCGGAAGCGCTCGCGGGTGATGAGGTCCACGCGCGGCCCTGAGGCCAACGCGCGCAGCACGTGGTCGTCCAAGCTCCAGCTTCCCTGTGGAAACTGCGCTTCGGAGTAGCCCCGCCAGTCTGCGGCGGTCAGTTCGCGCTCGGCCATGGAGTTGGTTACATCCCAGGAGACGGTCGGGGAAAACCTGCAATGCCCGTACCCGCAAAGTATATCCGCGAGCCGGGTACTGCGAATCTACCGTTCGATGGATCTATTGCTTCGCCTCCTCGAGGTACGCCGCGCCGCCGAGATGGCGGATCTGCGCGAGGATCCATTGCTGCTTCCACAGCACGAAGCGCGACGGCCGCGTGACGTGCCAGCGCACCGGGTTCGGCAGCACGGCCGCGAGCAGCGCCGCCTGGCCCGATGAGAGGCGTGCCGCAGGCTCGTGATAGAAGCGGCGGGCGGCTGCCTCGACGCCGTAGATACCGCGGCCGAACTGGGCGACGTTGAGATAGACCTCGAGGATGCGCTCCTTCGGCCACAAGGTCTCGATCAACACCGTGAAGTACGCCTCCACCACCTTGCGCACCATGCTTCGGCCCGGCCAGAGGAACAGGTTCTTCGCCACCTGCTGCGAGATGGTGCTCGCCCCGCGCAGACGCCTGCCGCGCTCGGCGGCGCGTACCGCCGTGCGGATCGAATGCAAATCGAACCCGTAATTGAATGGAAAGGTCTGATCCTCCGACGCGACCACCGCGATCGCCACCTGCGGCGAGATGCGCTCGAGGCTCACCCAGCGATAGTCCGTCGTATAGGAACGATCGCCCGTGCGCAGCGCTTCGATGCGCGCCTGCAGCATGAATGCGCTGGTGAGCGGTGGAACCCACCGCAGCAGCAGCACCGGCACGACCGTGAGGACGAGCCACGCGAGGATCGCAATCAGGATCCCGCGCCGCAGGTAGCCCCAAACCCCCCGGCCTTCGGCCATTTATCGAGTTACTGCGCCTGCTCCGCTCGTCGCGCAGAGACGATGACCACATCCTCGAGCGGTGCATCCTGATAACCCTGCCGGCGTCCGGTTTTGACGGCGGCGATCTTGTCGATGACTTCCATTCCCTGTGTCACGCGGCCGAAGACGGCGTAGCCGAAATCCCGCGCGCTGTGGTCGAGGAAGGCATTGTCGGAAAGATTGACGAAAAACTGCGATGTGGCGCTGTCGATCTCACCCGTGCGCGCCATCGAGAGGCTGCCGCGGGTGTTCTTCAGGCCGTTCTTCGCCTCGTTGCGGATCGGCTCGTGGGTGCGCTTGTTGCGAAACTGCGCATCGAGCCCGCCGCCCTGGATGACGAACCCCGGCACGATGCGATGGAACATGGTGCCATCGAAATGCCGCTCGTCGACGTAGCGTAGAAAATTCTCCACGGTGACGGGAGCCTCTTTCGCGAAGAGCTCCACGGTGAAGGCGCCCTGTGAAGTCTCGAATCGAATCAGCGATGTATCGGCCATTGGCCCTCCGTCATGCGCTCGCGCCCGGCGAGATCGGGGTGCGAGCGTACTTGAGCGAAGCCGCGTGCCACAAGCGCGCCCGCGACCGCGGCAGACTGGGTTGCGCCGTGCTCGAGCAGGAGCCATCCGCCGGGCTCGAGATGATCGGGAGCGGCGCCGATGATGCTGCGCAGGGCGGCGAGCCCTGTTTCGGCTGCAACGAGCGCCAGCTGCGGCTCGCGCATCAGCTCGGGCTGGGACAGGGCCGGGTCGTCTGCCGCCACGTAAGGCGGATTGCTCACGAGCAGATGAAAAGTGCCATTGAGGCAGCCGAGCCAGTCGCCCTGGATCATCGCCACGCGTGCCAGGCCGAGAGCCGCAGCGTTGGCTCGCGCTACCGCGAGCGCTTCGGCAGAAAGATCCGTCGCAACGATCTGCCACCCGGGTCTCTCGCTCGCCAGCGCGAGGGCGATGGCACCCGAGCCGGTGCCGAGATCCGCGACGCGAGCCTCGCCATCCGGATGAAGTGCCAAAGCTCGCTCCACCAGCAGCTCCGTCTCCGGCCGAGGAACGAGCACGGCGGGGCTCACGGCGAGATCGATCGTCCAAAATCCCTTATGGCCCAGGATGTAAGCGATGGGCTCACCGGCTGCCCGGCGGTCGAGAAGATGGAAAAAGCGCGCAGCGGCATCGCTTGCCGCAAGTCGCTCCGGGTGCGAGCGCAGCCCGGCGCGGCCGGTGCCGAGAGCATGGGCGAGCAGCAGCTCCGCATCGAGGGCGGGCGTCGCGCCCGGATCACGAGCGGCCAGCGTCGTCGCCAGACGCTGCGCGCCAACCGCGAGCAGTGCAGCGACTGTCGCGGTGCCGTATTGGATAGCCGACGAAGTCATCGCGAAGCTAAGATGCCGCCATGCCGAATGCCCTATACCCGCCCCTGAAGCCCCGATCGTTCGGAGAGCTGCTCGATGCCGTGCTGCAGATCTTCCGCCTTTCACTGCTGAAGTGCCTGCCCTACGCCACGATCGCCCTCATCGCCGAACAGCTGTCGGCGTTCTATTACGTGTCGCGCGGCCGGCTGCCGCTCTTCGACAGCCCCATGGTCGACGGCAACGACCCGGTCGGAATCACACTCTACGGCGTCGGGACACTGATCTTCCTCATGCTGTCCGTAACCATACTACTGCGCCAGGCCAGTATCGCCGCCGGCCGGCCGGTGAAGGACTCCGCTGATCTTCTCGATACGCTGAAGCGGGCACCCGCGATCGTGGCCATCGCGCTGCTCGGCGGCGCGGCGGCCGCCGTGTTCATGCTGCCGGCACTCGCACTCGCGCCTGCCTACCGGATCGCCGGCGTCATCGTCATGCTGGCGCCCACCATCTATGTTTACATCGCCCTGTCGTTCTCGCTGCCGGCGCTGGTGCTGGCGCGCAAAGGTGTGCTCGCGAGTCTCGCTTACAGCTTCAGGCTGGTGCGCGGCAACTGGTGGCGAGTTGCCGGAACATACGCCGTCGGACTGACAGTCATCCTGACGCTATCGACGCTCGTCGTCACGGTTGTCTCCATGGCTTTTTCTGACAGTGGAGCAGATGATGTGGCGATCGCCCGGGCATTCACTTACGCCGCGACCCTCGCGGTCCTGGCGATCGGCTTGACACTCTTCTCGGCGTTGACCCTCGCCCTCTTTGGTGATCTGCAGATCCGCAAGTCGTCCGCCGACTGAGACCTGCCGGCGAGACGCTCAGGCGTCATAGCCGAGATTCGGCGACAGCCATTTCTCCGCCTGCTCCACCGGAATGCCTTTGCGGCGCGCGTAATCCTGCACTTGGTCGCGAGCGATCTTGCCTACCGCAAAGTAATGAGCATCCGGGTGCGCGAGGTACCAGCCACTCACCGCCGCGGTCGGATACATGGCAAAAGAGTCGGTCAGCCGGATGCCGGTGCGGCGCTCGGCATCGAGGAGCTGCCAGAGCTTCGCCTTCTCCGTGTGATCGGGACAGGCCGGATACCCCGGTGCCGGACGGATCCCGCGGTACTCCTCGCGGATGAGGTCATCGTTGGTGAGCGACTCTTCGGCCTGGTAGCCCCAGAGCTCGCGCCGCACCCGCTCGTGGAAGTGCTCGGCCGCGGCTTCGGCGAAGCGATCCGCCAACGCCTTCAGCATGATGCTCGAGTAATCATCGTGGCCGCGCTGGAATCGCTCGAGATGCTTTTCGATCCCGATGCCGGCGGTGACGGCGAACGCACCGATGTAATCGCGCACACCGCTCTCCTTCGGAGCGATGTAGTCCGCGAGACACTCGTGCGGCTGTCCGGCAGACTTGCCTTTCTGCTGGCGAAGAAACGACAGCGTCACCACGGGCCGAGTACGCGCCTCATCAGCGTATACCTCCACATCATCACCCGCCGCATTCGCGGGGAACAGGCCGATCACCGCCCTCGCCTCCAGCCAGTCCTCGGCGATAAGCTGCTTCAACATGCGGCGGGCATCGGCGTAGAGATTGCTCGCCGCCTCGCCGAACTTCGGATCGCTGAGCACGTCCGGGAATTTCCCGCTGAACTCCCAGGCGTTGAAGAACGGCATCCAATCGATGTACCCGAGGAGCTCTTCCAATGAATACTTCTCGAAGGCGCGCACGCCCGGAACCCGCGGCGCCGCGGGCGCATACGTAGCCCAGTCGATGCGGCGGCGGTTGGCTCTCGCCTGCGCGATGCTCAGCTCCGGCACCTTCACCTTCTTGCCCGCGTGCTGCTCGCGCCGGCGCTCGTGCTCCTCGTTGACTTTGGCGACGAACGCCGCACGTTGCGTCGGATTGGCGAGCGTTTGGCAGATGCCGACCGATCGCGAGGCGTCCTTCACGTACACGACGGGAGAGCGGTACTGGGGCGCGATCTTGACGGAGGTATGCGCCGGCGAAGTCGTGGCACCGCCGATGAGCAGCGGCAGCTCGAAGCCCTGGCGCTGCATCTCGCGGGCAACGCTCACCATCTCATCGAGCGAGGGAGTGATGAGCCCGGAGAGGCCGATGTAGTCGGCGTTCTCGCGGCGGGCGGTCTCGAGGATTTTCTCGCAGGGAACCATCACGCCGAGATCGATGACCTCGAAGTTGTTGCATTGCAGGACGACGCCCACGATGTTCTTGCCGATGTCGTGTACGTCGCCCTTGACGGTCGCGATCACGATCCGCCCGTTGGCGCGCTGGCGGCCGGAGTGGCCTTTGCTCTGCTCGATGTAGGGGATGAGGTGCGCAACCGCACGCTTCATGACGCGTGCGCTCTTGACCACCTGCGGCAGAAACATCTTCCCGGCTCCGAAAAGATCGCCGACGATGTTCATGCCATCCATGAGCGGCCCCTCGATCACCTGCAGTGGCTGCTCGTAGGCGAGGCGTGCCTCCTCGGTATCCTCGATCACGAAATCATCGATGCCCTTCACCAGTGCATGCTCGAGGCGCTTGGCCACCGGAAGAGACCGCCACTCGAGGTCTTCCTTGCGCTTGACGCCGCCGTCGCCCTTGTAGCGTGCTGCGATCTCCAGCAGACGCTCGGTCGCATCGTCCCGCCGGTTGAGGATGACGTCTTCCACTGCCTCGCGCAGCTCCGGGGCGATCTCCTCATAGATCGCGAGCTGCCCTGCATTGACTATCCCCAAGTCCATGCCGGCCGCGATGGCGTGATAGAGGAACACCGAGTGCATCGCCTCGCGCACCGGATCGTTGCCGCGGAACGAGAACGAGACATTGCTGACACCGCCGCTCACCAGCACATGCGGCAGCAGGCTCTTGATCCGCCGCGTCGCCTCGATGAAGGCGAGCGCGTAGCCGCTGTGCTCCTCGATGCCGGTGGCCACGGCGAAGATGTTGGGATCGAAAATGATGTCCTCGGGCGGAAAGCCCTCGCGTGTCAGGAGGCCATGGGCACGCTGGCAGATCGCCACCCGCCGCTCGACCGTGTCGGCCTGTCCCTGCTCATCGAAGGCCATGACGACGGCGGCCGCGCCGTAGCGGCGCACCTTGCGCGCATGCTCGAGGAAGATCTCCTCACCCTCCTTCAGGCTGATGGAGTTGACGATGCCCTTGCCCTGCAGGCACTTGAGCCCCGCCTCGAGCACGGTCCACTTGGAGGAATCCAGCATCACCGGCACGCGCGCGATGTCGGGCTCGGCGGCAATCAGGTGCAGGAAGCGCACCATGGCCGCCTCCGAATCGAGCATGCCCTCGTCCATGTTGATGTCGATCACCTGCGCGCCGCTCGTCACCTGCTGGCGCGCGACCTCGAGCGCCGCCGCGTAATCGCCCGCCTCGATGAGCTTGCGGAAGCGGGCGGAGCCGGTCACGTTGGTACGCTCGCCGACGTTGACGAAGAGCGACTCCTCGTCGATGGCGACAGGCTCGAGTCCGGCGAGCCGGGTCTTCACGGGTGGGCTCGCGATGCCGCGAGGCGCGCATCCGCGGACTCCCTGGTGCAGCAGCCGGATGTGCTCCGGAGTCGTGCCGCAGCAGCCGCCGAGAATGTTGACGAGGCCCGAAGCCGCGTACTCACGCAGGATCTCCGCCGTCTCCTCCGGCGCCTCATCGTACTCGCCGAACGCATTCGGCAGGCCGGCGTTGGGATAGGCGCAGACACGGGTATTCGCGACGGTGGCCAGCTCCTGGATGTAGGGACGCAGCTGCCGCCCGCCGAGCGCACAGTTGAGGCCGACCGCGAGCGGGCGGGCGTGCCGGATGGAATTCCAGAACGCCTCGGCCGTCTGCCCGGAGAGAATGCGGCCGGAGGCATCGGTGATGGTGCCCGAGATGACGATCGGCACCTCGATTCCGGTCTCATCGAAGAGCGATAGCGCGGCATAGATCGCCGCCTTCGCGTTGAGTGTGTCGATCACCGTCTCGATGAGGAGCAGGTCGACGCCGCCGAGAACGAGCGCTCGCGCCGCGTCGAGATAAGTCGCCGCCAGGTCGTCGAAGGAAGTGCTGCGATAGCCGGGATCGTTGACGTCGGGCGAGAGGGAGCACATCCGGCTGGTGGGCCCCAGCGCTCCTGCCACGAACGCGGGTCGACTCGCCGATGCCGCGTATTCGTCAGCCGCCGCGCGCGCGAGTCTCGCGGCGCGGTAGTTGAGCTCCGGCACCAGGGCCTCGGTGCCATAGTCGGCCTGCGAGACCGCGTTCGAGTTGAATGTGTTGGTCTCGATGATGTCGCACCCCGCCTCGAGATACGCACGATGGATGCTGCTGATGACATCCGGACGGGTGAGCGTCAGTATGTCGTTGTTTCCCTTGAGATCCCGGCCGTGATGGAGGAAGCGCTCACCGCGATAGCCGCGCTCATCGAGGCGGTGCTGCTGCACCATGGTGCCCATCGCCCCATCGAGCAGCACGATGCGCTCATCCAACGCACGCTTCAGGCGCTCGATGCGCTCCTGGCGCTCGGTCTCATCCGCCGGCGTCACTGCGAAAGGCGCAGCCGCCGCGCGGACCGCAGCCTCCTTGCGGCCCGGGCCCGGTCGGTCGGCGCTTGGAGCCGTGTGATGACAGCCGCTCATGTCGAGGCTCCTGCGGCTAGTGCCGTGGCGATGGGCTGCTTACCCGCACGCACTCCCAGTGCGTGACAGATGGCGTAGGTCAGCTCAGCGCGGTTGAGAGTGTAGAAATGAAAATCACGCACGCCGTGTCGCTCCAAAGTCTGGACCTGCTCGATGGCGACACTGGCGGCAATCAGACGCCGCGTGTCCGGATCATCGTCGAGGCCTTGAAATCGTTCCTCCAGCCAGTGCGGAATGCGGGCGCCGCAGCGGCCGGCCATGCGCAACACCTGCGGGAAGCGCGTGATCGGCAGAATGCCCGGCACGATGGGCGCCCGGATCCCAGCGGCGGTACACAGGTCGCGAAAGCGCAGGAATGCCTCGATGTCATAGAAAAACTGCGTGATCGCGCGCGAGGCGCCGGCATCCAACTTGCGCTTGAGATTGTCGAGATCGAAGAGCGGCGACGGCGCTTCGGGATGTACCTCGGGGTAAGCGGCGACCGAGATCTCGAAATCCGCGACGCTCCTCAGCCCCGCCACCAGGTCGGCGGCGTAGGCAAAGCCGTCAGGATGCGGCTGGTAGCGAGCCGCGCCCTTGGGCGGATCACCGCGCAGTGCGACGATGTGACGGATGCCCCGGTCGTGGTACTCCCGCGCGATGTCGAGGATCTCGCCGCGGCTCGCACCCACGCAGGTCAGATGGGGTGCACCTGTGAGCGGCGTCTCCCGTTGAATGCGCGTGACGAGCTGATGCGTACGGGTACGGGTCGAGCCATCGGCGCCGTACGTCACCGAGACGAAGCAGGGACTGAGCGGCGCGAGGCGCTCCACGGAGCGCCACAGCGTCGCCTCCATGTCAACATCCCCGGGCGGGAAGAATTCGAAGGAAACGTTCATCGCAGCGGCCTCCGACGGCTGATCGACTTGCGAACCTGCCGGTTGTCGCTCCTCACGCGGCACTCGCAGTGCCACGGGGCCGTTGTGCAGCAGGCACGGCAACGGCGGCCAACACGTGTTGGCCGTCGGCCTCGATCGGGCTCATGCGCTCGCAGGCAAGGCCTGCATCCCCGAGGAGCCTGCGCAGCCGCGCGAGCGGATGCTCCACCACCCGCTCCCGCGAGCTCTCGAGCGCGTCGTAGCGCTCGAAGAGGAGGAGGCGGCCGCCGGCTGCGAGCGCGTCGCGGCCGGCGGTGAGCAGCCGCCCGAGTGCGTCATCGGGTGTACCCAGCCGATCGAGGAGTACGGCATCGAAGGTGCGCCCGAGCCGGGCGAGGTCTCGCGGCCCGAGCACCTCGCCGCCGGCGGCGAGCAGGATGCGGCAGTGAAGACCCGCTCGCTCACTGAGCGCCCGCGCAGTCTGGGAAGAGCGGCGGGAGTACGCGAGGACGGTGCACTCCGCGCCCAGGCTCGCTGCGGTCTCGATCAGCTCCGGGTGATCGGCGCCGACGAGCAGGACCGAGCCCGTCGCGGCCACCGGCTCGGCGGATTCGACGAAGCCCCTGAGCGCCCGACCCAGGCGCGATGCGGTCGGCACCGCCGCACGCGCGGGATCGCCAGCCAGGGACTTCGCCCGCTCGCGGTCACGCACAAGGAGTGAATCGGTGCGATCGAGCTGCGCCAGCAGCCCCTGCCCGAATCCGGCGGCAGGCCCGCTGCGAGTCAGGCCGTAATGCACCCACTGACCCTGGCGCAGGCGCTCGATGAGCCCTGCTGCTCCCAGGATCTTCAGATGCCGTGACACCCGTGGCTCGCTCTGGCCCACGGCCTGCGCAAGATCGGAAACGCTGAGGTCGCGAGCCGCGCAGAGCGCCAGCAGTCTCAGCCTCGTGGGTTCACCGGCGGCCCTGAGCCAGGTTACCAGCAGCTCGTGCGTGGGCATTGACATGATATATAAATAATTGCAGAAGTCTTTAATCACAGCTTACACGGCTGCGCAAGCCGGCGCAAAACTGCGCCCGCTGTTTCATATCTGCGTCAATTCTAGTGAATGGTGCCCGAATCCCCGCCCGGACCAGCCTGCCCGCTGAACAATGCCTCGACATCACCCTCGTCGAAGCGGTACGGCCGATGGCAAAACTCGCAGGTGACCGTGACCGACCCCTGCTCCCGCAGGACGTCGCGCACCTCTTGCGCGCCCAGGGCCCGCAGCAGGCTCGTGACCCGACCCTGGCTGCAGCGACACTCGAACTGCACCGGCGCGCCGCGGAAAAGGCGCATGTCCTGGGCGGCGAATCCGCGGCCGAGCAGCTCCTCGACCGGACACTGCAGCAGATCGTCCGGGCTCAGGCGCTCGATGCCACGCTCGGCCTCCTCCCAGACCTCGCGCATCTGAGACTCATCGGTCGCCGACTCCTCCGGCAGCTTCTGGACCAGAACGCCCGCGCCCCGCTCATCGTCCGCAGCCAGGAGAACGCGAGTCGGGAGCTGCTCCGAGCGGGCGAAATACGCCTCGAGCGAGCCCGCCAGCGAATCGCCGCTCAACGGCACGATGCCCTGATAGCGCGTGCTGCGCTCGTCCGCCTCGACGGTGACCGCGATGCGCCCTTCGGTGCCGACGAGCTGGCGGAATACGGCACCGGTCGTCTTGCCTGCCGGCTCGGAGGCGCCATTGCCGTACAGCGCAGTGATCGCCGCCGCATCGAACCGCGCGACGGCGCGGAGCCGATAATCGTGCGTGCATTGGGCAACGAGCAGGCTCACCGCCCCATTGCCTTGGAGCTGCAGCGTCAACTGGCCGCGAAACTTCAAAGTGGCGGCGAGCAGCACCGAGGCTGCAACGGCCTGGCCGAGAAGATCCCTGACAGGCTGCGGGTAATCGCGATGGGCGCGCAGCTCCCGCCAGGCGCCTTCCAGGCGCACCCAATGCCCGCGGACCGGGCGGTTCTCGACGATGAAGCGACGAACCTCGTCGCGGGGACTGGTTTGCGGATTCATCCCCGCAGAATGGGGCGTGCGCGCCGGTTACTCAATATGCGCTGCGCGCAGGTCTTAACGGGGTTCGCTGACGCGACTGAATCGCCGGGAGCGATTTGAACGCCGAGCGCGCAGCGCCTGGCGGCCCCGAAGGGGCGAGGCCCAGGATGGGCCGAGTAACCCCGTCCATCTACCCGGGAAGCTTCTTCTTCAGCAGCTCGTTCAGCTGCCCGGGATTGGCTTTCCCTTGCGTGGCCTTCATGACCTGCCCGACGAAGAAGCCAAAGAGCTTGTCCTTGCCCGCACGGTACTCGGCGAGCTGCCCCGGGTTCTTCGCCATCACCTCCTCGATGGCGCGCTCGATGGCGCCGGTGTCGGTGATCTGCTTGAGGCCCTTCGACTCGATGATGGCATCGGCACCCTCGCCGCCCGCCCACATGGCCTCGAACACCTCCTTGGCGATCTTGCCGGAGATGGTCTGATCGGCGATGCGGGTGATGAGGCCTGCGAGTCGGGCCGCAGACATCTTTCCCGAGCCGACCTCGAGATTTTCCTTGTTGAGCGCGGCGGCGAGCTCGCCCATCACCCAGTTGGCAGCGAGCTTGGGCTCGCGGGGCACAGCGCGCAGCACTTCCTCGTAGTAGTCGGCGAGCTCGCGGCTCGCTGTGAGCACGCCGGCGTCGTACGGCGAGAGGCCGTACTGGGAAGAGAAGCGTCTCGCCTTCTCGTCGGGAAGCTCTGGCAGATCGGAACGCACCTGCTCGATGAAGCCCTCATCGATCGCGAGCGGCAGCAGATCCGGGTCCGGGAAGTAGCGGTAGTCGTTCGCCTCCTCCTTGGTGCGCATGGAGCGCGTCTCACCCTTGTCCGCATCGTAGAGGCGCGTTTCCTGCACCACCTTGCCGCCCGACTCGATGAGCTCGATCTGACGGGCCGCCTCGTACAGGATCGCCTTCTCGACGTAGCGGAAGGAGTTGACGTTCTTGATCTCCGCGCGGGTGCCGAGCTTGCTCGAGCCTTTCGGCCGCACCGACACGTTGGCATCGCAGCGGAACGATCCCTCCTGCATGTTGCCGTCGCAGATCTCGAGATAGCGCACCAGCGTGTGCACCTTCTTCATGTAGGCGACCGCTTCCTTCGCCGAGCGCAGGTCGGGCTCGGAGACGATCTCGATGAGCGGCGTACCGGCACGGTTGAGATCGACGCCCGTGAAATGCCCCAGCCCCTCGTGCAGCGACTTGCCCGCATCTTCTTCGAGGTGTGCGCGCGTGATGCCGATACGCTTGATGCTGCCGTCATCGAGCACAACATCGAGCGCGCCCTGCGCCACGACCGGCAGCTCGTACTGGCTGATCTGGTAGCCCTTCGGCAGGTCCGGGTAGTAATAGTTCTTGCGCGCGAACACCGAGTGGCGCGCGATGCGCGCCCCGATCGCAAGACCAAAGCGCACCGCCATCCGGACCACCTCGGCGTTGAGTACCGGCAGCACGCCGGGAAAGCCGAGATCGATGAGGCTCGCCTGCGCGTTGGGCGGTGCACCGTACGCGGTGGCGGCGCCGGAGAAGATCTTCGAGCGGGTGGCGAGCTGCGCGTGGATCTCCAGCCCGATGACCGTTTCCCACTGGGTAGCGTTGCGAGGCTCCGTCCCTGCGCCCTCTGAGCCCCCCGTTCGCGAGTCGACACTCATGGGGATACCCCTTCGGGCCGGCTGTCGCCGTCCAAAATCGTTCCAGACGATTTTGTCATGCGAAGCCCTCCGGCGACTTCTGGTGCCAGTCGGTCTCGAGCTGATAGCGATGCGCCACGTTGAGGATGCGCGCCTCGGCGAAATGCGGACCGACGACCTGCAGTCCAACGGGCAGCCCACCGACGAAGCCACAGGGAACCGATAGCGCCGGCAGTCCCGCGAGATTCGCCCCGATGGTGTAGATGTCGTTGAGGTACATCGTGATGGGATCCGCAGTCTTCGCGCCGAGGCGAAAGGCGGGCGTCGGGCTCGTGGGACCCACGAGAACGTCTACGTCGGCGAAGGCGCGCTTGAAATCCGCCGTGATGAGCTGGCGGACGCGCTGCGCTTTGAGATAGTAGGCGTCGTAGTAGCCCGCAGACAGCACGTAAGTACCCGTCATGACGCGGCGCTTGACCTCGGCACCGAAACCCTCTCCGCGCGAGCGGCGATAGAGGTCGTTGAGGTCGCGCGGGTCCTTGCAGCGGTGGCCGAAGCGCACGCCATCATAGCGAGCGAGGTTCGATGAGCATTCGGCCGGCGCAACGACGTAATAGACCGGTACTGACAGCGGCAGATTCGGCAGACTGACTTCCCGCACGCTTGCGCCCAACCGCTCGAGCACTGCCAGCGCCTCGCGAATCCGCCGCTCGTTCTCACGATCGAGGCCTTCGTCGAGGAACTCCTTGATGAGACCGATCTTCATGCCCGCTAGCGGCGCATCGAGCGCCGCCAGGTAGTCCGGCACCGGTGTGTTGACGCTCGTCGAGTCGTTCGGATCGAAACCGGCCATCTCGCGCAGCATGAGAGCAGCGTCCTCGGCACTCGTCGCGAGCACACCGGCCTGATCGAGGCTCGAGGCAAAAGCAATCATGCCGTATCGCGAGACACGCCCGTAGGTCGGCTTCATCCCCGTGATGCCGCAGAGTGCGGCCGGCTGGCGGATCGAGCCGCCCGTGTCGGTCGCGGTCGCGCCGGGCACCAGACGCGCCGCCACGGCGGCGGCCGATCCACCGGAGGAGCCGCCGGGGACGAAATCGGTATTCCAGGGATTGCGGACCGGGCCGTAATAGCTCGTCTCGTTCGAGGAGCCCATGGCGAACTCGTCCATGTTGAGCTTGCCCAGGGTCACGGCGCCGGCCGCCTTGAGCTTGGCGACCACCGTCGCGTCATAGGGCGAGACGAAGTTGCCGAGCATCCGCGAGCCGCAAGTGGTGCGGACCCCGGCAGTGCAGAAAAGATCCTTGTGGCCGATCGGCACGCCGGCCAGCGGGCCGCCGCGGCCGGCGGCGATGTCGCGATCCGCCGCCGCTGCGGCCTCGAGCGCCTCGCTTCGCGTAACCGAGATGAAAGCGTTGAGCGCCGTCTGGCTCGCCTCGATGCGCTGGAGGTACGCGCGCACGAGCTCCACGCTCGAGAATTTCTTCGCGCGCAGGCCGGCAGCGAGCTGCGTGATGGAATTCCTGTGAATCACGTCAAGAAAAACCTCATTCAACGACCTTCGGGACCAGGTAGAGCCCGCCCGCGACCTGCGGCGCATTCGCCTGATAGACCTCGTGCCGGTCCTGCTCCGTGACCGCATCGGGCCGCAGCCGCTGCGTGAGGCCCTCGAGCGGATGGGCCATGGGGGCCACGTCCCCGGTGTCGATGCGGTCGAGCTGGCCCACGAAGTCGAGAATCCGCGACAGGCTCTCCTGGTACACCGGGATCTCGGCCGGCTCGAGCTCGAGGCGGGCCAGATAGGCAATGCTTTCGATCTGCGCGCGCGTGAGGGACATGGCGGTGGGACGGCGAATGAGAAAAACAGCGCAAAATCATACATGTTGCCTTGCTGAATGTCCCCTCGGTTGCTAGATTACGCGCCACTTTCGGGGGGTCCCCCGCGGCACGCCTCTTCTTTCGGACGCTTCATGCTCAAACGCTTGCGCGGCTATTTCTCCAGTGATCTGTCGATCGACCTGGGGACGGCCAACACTCTGATCTATGTCCGCGACAAGGGCATCGTCCTCAACGAACCCTCGGTAGTGGCGGTGCAGGATGAGCCCTCCCGGGGCGGTAAGATCATCGTCGCCGTGGGCGCGGAGGCCAAGAACATGCTCGGCCGCACTCCCGGCCACATCACCGCAGTGCGCCCGATGAAGGACGGCGTGATCGCCGACTTCACCTATACGGAGAAGATGCTGCAGTTCTTCATTAATAAGGTGCACGGCAACCGGATGCTGAAGCCTTCGCCACGGGTGCTGGTGTGTGTGCCGTTCGGCTCCACGCAGGTGGAGCGGCGCGCGATCCGGGAGTCGGCGGAGGGCGCTGGCGCGCGCAACGTCGGTATCGTCAGCGAGCCGATGGCCGCCGCGGTCGGCGCGGGCCTGCCCGTGCACGAGCCGCGCGGCTCCATGGTCCTCGACATCGGCGGCGGCACCTCCGAAGTCGCCGTACTGTCGCTGAACGGCGTCGTGTACGCCAACTCGGCGCGCATCGGCGGCGATCGCTTCGACGAGGCGATCATGAACTACGTGCGGCGCAACTACGGCATCCTCATCGGCGAGGCGACGGCCGAGCGCATCAAGATCGAGATCGGCTCCGCCTATCCCGGGCAGCAGGTACGCGAGCTTTCGGTGAAAGGCCGCAATCTTTCCGAGGGTGTGCCGCGCAGCTTCACGCTTAACAGCAACGAGATCCTGGAGGCCCTGCAGGAGCCACTGCAGAACATCGTCAGCGCGGTCAAGCAGGCGCTCGAGCAGACACCGCCGGAGCTCGGTGCGGATGTCGCGGAGCGAGGCATCGTGCTGACCGGCGGCGGCGCGCTGCTGCGCGACATCGACAAGCTCCTCACGGAGGAAACGGGACTGCCCGTCGTGGTGGCGGACGATCCGCTGACGTGCGTGGCGCGCGGCGGCGGCCGGATCCTGGAGCTCATGGACGAGATGGGTCCCGGCCACTTCGGGCTCGAGTAGCGGCGGGAGCGCTGAAAGGTTAGTGGCGGGCTTCGCGACAGGGGCCGGTAGACCGCTTCAGGGGCGCGGAGGCTCGCCAGGCTTCCGCTTCGCGCTGTACGCGATCCTCTCGATCGCCTGCATGATCCTCGACCAGCGATTCAACTGGCTCGGGCGCGCCCACTACGCTCTGCAGGCGGCAAGCTACCCGGTGGAGCTCGCCGTCAGCTCGCCGGTCGCGGCCTGGCATTGGGTGCAGAAGAGCTTCGCCACCCGCGATTCACTCGAGGCGGAGAATCAGCGCCTGCGCACTCGGCTGCGCGATCTCGAGCTGCGCTCCATGCGCTATGACGCGCTGGCGAGGCAGAACGCCGCCCTCATTGGACTGCGCAACGCGCTGCCCCCGGTCGCGCAGCGCTGGCTGCCGGCCGACATCGTCAATATCCAGCTCGACAGCCTGCGCCAGCGCGTGCTCATCGACCGGGGATCGGTGAACAGTGTCGTCGCGGGTCAGGCCGTGCTGGATGACGACGGCGTCGTCGGGCAGACGATGCATGTGGGCCCCTGGAGCGCACAGGTCATCCTCATAACCGATCCCGAGCATGCGCTTCCGGTGAGCATCCAGCGCACGGGCCTCAGGACGATCGCCGTGGGGGCCGGCGACTCGACCTCGCTCGCCCTGCCCTATTTGCCGGCCAATGCCGACATCCGCGTGGGCGATGTGATCGTGACCTCGGGTCTCGGCGGAGTGTTTCCTCCAGGTTATCCGGTTGCCAGGGTGACCGAGGTGCACAAGGAGGCGGTGCAGCCGCTCGCGCACGTGCGCGCCGTGCCGTTCGCGCACATCGATACGGACAGCGAAGTCATGCTGATCTGGTTCCGACAGGACAGCCCGGCGGCACCGTTGGAGGAACATGACGGAGAGCTGATCACCGGCGACCGGAGCATTCAGCCGCTGACCGTGCCGGCAAAGCCTGTACCGCCATCCGAGGCCGCGGCGGCGGCGAAGGCGGCCGATAAGACAGACGCAGCCAGGAAAGCGGCGGGGACGACGCACATCAAGCCTCCTTCGCAGGCGTCCGCCGCGAAGGTTAGCAAGCCGCTCAGCAAGCCTCCCGCAACTACGCCCGCCAGGAAGCCGGAGCGG
>Ga0105240_10006271_pt1 | contig 17498 bp, 16 predicted proteins | sample KBSC54metaG_FD_80426 | JGI IMG/M metagenome (GOLD analysis project Ga0105240, IMG submission 80426) | Corn rhizosphere microbial communities from Kellogg Biological Station, Michigan, USA - KBS C5-4 metaG | ecosystem: Host-associated > Plants > Roots > Rhizosphere > Soil | place: Michigan, USA...
ATCTCGATGACGACGTTGCAATCGTTCGGCACATCGGCGCCGGCGGGAACGCGATCGAGGCTCATTGATGTACCCCCTCGAAACGGCGGGATTATACCGGCCGTTGCTGCACACATTGACGCGGGCAGCGGTGCTTGTGCTGACGGTTGCGGACCTCGCGAGCGCCGCCGAGACGCCGGTACCGCCGACGGCCGCGGAACCGGCGCCGTTTTCGCACATGCGCCCGGGCAACGTGCTCGCCCCCTGGATGCCGATCACGATAGCGTTCGGCAAGCGAGCCACGCATTACGATCTCGCCGAAGATGCCGGCAAGGTCGTGCTGCACGCGGTGGCCGACAATGCGGCGAGCGCGTTGGCGTATCGGACGGATGCCGTGCTCGCGAATGCGCCGGCGATCACGTGGCGCTGGAAAATCGCCGGCCTGATTCGCGATGCCGATCCGTACAAGGCCTCGCGCGAGGATGCGCCGGCGCGCATCGTGCTCGAATTCGACGGAGACAAGACGAAGCTGCCGCTGGTGGAACGCGGCATCTACCGCATCGCCGAGCGCGTCTCCGGCCGCACGCTGCCGTACGCGACGCTGATGTACATCTGGTCGAATCGCGAAAGCGTCGGCACGATCATTCCGAACCCGCGCACGCGCCGCGTGCAGATGATCGTCGCAACGAGCGGATCCGCGGGCGTCGGCACCTGGCAAACGCTGACGCGCGACGCGCTTGCCGATTTTCGGCGCGCCTTCGGCGAGGAGCCGGGACGGCTGATCGCCGTCGGCGTGCTGACCGACACCGACAACACCGATGGACATGCCGAGGCGTGGTACGGTGATATTCGTCTCGAGGGGATGCCGCAGCCCGCGACCGGCCCCGGACGTTAATTATCGACTTGCCCGGTATGCACGGGAATAGCCGACGTAGATGTCGCGTGCCCGCGCGAATTCCTGGATCTCGGCGGGCTTGAGCTGCCGAAAGGCGCGCGCCGGCCGTCCCGCCCAGATCCATCCGGCGGGAACGAAGGTGCCGGGCTCGACCCACGCCCCGGCGCCGATGCACGCACCGCGCTCGACGACGACGTTGTCTCCGACGCGCGAGCCCATGCCGATCAGCGCATCGTCTCCGACCGTTGCCGGGCCGAGCTGCGCGTTGTGGCCGATCGTCACGCCCGCGCCGAGCACGAGATCACCGCGACGCGAATCGGTGGCGAGAATGCAGTTGTCCTGTACGTTCGTCCGCGTGCCGATGACGACGCGTCCGTCGCCCGCGCAAACCGCGCACCCGAAGAAAATGCCCGCATCGTCGGCGACAGTCACGTCGCCGGCGACGATCGCAGTCGGCGCAACGTACGCGGCGCCGACGCGCGGCGAGCGGCCATGCAGCGAATGCAGCGGTGCGCCCGTCTGAGGCAGCGCCTGCACGACATCCGCCCACGCCGGCAGGTGCGTCGATGCGAGCTCGGCCGGCGGACGGCCGTCTCGCATCGCCTGTGCATGACCAGCCGTTTCGTCGCGCGCGATCTCGCGCAGCGGCTTCGCCGGATGACCCGCGTAGACGAATCCGCCCGGCAATGTCTTGCGCGGCGGCACGACGCTGTCGGCGGCGATCATCGCGTACGCGCCAACGCTTGCGCCGTCCATGACGACCGACGATTCGCCGATCACGACGCCGTCGCCCAGCGTGCACGCATGCACGACGCCATAACGTCCGACGGTGACGTCATCACCGATGACCGCGCCGAGAATCTCGTCGGCGATGTGCGCCGTCGCGTGATCGGCGAACCATGCGTTGGCGCCGATACGGATGTTCTCGCCATCGGCGCGCACGGTCGCATAGTCGCCAACCCCCGCGTGCGGGCCGATCGCCGCGCGGCCAATCAGCGCGCCGCGCGCGGCCATACGCAGCGCGACTCCGACGTCGGGCCGGTAGTGCAGGTAATCGAGGATCAGGCCCTGCTTCATTCCTGGAGCCCGCCGGCGCCCAACGCTCGCGCGGCGTACTTTCCCATCCGGCATCCGTAAATCATCAGAAGACCGGGCTCTCGCGGTAGGTTCCCCATAGCGTCTTCAGCTTCTCGATGATATCGCCCATCGTCGCGCCAGCCGCGACGAGCTCGATCGTGACCGGCATGAGGTTCTCACGCGCGTCTTTCGCCACGCCGACCAGCCGGTCGAGCAGCGCATTCACCTTCGCATTGTCGCGCTCGCGCCTGACGCGCTGCAGGCGGTCGATCTGCCGCTTCGCCGTCGTCGCGTCGTACGGATGCAGTGCGATGTCGGGCTTCTCCTCTGGATCGACGTACTTGTTGACGCCGATGACAGGCTTGCCACCGTCCGCCTTCTTCAATGCGGTTGCGTAGGCGAAGTCCGCGATGCGGCGCTGGAACCAGCCTTCCTGGGTCAGCTTGATCGTGCCGCCATTGCGGTCGACCTCGTCGAGGACGGCGAAGATCGCGCGCTCGTACTGCGTCGTCAGGCTTTCGACGAAATACGAGCCGCCGAGCGGATCGACGACGCCGGCGACGCCGCTCTCGTCGGCGATGACCTGCTGCGTGCGCAATGCGATCTTCATCGCCTCTTCGGTCGGAATCGCGAACGCCTCGTCCATGCCGTTCGTATGCAGACTCTGCGCGCCGCCCAGCACCGCCGCCAGCGCCTGCAGGCTCGTGCGCACGACGTTGATCCGGTACTGCGGCTTCGTAAGCGACGCCGCTGCTGTCTGGCAGTGAAAACGCAGCCGCATGGACTCCGGATTCGCCGCCCCGAAGCGCTCGCGCATGATCTTCGCGTACACGCGGCGTGCGGCGCGGAATTTCGCGATCTCCTCGAAGAAATCGGACTGGCTGACATAGTAGAACGCCAGCCGCGGCGCGAATTCGTCGACGTGCATGCCGGTCTTCAGCACCTCCTCGACGTACGCGACGAGGTTGCACATCGTGAACGCGACCTCGTCGAGCGGCGACGCGCCGGCCTCCGAGATGTGGTAGCCCGAGATGTTGATCGGGTTGTAGCGCTTCATGTTGCGCGCGCAATACGTGATGCAGTCGCGGACGATGCGCACCGACGGCGCCACCGGGAACGCCCATTCCTTCTGCGCCTGGTATTCCTTGAGGATGTCGGCCTGGATCGTTCCCGACAGCGCATGCAGGTCGTAGCCTCGCTTGTGTGCGAGCGCGACGTACATCGCAAGCAGGATCCACGCGCTGGGATTGATCGTCATCGACACGGAGATCTTCGTGAGATCGATGCCGTCGAACAGGTGCTCCATGTCGGCGAGCGTGTCGATCGCCACACCCTCGCGGCCGACCTCGCCCTCGCTCATCGGGTGATCGCTGTCGTAGCCCATCAGCGTCGGCATGTCGAAGTCCGTCGACAGGCCGGTCTGGCCGTGCGCGATCAGGTACTTGAAGCGCTGGTTCGTGTCTTCCGCCGTGCCGAAGCCCGCAATCTGGCGCATCGTCCATACGCGGCCGCGATACATCGTCGGGTAAGGGCCGCGGGTGAACGGGTACTTCCCGGGCAAGCCGATGTCGTCGAGCGGCGTGTCGGCAATGTCGAGCGCCGTGTACACGCGCTTCAGCGGAAAGCCGCCGAGCGTTTCGAAATTCCCGGCGCGCTCGGGCGCGCGCTCGATGAAGCCCGCGACCTCGTTTTTCTCCCATGCATCGACTTGTGCCGCAAGCGCTTCGCGAACGCGCGGGTCGGGCCCCGCAGAAGCGCCGGTCGCGATATGCGGCTCCGCCGCTGCGCTGCCCCCCGGGGGGCGATTTGCGTCTTGGGGCGGCCCGGCAACGATCATGTACCACCTCCGATGTCGAGTTCGCGCAGCAGCTGCACCGCCGCGGCGTGCGGCGACAGCGTGCGCTCGCGCAGTTGCTCGAGCAATCCCGCGAGCTTGCCGTCGCGATGGCGGGCGAAGCGGTCGCGCAGGATGCCCTCCCCGGCGGCCAGCAACCGGCGCTCGGCGATCGATGCGCGGCGTGTGTCGATCTCGCCGCTGCGCTCGAGCGCATTGCGGTGATCGTCGATCGCCGCGAGCAGGCGCGAAATGCCTTCGTCGCGCACGGCGCTCGTCGCGATCACCGGAGGGAAAGTCGGGTCGGAATCGACTTTTGAAAGCAGAGGCGAACGCCGGGACGCATCGCGGAATGTCGAGTCCGACCCCACTTTTCGTGCCGAATCGCCAATATCCATTTTCGTATGACCAAGCATGAGCATCACTTTGAGGTCGGTGATCGTCCTGTTCGCGTCAGCCCGGTCGCATTTGCTGACGACGTGAATGTCGGCGATTTCGAGAATGCCGGCCTTGATCGCCTGGATGTCGTCGCCGAGCCCCGGCGCGGACACGACGACCGTCGTATGCGCGGCACGCGCGACGTCGACCTCGTCCTGGCCGACGCCGACAGTCTCGATCATCACCATGTCGAAACCCGCCGCATCGAGCACGTCGACCGCTTCGAGCGTGCCCCGCGCAAGGCCGCCGAGGGTGCCGCGCGTCGCCATGCTGCGCACGAAAACGCCCGGATCGCCACAAAGCTCGCCCATTCGAATCCGGTCGCCGAGAATCGCGCCGCCCGAAAACGGGCTCGACGGGTCGACGGCGACGATCGCCACCTTGCGGCCGCTGCGTCGCACGGCGGCGGCCAGTTTCGCGACGAGCGTCGACTTGCCGCTCCCCGGCACGCCGGTGATGCCGACGACATGCGCGCGTCCCGCGTGCGAGAACATCGCGTCGAGCGTCGCGCGTGCCTCGGCCGCACCCGATTCCGCGCGCGACAGCAGGCGCGCGATCGCACGCGTATCACCGTCGAGGACGCGCGATTCGAGCTCGGGCGATGGGATGTAGGCCATCGGCACGCTGCTATCGGCCAAGCCGCGCGCTCATCTCGCGAAACACCTCGCGATCGTCGACCACGCGGCGCGCCTTGAAATCCGTGCGCGGAAACGTGCCGGGCGCGACGATTTCGATCTTCGAGCGCAATCCGAGCATCGTCTGCACTTTGCGGGCGGCCTCGTCGCGCAGCGACGTGTGCGCGCCGGCGCCGCGCGCGTCGTGGTCGGGCGCGATTTCGATACGGACGACGAGCTCGTCCATCGCGCGCTCGCGCGTGATCACGATCCGATGCTCGCCGCCGTAGCCGGGTATCTGGTTCAGCACGGCGTCGACTTCGCTGGGGTAGACGTTCTCGCCGCGGATCGTGAACATGTCGTCGATGCGTCCGAAGATTCCCTGCGGCAGCCGCGGATAAGTCCGGCCGCAGGGATTCGCGCCGTTCTCCCACAATGTCAGGTCGCCGGAGACAAGCCGGATCATCGGCTGCGAGGTGCGCTCGAGATGCGTATAGACCGGCGTCCCGCGTTCTCCGTACGGCACGCGCCGATACGATTGCGGATCGCACACCTCGGTGTAGACGATGTCCTGCCAGCACAGCATGCCGTCGGTTTCGGCCGACCCGGCAACGTGCATGAACGGCGTCATTTCCGCCATCGAGCCGCAGTCGACGACGCGCGCGCCGTAGGCGGCAACGAGGCGATCGCGCACGCCGGGCACCGATGCGCCCGGCTCGCCGGAAAAGAACATCGTCTTCAAGCCGAATTCGCGCGGATCGTAGCCTTCCGCGGATGCGACCTCCGCGAGATGCAACGCGAACGACGGCGTCGCGTACAGCGCTTCCGGCTTCGTGAGGTCGAGCCACATCGCGGCGCGCGCCGTCATGCCGGGTGCGCCGGCGCCGAACGGAAACGCCTTCGCACGCAGACGTTCGGCACCACTAAGCGCGCCCCACGAGCCCATGTAGAGGCTGAAGATCGCCGCGACGAAGACGATGTCGCCCGGCCGAATGCCCATGCCCCACAGGATTCGCGCATGCGCATTGGCGATCGCATCCCAGTCGCCGCGCCCGATCGCGAACGCCGTGGGCTGCCCCGTCGTGCCCGACGTGCCATGGATATGATGAACATCGCGCTCGTCGACGCAAAGATAGTCGCCGAACGGCCGTGCGCGCGTCTGCGCCTCGCGCAAATCCTGCTTGGTGATGACCGGAACCTTCGCCTCGAAATCCTCGAGCGAGCGCAAATGGTCCGGATGAAACCCTGCGGCGTCCCACTTGCGGCGATAGAACGGAGACGTGTCGAACGCATAACGCGTCACGTGCCGCAGGCGCTCGAGAATCGCCTGCTCGCGATCCCCGGCGGGCATCGTCTCGCGCCGCGGAAACCAGTAGCGCGATCCCGCCGGCGGCAGGTACTGCGCGTCGAATCGAGGGGGAAAGAACCAGTCTTCCATGCGCAATCGAATTGTGCGGGTGCCCTGCCGGCGTTTCCGATGCCCGATACCCGATACCTGATCAGCGCTGCCCGCGCTCCGCGACGATGCGCCGGATCATGTCGACGATCGCCGACGGCGGCGTATCCTGCAAAAGCAGGGCCTTCACGCCGAGCGCCTTGAGCTTCGGCAGATCCTCGTCGGGGATCACTCCGCCGCCGACCACGAGGATGTCGTCGGCGGCGCGTTCCTTCAGCAGGTTGACGAGGCGGGGAAAGACGGTCATGTGCGCACCGGAAAGGATGCTGACGCCGATGACATCCACGTCTTCCTGGATCGCCGCCTCGACGACCTCTTCCGGGGTCCGGTGAAGGCCGGTATAGATGACATCCATGCCCGCATCGCGCAGCGTCCGCGCGACGATCTTGACGCCCCGGTCGTGTCCGTCGAGCCCGACCTTCGCGATCACGACCCGGATCGGCTGCGCCGGTTGCTCCATTGCTCCTCCGCCGTCTGATCCCATTACGGAATACTAAACTGAAGCTGTCGATGGCGAATCCGTCCGGCGTCGCCAGTGCATCCAACCCTCGTTCTCCCGATCGCCTCCGATGCCGCGCACCTCGCTACCCTGGCTGATCCTCGCGACGATCCTCATTTCCGCCGCGCTCGCCTGGTGGACGTTGACCCGCGGCGGCGGCGAGCCACGACCGTCGCGGTTGGAGCACGAGGCGCTTGCGCCTTTTCACGCGATCGAAGTGGGCGGAGACGCCGCCATTACGCTCCTCCAATCCGACGCTGAATCGATCGACGTCGAAGCGCCGGGTCGCGTCGCGCGCGTCGATGCCGACGTGTCGGCCGGGCGCCTCGTCATCCGCGCGCAGGACCGGCGACGCTGGTGGAGCGGCCTCCTTGGCCGCCGGCGTTCCGGCAGACCGAACATCGTGATCCGATTCCGCCAGCTCGACGATCTCGCGTTGACCGGCAACGTCAAGCTGGACGCGCCGAAGCTCGCGACAACGTCGTTGCGCATTGCCGCATCGGGCGGCTCATCATTGTCGATCGGCGACCTGCGCGCCACGTCGCTCCGCGTAAAGGGATCGGGCGCGCTGCAGGCCCGCCTTGCCGGTCGCGTGGAGAGCGAGGACGTTTCCATTTCCGGCGCCGGCTCGTACAGCGCCGAGCACCTGTATGCAACGCATGCGAGCGTGTCGGTCAGCGGCGTCGGCAACGTCGTGCTGCAGGCGGAACGGACGCTGCACGCCAGCATATCGGGCGCCGGGGTCATCGAATACGTCGGCGATCCCGAGGTCACCGAGCGCGTAAGCGGCATCGGCCGCGTGAAGCGGCGCGAATCACGCGCCGCGACCGGCACCCGCGCGGCGGCCGGGGACGATCAGTGGATCGGCGCCCCGGGCGAGGCGCCATTGTCCTTGAAGAACAGCGGCGCGCCGGTGACGGGATCGATATCGGCATGCACGCCCGGCATGCTCCGCACGTCGGACACCTGGCAATCGCGCATCAGCGCCTCGAGCATTGCCGCGACATCCTGTATCGCTTCATACGGATAGAGCGGACAGCGAAAGCCTTCGGCCTCCCTGGCCGCGAAGGGCGAGGACAGCGACAGACGCAATTCGCCGCCACCGTCGGCGGCGGCGCAGCGATGCGCGCTGATGATCGCCGTCGGCTCGCCGTACGATGCACGGAACTTGCGGATGGCATTGCTCGCGAATAGCTGCGCGGACACCTCGCGCTGCGCCGCGCGGCCCGTTTGCACCGCATTGACGAGTTGCTCCGGCGGGCGCGGAAGTGCCAGCAGCGACACGCCCGGCGCGCGCATCGATTTCGTCATCGCCTGCGAAAACGCGATGCCCCAACGACCGATGTTCGATTCGCGCAGCGGATCGACGCGTGGCGGCGTGAGCACGGCGCCGACGACGAACCGCAGGTGGACCCGCTCGACGGCGCTTGCGGCGTCGAACGGCGCGGGCCGCAGATCGAGCGCCGCCGACACGAATTCGCCGGCGCCTTCCGTCATGCGCGCCTTCGCCAGCAGCGCGGGCAATGCCGCGATATCGAGCGCGGTGGTGGCAACGAGGGACGTCGACAACGCGAATGTCTCGCAACCGCCGAACGCGCGCGCGTCGCGCAACGCGCCGGCGAGCGCCGCGGTGGCAATCGCGCCGGTGAGCGTCACCGGTTGCGCGCCCTTCTCGAGCGCCGCGACGAGGATCACCGGCATCGCGAACAGCGTCGTGCGCAAGCGCGCGTCGGACGTCGGATCGCCGCGCACGATAGCGGCCAGCAGCCGCCGCAGGTGACGCGCGACCGCCGCGGAGGGCGCGTTCGCCAACGCGTCGGCGAGGTCGCCGCCGTGCGACGCGCCAAGCGCGCCTTCGAGCCAGCGCCGTGCCTCGCCGTCGAACGCGTCGGCTTCGCCGCCGGTCGTCGCATCCATCGCCGCCTGCGCGCTTGCGTAAAGTGCAGCGACTCGCGCATCGGCGGTCCGTGTCGCGGGCCATGCCCGCGGGTCGGCAGGATCGGACACCAGGATGAACATTCTCGCATGCGCGGCCGGCCGCGCCGCGAAAGGACGATAAAATCGCCGTCCTCGCCCGTTTGCCGCGGACCGCCGATGCGCGTCTCGAAGTTCTATCTTTGCACGCTGAAGGAAGCGCCCGCCGAAGCGGAAGTCGTCAGCCAGAAGCTGATGCTGCGCGCAGGAATGATCAAGAAGGTTTCGTCCGGCATCTATAGCTGGATGCCGCTCGGCCTCATCACGTTGCGAAAGGTCGAGCAGGTGGTGCGCGAGGAAATGAATCGCGCCGGCGCGCTCGAATCGTATCTGCCGCATGTCGTGCCCGCCGAGCTGTGGGAAGAGACGGGTCGCTGGGACAAGTTCGGACCGCAGCTCCTGAAGATCAGGGACCGCCAGCAGCGGGATTTCCTGTTCGGCCCGACGCACGAGGAAGTGATGACCGACATCGTGCGCAAGGATATCCGGAGCTACCGGCAACTGCCCGTCAACCTCTACCAGATCCAGGTCAAGTTCCGCGACGAGATAAGGCCGCGCTTCGGCGTGATGCGCGGGCGCGAATTCCTGATGAAGGACGCGTACTCGTTCGACGTCGACCGCGATGCGCTGATGGTGTCGTATCGCGCGATGTACGACGCGTACACGCGAATCTTCACGCGCCTCGGCCTCATCTTTCGCGTCGTCGAGGCGGACACCGGCGCGATCGGCGGCTTCGCGTCGCACGAATTCCAGGTGCTCGCCGAATCGGGCGAGGACGCGATCGCGTACAGCAACGGCTCCGAGTACGCGGCGAATGTCGAGCAGGCCGAAGCGGTCGCGCCGTCGCACACCCGAGCGGCACCGTCCGAGCCGATGCAGCGGGTGCCGACGCCGGGCAAGGCGACGTGCGAAGCGGTCGCGCAACTGCTCGGCCTTCCGATTGCGCGGACGGTGAAGTGCCTGCTGATTCACGCGCAGGATCGCGTGCAGATGCTGCTCGTCCGCGGCGACCGGATGGGCAATGAAATCAAGATCGGCAAGCTGCCGGGCCTCGAGGGATGGCGGTGGGCGAGCGAAGCGGAAATCGTGGCGGCTGCCGGCTGCACACCCGGTTATCTCGGCCCTGTCGGCATCCCGATCGACATGCCGCTCGTCGCCGATCGCGAAGTCGCCGCGATGAGCGACTTCGTCTGCGGCGCGAACGAAGCCGATTACCATCTGCGCGGCGTCAATTTCGGCCGCGACTGCCGGGAGCCGAATGTCGTCGCCGATATTCGCAACGTCGGTGAAGGCGATCCGTCCCCGGACGGCAAGGGCGTCTTGACGATCGTCCGCGGCATCGAAGTCGGACACGTGTTCGCGCTCGGTGATGTGTACTCTACAGCGATGGGGGCGACGTACCTCGATGCCGAAGGTGGCTCGCATGTCGTGCAGATGGGCTGCTACGGCATTGGCGTGACGCGCGTCGTCGCGGCGGCGATCGAGCAGAATCACGACGAACGGGGTATCGTCTGGCCGGCGGCGATGGCACCATTTGCCGTGGCGATCGCACCGATCGGCTACGACCGAAGCACCGCCGTCCGCGAGCACGCCGACCGATTGCACCAGCAACTGGCCGGCGCGGGCGTCGAAGTACTGCTGGACGATCGGGGCGAGCGGCCTGGCGTAATGTTTGCTGATCTGGAATTGATCGGCATTCCGCATCGGGTGACGATCGGCGAGCGCGGCTTGAAGGAAGGTATCGTCGAATACCAGGCTCGCCGCGAGGCGGCGGCCATGAAAGTGCCGGCCGCCGACATTCTTTCTTTCATCAGGCAACGGATCGGAAGCTGATGCAGGAGCACCGCTTGTCGCGACCGCGGACGAAGTTCGCGGCGCTCGCTCTCCTTGTGGCCACGGCGCTCGCCGCGCCGCTCGCGGCGCGCGCCGGAGCGCAGGTCGAGGAACACCTGGCGCCGTCGGTCGTCAGCGGGCTGCAGCGGTCGATCGCCGACAATCCGGTACCGCAGGGTTATGTCGAGCGTCCCGGCGTTCGCCAGTGGCTCGCCGACATGTCGCGCCGGCTCGCGAGCCGCTTTCCCGACGAGGAAGCGCGCAACGAATTCCTCGCCACCGTACATTACGAGGCGACGCGCGCGGGCCTCGATCCGCTGCTCGTGCTGGGCGTGATCCATCACGAGAGCAACTTCCGCAAATACGCGGTTTCATCGGCTGACGCACGCGGCTTCATGCAGGTGATGCCGTTCTGGGTGCGCCTGATCGGCACGCGGGACCAGAATCTCTTCCAGTTGCGCACGAACCTGCGCTATGGCTGCACGATCCTCCGGCATTACCTCGACCTCGAAAACGGTGACGTTTACCGCGCCCTCGGCCGCTACAACGGCAGCCTCGGTCAACCGGAATATCCGATGGCCGTGATGGCTGCGATGAAGCGCTACCAGCCCGACACGTCGGTCGTCGCCGTGCGCACGGCCGCCACCGCTACTGCGCACTGACGTCTGTATCGTGGCCGCGCCGGCGGCGATGAGCGGCGCCGGACCATCGCAAGGCGCCGCTTCCGCAGCGGCGCATGCCGCGGGCATGCAGGATCAATCGGGCTATCGCGGCCGCTTCGCCCCCTCGCCCACCGGTCCGCTCCACTTCGGATCGCTCGTCGCCGCGATGGCGAGCTACGCCGATGCACGCGCTGCGCGCGGACAATGGCTGCTGCGCATCGAGGACGTCGACGAGCCGCGCACGCGCGCGGGCGCCGCCGACGCTATCCTGGCCGCGCTCGAGCGTCTCGGGTTCGAATGGGATGGCGAGGTATGGCTCCAATCGGCGCGTCGCGACGCGTATGACGCGGCGCTTGCGCAACTTGCCGCGCAGGGACTCGTGTATCGCTGCGCGTGCACGCGACGCGAGCTCGCCACGGCCATGCTCGGGCCGATCGGCGAGCGCGTCTATCCGGGAACCTGCCGTGGCGGCCTCGCCGGCGTGCGCGCCTTGCGCCGGCGCGCATCGCTGCGCGTGCGGGTGCCTTTGGCACCGATCGAATTCGTCGATCGCCTCCACGGCGCAAACGAGCAACGCCTCGCCGAAGCCATCGGCGATTTCATCGTTCGGCGCAGCGATGGATTCTTCGCGTACCAACTTGCCGTCGTCGTCGACGACGCGGCGCAGCAGATTACCGATGTCGTGCGCGGCGCGGACCTGCTCGCTTCGACGCCGCGCCAGATCTTCCTGCAGCGTGCCCTCGGTCTGCCGACGCCGCGCTACATGCATGTGCCGGTTGCGGTGGACGCGAGCGAAGCCAAGCTCTCGAAGGCGGCCGGCGCCGCCGCGCTGCCGGCGGCGGCGCTGCCCGCGCTGCGCGCCGCGTGGCGCTTTCTCGGCCAGGCCGCGCCGCGCGATCCGCATTCGTCGGTGCGCGAATTCTGGTCGTGGGCGATCGCGAGCTGGCAGCCGGCGCGGCTGCCGCCCGTGACGATGCGCCGCGTATAATCAACGCGACCAATGACCACTCTCGTCGTCGTCCGCAAGGGCGATACCGTCGCCATTGCCGCCGACTCGCTGACGACGTTCGGCGATACCCGGCTCGCCGCCGAGCACGACCGCACGTACGACAAGATCGTCCGCTATCGCGACACGTACATCGGCCTGTGCGGCTCGGCCGCGCATCAGCTCGTCTTCGAAAGCCTGCTCGCCAAGCACGGCGACCTGGACTTCGCGCACAAGTCGGCGATCTTCGAGACGTTCCGCAAGCTGCATCCGATCCTCAAGGAGCAGCATTTCCTCAATCCGAAGGAGGAAGAGGACGACCCGTACGAATCGACGCAGATCACCGCGTTGATCGCCAACGGCAACGGCATCTTCGGCGTGTTCTCGATGCGCGAGGTGTTCGAGTACACGCAATTCTGGGCGGCGGGCTCGGGCCGCGAGTTCGCGCTCGGCGCGATGCACGCGCGCTACGCGCAGACGAAAACCGCGGAAGCGGTGGCGAAGATCGGCCTCGAGGCGGGCGCCAAGTTCGACCGCAACTCGGCGCTGCCGATGACGATTTACACGATGCCCCTCACCCGGCCGCCCATCAAAGGATGAGCATCTACACGCCTTCGCATTTCGAGATGCGCGACCATGCCGCGATCGCGCGGCTGATGCACGATTACCCGTTCGCGACACTTGTCACCCCGGCGACGGCGGAGCCGTTCGTCTCGCATCTGCCGCTGCTCCTGATCGCGGGCAGCGAGCCGCCCGGCACGCTGATCGGGCACATGGCGCGCGCGAACCCGCATTGGGAACACGCGGCGAATGTCGAGTCGATCGCGATCTTCCACGGTCCGCACGCCTATGTCTCTCCCTCGTGGTATGCCGAGCCGTCGAAGGCCGTGCCAACGTGGAATTACGCGGCGATCCATGCGCACGGCACGCTGGAAGTCATTCGCGATGCTGCGGAAACGCGCGGCGTACTCGACGCGCTCGTGGACCGATTCGAAGGCCGCCGGCAGGCTCCGTGGCAATTCGCGATGCCGGAGCGGCAGCGCGATGCGCTCGTCGGCGCGATCGTAGCCTTCCGGTTGCGCATTCGCCGGCTGACGGCGAAATTCAAGCTGTCGCAAAATCGTCCGGCCGACGATCAGGTGCGCGTTGCGGCCGCGCTCGACAGCGAAGGTTATGCCGACGCCGCGTCGGTCGCCGCGTGGATGCGCGCGTACGCCGGCGACGTCCCGAGCGGATGACGCGAAACGCCGGCAACACGGGCGAATTGCCGGACGCGGGAAAGCGGGTCCGGATCGACAAGTGGCTCTGGGCCGCGCGGTTCTACCGCACGCGAAGCCTCGCGGCGGAGGCGATCGATGCCGGTCACGTGCGCGTGGACGGCGTGCGCGTCAAAACCGCGCATTCCGTGCGCCCGGCGTCGCGGGTCACGGTGCGAAAGCGGGAGCTGACGTGGGACGTCGAAGTGCTCGTCGCGAGCGAGCGTCGCGGTTCGGCGGCCAACGCGGCGTTGCTCTACCGCGAAGCGGCCGAAAGCGCCGCCGCGCGTGAAAAGACGCTGGCGGAGCGCAGGAACGCGCGCGCGATCGCAACGCCATCGCGGCCCACGAAGCGCGACCGGCGAAAGCTCGAGGATTTCCTGAACGAGCCGTGACGAAAATCGGTGTCGGAGGTGTAATTATTCGGAGCACGTGCGCCGAATAATTACACCTCCGACACCGATTTTCGCGCGTCAGCAAAGGCGCATGCCCGCGAGATCCAGGATGAAGTCGGGCTGTCGATAGGCGGCGAGAATGAGCCACGCAACCACGGCCGCGAGCAACACGGCGAGCGCATGCCACGCGAAGCGGCGCCCGCCTCTGCTGGCGGCGTCCGAAGCGGCGCTCGGTGTCACGGATTGATCGCGCAGGTCCACGCGATCAATTTACGCCGTTTGCGAAGCTCCGGGCAAGTCGGGGACGCGCGTCACCGGCGCGGAGGGAAGAAGGCCGCGCGCGCGCAGCGCAGCCATCACCGAATTGAAATCGGCGGCGACCTGCACGTTGTCGATCGGCTTCGCGAGCAGGTTCACCGCGCGGCCACTGACGATCAGCGGCACCGCCTCCGGAATCGATCGGCGCAGGCACCGAATCTCCTGTCCGGCGATCTTGCCGGAGATGCCACGATCGAACAGCAGTACAACGAGCGCCGCGTGATACGCTTCCGCGGCGCTCGCGATTTCCTGTGCGGGAACGCCGGTGCCGAGCGTCAGGCAGTTGATGCCTTCCGTGAACAGCAGCAGTTCGAGAATCGCAAGACCGAGTTGATTCGGATCGTTCGGCGGCGTCGCCAGCAACAACTGACGCGCATCGCGCGTGGGCCGCACGAGCCGTGTGACGTCGCGCAACAGCCGCTGCGCGAGATCGCAGAAACGCAATTCCTGGTAGGTCTGCATTTCGCCGCGCACGACGCGCTCGTGAACAGCTTCGTTGAGCGGAATCAGCGTCTGCTCGAGAAATTTGCGCAGTCCCTGCCCCACCAGGAGTTTCGACAGATGATTCTGCAATTCACCGATGCGATGCTCGCCGAGCAGCCGCACCGCGCTGGAAATCTCGACCGGCAGCGGCACGGGCTCGGCAACCGCGAGACCGACCATCGACTGCAGCGCGGTATCGGTAAGCGGGACCACCGCGCCTGCGCGCCATCCTTCGGACAGCAGTTGCTTGATCAGCTTGAGGCGCGCGACCTGATCGGCCGGATAGACGCGATCGCCGAAGGCATCGCGCAACGGCGCAGGAAAGCCGTAGCGACGCTGCCACATGTAGAGCTGCTCCCGTCGCAATCCCGTAATGCGGACGACTTCGCGAATGTGCAATGCGCCCGCCGGCTCGCCATTGGCGACTGCCGGCGAATTCGCCGGCATTCCGGTCGCTTCGTGCCGCCGCGATGGCGCCTCGATCAGGATTCCCATTTGCCTCGTCCCTTGCATTTCGCGCCGCCATGCCTGTCGACTTGTGATGCACAAGTATAGCGATGCTCCCCAGCACGCAGCGCGCGGCGAAAATAGCCTCGAGTGCCGCGCGTTGTGCTGCACGGACACCGGGTATGCAGGATGCGTGCCACAGGCGGATCGCGCCCACGCAAATCATTGGTGGTCGCAACCGTGCATCGGTCCGAAACTTGCACCTTTGCCGGATCGGAAACGCGATGGACGATGCCGCCGGAGGCGTTCCCTCTGGCGTAGCGTCCTCGCCGTAATGCCGCAGCCGCCCTTTCACCGCAGCACCTGACGCTGGACGACGCACGATGTTCCGTTTTGGCAGGTCGAGCAAGGAGCCGCTGTCCGATGTCAGGTCCGCGGAGCGCTGGCTGTCGACGCTTCCGGGCGACGATACGCTCGCCGTGCATTCGGACGTCATCGCGCAGCTCGACCGCGTCGCCGGGCACACGACGCGTACGCCCAACGGGCTGCGCGCCATCTTCCATGTCGATGCGCAAACAGGAGCGCAGCGCCGCGCACTGATCTCGCAATACGTCGAGCACGCGAACCGCAGCTCGCGCATCGAGAACCAGTTGTGGACGGCGCTCTTCGGACTCACGCAGAGCTTCCTCGCGACGTACCAGTCGTACGCGCGCGAAATCGCCGACCGGCCGCAGAGCGCGCGCTGGCAGGAGCTGATGCCCGAGCTGCTCTGCCGGCAAGTCGTGCATCTCGCGCTCGATGCGCGCGTGCGCCTGTTTCGCTACGAGCAGTGGATACCGGCCAAATGGGCGGAGCTGCATGCACTGATGACGCTCGCCTGCTCGCGCCAGGTGGAGCGCCACGTCGTCACGCTCGCCGATAACACCGTGACGACCATCGAGCACGAATACATGCGCGCGCTCGTGCTGCACGTGATGAACGCCGGAAGCCTTACGGCACGCCAGGTCGAGTTCATCTGGGGCGAGCTCGACGACTGGTGCGCGCCGCTGCGCCTCACGCTCGAGCCGTCGGCCGCCAACGCGTTCTTCGTCGATCTCGCCGGCCGCGAAGGGCTGCGCCGGCGCACACCGGGACCGCTCGAAAGCCGCGTGCTGTTCCTGGACACGCGGCCGCTGCACGCGGTGATGATGCAGCATGTCGTCACCCTCGAGCAGAAAATCAAGGGAGAGCCGCTGTCGAACCGCACACCGCGGCGCAGCGAGCAGTTGACGCTGTTCACCAAGCTTGCCGCGCAGGTCGACCCCGAATTCAAGCCGTTCGCGCGCCGCGGTGAACGGATCGCCGCGAGCGGGAATGTCGATGCCATCGTCGGCTTCCCGAAGATCGCCAGCTATTTCAAGGAAGAGGCGCGCCAGCCGATCGAGCTTGCCGATTCCACCGGCGACGGGTTCGACAGCACGATGGACATCGCCGTTTTCGGACGCATTCGCGATGAGCCGACGCGGCGCCGGGAAATCGCGCGCCGGCGCATCGGCGCGCACGCGGCGCCGGGCGGGCCGTGGGAAGCGCGCGACGTATCGCAAACCGGATTCAAGCTGGTCGCGCCGATCCAGGTTGCGAATGCGGTCACCCTGGGGACGCTCGTTGCCATCCACCCGCACGGCCAGCCGCGCTGGTCGCTCGGCATCATCCGCCGCATGAAGCGCACGTCGGCGGACCGCGCCGAAATCGGCCTGGCTCTCGTCGCCGACACGATTTCGGCCGTCGAGCTGACCGAGCAGCGCAGGCGGGGCGCCGATGAATACTCGATCGACGGCGAGGGGACGACGATCAACGGCCGCCGCTTCGGAGCGCTGCTCCTGTCGCTCCGCGCGCGCGATGCGGAGCCGATGGTGCAGTCGCTGATCGTGCCCGCCGTCGAATATCAGCCCGCGAAGCGCTATCAACTGACGACCGAGAAGGCGGAATACCGGATCCGCTTCGGCCGGCTGATCGAGCAGCAGCCGGAATGGATCTGGACCGCGATCGAGCGACTCGAAGCCGGCGCACGCGCACCGGCGGCACCGACGGCGAGCGGGCCACCAACGGGAAGCGGTCCGACGACCACATCGAACACGACGACGAGCCGGTTGCGCCGATAGTCGCGCAGTTATACTCGGCCAATGGCGGCCGTCGATCGCTACGCCGAGATCCATGCGAATTACCGGTGGAACGTTCCGTCGGACTTCAACCTCGCGCACGCCTGCTGCACCCGCTGGGCGCTCGACCGCTCGCGCTTCGCGCTGTACTGGGAAGACGAGGACGGCACGCGCGCCGCGTATACGTTCTGGGATCTTTCACAGCACGCCAACCG
>Ga0105240_10006272_pt1 | contig 17495 bp, 13 predicted proteins | sample KBSC54metaG_FD_80426 | JGI IMG/M metagenome (GOLD analysis project Ga0105240, IMG submission 80426) | Corn rhizosphere microbial communities from Kellogg Biological Station, Michigan, USA - KBS C5-4 metaG | ecosystem: Host-associated > Plants > Roots > Rhizosphere > Soil | place: Michigan, USA...
AAAGCGGGCTCTTTTAATAAAGCGGTATATTTTGTTGGACCGGTTAATTCCAGCACCCTTGTTTTTGGGGTTGGGAACAACACCGTATAAGTTTCGATATGAGCATCCAGCCCATAGCTTTTATATTTCTGCAAAATCTTTTCAGCCACTGCCTTGCCACCGGCTGAACCTACATTGTGCGGATACGCCGCCAGTTCTTTAATAGTTTCGCCAATGCGGGGGGCGCTGAGCGAGGCATCAAAAGTTTGTTCGGTTTGCAATTCTTTGGCTGCTGACGCCGGCGTAAAGCCACTGATGGTTTTTTGCTGTGCCGATGCAGCCGCTGTAATTGCTATAAAAGAGAGGGTAAATATTTTTTTCATTGTTGAAGGATGTATGTGATGTGTGAAAATAGGGTTTAATGCGCGAAAACGCAAATGAAGGGTTTACAACGCGAACGCACATTTTCGAAATGATTACCGCGCTCGTTTGCGCCAGGTATGAAGCCATAAATCAACACTTCACTGTTTTCTTCTTTTTACCCTGCGTCCCGCGTGCCTTTACCTTATCAATATAAGTTACTGCATCGGGTACCTTGCACGCAGTTCCGCTTGTATCCACATACACCGCACCGATTTTATTAGCGGCCGCTACAGCCTCATCGGTCAAAGGGAGTATATAGCAGCCCACATTCATTACGAAGATATTCATCCTGGCTTTTACCCGGTTGGCCGACGTATGTATATTGTTTATAACCCTTTCGAGCAGCGCTCTGTAAGTAGTAAGGTCGAGTTCACTATCTGCCTTCAATGCTGCTACATTCCCCAAAGTAGACCATCCTGCAGCAGCAACGTGGTCCTTGTCACTGTCGATCCATTCCAAACCCAGCTCAAACCCATAATTGCTTTCGGCTGCCACCCATGGCACTGTGTATTCATTAATATTATTTGAAAGGGCCTGTTCGGCCCAGGCCTCCAGATCGGCTTTGGTCATTTTGCTATCATCGGTAATCAGGCCGGCAAGGTACATAGCATCGGCATTACCGGTAGCATACAGGTCTTTGGCTAACGGGTAGTCCTTTTTTACCTTTTTCTGGATTGTCTTTAAATGCTCGATCTTAACGCCGAAAAATGGTTCTTTTACACCATGGTTTAAAAGGATTTTCTTTATGCTTTCGCTGCCATGCGCCTGCAAATCGGCCATGATTTCGTTTACGGTCATTTTTAAACAGATTAAATAATTGATTTAAAAATACTTAAATATATTAAAACCGCGAATAGTTTTGCCGGCCTGGCGCTAGTACCTATTTTATCAACCGGTAGGCAAAAAGGGGCTCTGTTTTATTGATGCTGTGGGATGTTTTGGTTACTTCAACAACATCCTGTTTATATTCAAGCTGGTAAGTAACGAGTAGTTTATCATCAACAATCAGTTGCTTTTTAATAAGATTATACTTGCCGTCGTAAAAAAAGAATACGCCGCTTAAAGACGTTTTTACAAGGGCGCCTTTATCGTTGTATTGAAACCGTTTTTTTATTTCGCGGTCTTCGGTTCCCAGCGCTGAATAGTCTACCTCCAGGAATTCGCTTGCCAATTTTGATTGATTTGGGTTAATCGGCGGATATTGCGTTGCTTCTTTTTTTATAAGGTTCCCGTTTTTATCATAGTAATACTTGTTTTCGCCCCGCAACGATCGATGATTGCCTGCATCAACCTCGAAAGTCGTTGCACTTTCGATCAAGCCTTTGGTATTGAATTTGAAGCAATTTACCCAACTGTCGGCCTGGAAATTTATAGTCACCTCAAGCGTATCGCCAACTCTCTTTATCGCATTTGCATGAAAATTGTTAAAATCACCTTTTAAAACATATGCCAGTTTTTTAACATTGATAGCGCAACCATTCCTTTCCGCGGGATTAACAGAGGTGCACATGTATCGCGTTAAGGTATTATAGTAGGATGGCTTAACCGGGTTTATGTCCACCATCGATCCGCCCCCCTGGTAATAATCTTTTGTAAAATCCAGTGTGTCAAGTATCGTGTTGTTTTTTAGCATAACAACCTTAGTTGAATTGTCTAAAAAACTATGGCTATTGTTTAATATTAGGTCGATGAAAGTACGAGCGGCATCGTCGCGTTGCTGATAGAGCTCGTGTTGTTTTGGTATCACCAAATCCTGAGCTAAGGCGCAATACAAAATCGCTGATAGGAGTATTGTGAATATAATTTTCATTTTGGCAGTTGACAGGGGTAAATAATTACAAATATAGGGAATCGATTTTGGGGGAGGGAATATCGCTTGTACATCGACTCACTCTAACATAACAATCCTGCAACACAACAATAACAAACCAATAATCCATTATATTTGGCCTTTAACTATTGCAACTCCAGCTAATGAAAAAAATACTGACCGCTCTCTTCGCCTGCGCAACCGTAATAGCGTCGGCACAAACAAAAACAAACGACAATTTGGTTCAATACGTTAAGCCGATTATTGGCACGCAGCGTATGGGGCATGTGTTCCCGGGCGCAACGGTGCCTTTTGGCATGGTGCAGCTTAGCCCCGAAACCGATACCGCCAGTTATGAGCTGAACGGTAAATACAACCCCGATGTATATAAATACTGCGCCGGTTACCAGTACGATGATAAAACCATTGTAGGGTTTAGTCATACCCACTTTAGCGGTACGGGCCACAGCGATCTGGGTGATTTTTTAATTATGCCAACTGTTGGCCCTGTTCAGTTAAATCCAGGAACTGCTGACAAACCCGGCAGCGGCTACCGCTCCGCTTTCTCGCACGCAAACGAAGTAAGCGAAGCCAACTACTACAAGGTAAAGCTTGATGCCAGCAACATTACGGCTGAAATGACCACAACCACACGTGTGGGCTTTCATCAATATACTTTCCCTAAATCAGATAATTCGCACATCATACTTGATTTGATGGCGGGGATTTACAACTATCCGGATAAAAATGTGTGGACTTACCTGCGCATGGTGAACGACAGTACCGTTGTGGGCTACCGCTCGACAAATGGCTGGGCGCGTACCCGCACCCTTTATTTCGCCATGACGTTTAACAAGCCCTTCATCCAGATGGGGTACAAAAAGTTCGACAAGCGCGAAGTGTACGGCGGCTTTTGGGGCAAGTTTGCCAGGGTGAAAAACTTCCCTGATTTGGCCGGAAGGCAGTTGCGCACTTATTTCGATTTCAAAACCGAAGAAGGCGAAAAAATCAAGATAAAATTTGCCATCTCGCCGGTGAGCATTGATGGTGCACTGAACAATATGAAGGTTGAAATACCAGGTTGGGATTTCGACAAAGTAAAAAATGATGGTCAGGCCCAATGGGAGGCAGAGCTGCATAAAATTGTTATCGACGACAGCCAGGACGAAAAGGTGGATTTTTACACCTCGATGTACCACGCGATGATAAACCCAACCATTTATATGGACGCTGACGGCCAGTACAAAGGTCTCGACCAAAACGTACACAAAGCCGAAGGGTTTACCAACTACACCACCTTCAGTCTTTGGGATACACACCGCGCGCTGCACCCGCTGTTTAACATTATCGACCCGAAACGTAACTCGGATATGGTGCAAAGTATGATGGCCCACTTTGACCAAAGTGCGGAACACATGCTGCCGATATGGAGTAACAGCGCCAACGAAAACTGGTGTATGAGCGGCTACCACAGCGTATCTGTTATTGCGGATGCCGTAGTGAAAGGCAATGCGCCATTTGATGCCAACAAAGCGCTTGACGCCTGCGTAGCTACCGCCAAACACCGCGATTACGAGGGTATTGGTTACTATATGGATATGGGCTACATCCCCGACGAGAAAAACGGTAACTCCGTATCCTCAACCCAGGAATATGCGTACGATGATTTTTGCATTGCACAAATGGCCAAAAAGCTAAACCGCATGGATGTTTATGAAGAATTTAACAAACGCGCCCAAAACTGGAAAAATGTGTACGACCCTAAAACGGGCTTTATGCACCCCAAAATGGCCGATGGTACCTTCCGCAAAAACTTCGATCCATTTACTACCATTAACCAGGGCTTTATCGAGGGAAATGCGTGGAACTACACCTTATATGTTCCTCATGATCCTGAAGGGCTGATAAAAATAATGGGCGGCGACAAGCGCTTTATTACGTATGTAGACAGCCTGTTTAGCTATAACCTGCCTGATAAATATTTTGCCGAAACAGAAGACATTACCAAAGACGGCATCATCGGCAACTACGTGCATGGTAATGAGCCATCGCACCACGTGGCCTACCTGTACGACTGGACAGATAAACCCTGGAAAGCACAGGAAAAAATAAGGATGATATTGCCCCGCATGTACAAGCCTACACCGGACGGACTTGGTGGCAACGATGATACCGGCCAGATGAGTGCCTGGTATATTTTCAGTTCGCTGGGCTTTTACCCCGTTGCGCCCGCTACCGACCAGTATGCCATTGGCAGCCCCGCAGTGCGGCATGCGGTTATACAGGTCGGAGATGGCAAAACCTTCACCATCAACGTAAAAAACCAAAGCGATAAAAACGTTTACATACAGAGCATCACACTTAACGGCAAACCGCACCCGGGCATGTTTTTAACCCATGCCGATATTATGAATGGCGGCGAGATCAGTTTTGTAATGGGAAGTAAGCATAAGTAGTTATTGGAGGTTGGTTGATTAGAGATTAGGGGGTTTAAAAATCTTTCTAATCTCTAATTACCTTTTTCATAAATCATACCCTGGCAGGCATCGCCATCACCCACCGTTAAAAGAATACTAATTTTGCCTTTTTTTGTGGCAAGTAAGTCTCCTGTATTTATATCTTCAATCTCCATTATACAACCATCTTTTGTGTTACAGACCAGGAACCATTTACCTTTGTGTGAAAAGTATCCCCGGGATGAATTGCCTAAATCATTATTGAGCCAATCGGGGGCATTGGTAAGCAGGTAGGTGCTATCTGCATTAATTACTAATGTGCTATTTGGAATACGGGTATACTTGCCTTCGTAGTACATCATTTTTTTTGAATCGGTAGTCAGTTTATACATGCCGATAACGTCTCTCCTTTGTATGCCGGAATTAATGGATTTATAACCCATATTCCATACACAAAACAACGGGTGACAGCTACAAAAACCGCAGATACACAATAGGACAACGGCGCTCTTAAGCCAATTCATATTAAGCAAAATTAACTAATTGCGATCATTTTACCGTCACCACTGCTGCGCTTCCTGCTGGCACTGTTACCGTTAAACTTTTCTGATTGGTGCGATATTCTTCGGGATTTGCCGGTTCAAAACTGCCATCGCTGTTAACGGTGCTTCCGGCAAAGGTTACCTCGGTGTTTGCCGTTATTGATGGCGCTGAAAGCCGGGCAACCTGGATGTTCGAGGCCGTTTTAGACAATTGTATAGTAAACGAAAAATTTTTAGTCGTCTCCTTATTTATGATGGTTACCAGCGTTGCATTATCGGGACTTTCACAAGCGTGTACACTGTAGTTATCATCGGGGTTTGGGTTTAAAAAACGTGGCTGTATTATTTTATTACCAACTGCGCCATATTTAAAGGCCAGCATGGCATAGTACAAGGGTTTGGCCGTGGTAACGCCGTTAGCAGTATTTATAGGTGTATAAACAAACCGAACGCCGCCACCGTGAAAGTTAACCCCCTGGCCTTTATTTTCGGCAACGCTCCACATAAAATCAAGCGCCCACAACGCTGATGCAAAAACATTGCTGATGCCGGGCTTGCCCTGTCCCCAGATGCTGTTCCCTTCGGATATCCGGAACGGCAGCCCATGCGAAGATGCGATTACCGACATCCCCTGCAGGTAAGTAGCCATTTTATTATTGGGCACTAATACATCGGACAGACCTATCGCCGGGTTTGATGCCGGGCCATTGTTATAGTAGTGTCCGTCAAGCATAACCACCTTATCGTGGTTGTTTTTGGTGAAATTATGCAGCCAGCGAAGGTTAAAGGGCATCATATCGGGCCCGGCAAATGCTACTCCTGGCACTTTACTTTTTACAGCATTGTAATAACTTCGCCAATCCCGCTGGTAATCTTCGTATATGTACTTACCCTGGCGGTGAATGTTGCCAAAAAAATCAGGCTCATTGCCGCTTTGAAAGGCGTACAAGCTGTTTTGCAGCTTGTTACGAACGTACACAGCCTCGTTTGCTGCCTCTTCAGGGTTGCTATTCCCCAGGTTTAAACCAAACAACACCGGCCATTTAATGGTTTTGGCAAACGCAGCCAGCCTGTCAATATCAGGTTTAGTAAGTTTCCTGTGTAATGTATCGGTACCTGCATCATCGCCGCCCCAGTCAATTTCGTCGCTGCTGTTACCGCCGATGCGCAAAACACCCTTTCCTAAATTTTTTAATAGTTGGATGAGTACAGTATTGTTTTCATTCAAATAGCCGGGATCCTGCGTCAAAAGCGCTGTTTCGTAGCTGAGGCCTTCAAAAGTATGCGGTATTCTGTACCCGGTAAGAGTTTGGTCTAAAACAAGGCTAACGGGTATAGCCGCCGGATCCGGTCGGGCTGGCCGGTTGGTATCGATAAGGTCTTTTTTACACGCACAAAGGCTTAGTGCCCAAATAAGCACGGCAAACCGGAGTTTGTTCATTAATCAGGGTAAAATCAATAGTTTGTAACAACAATATTACCCCGCAAAATACAGAAAATTGTGGAAAAGAAAATGCCGGGCTGTATTTCCCGGTAAATATTTTTTTAAACGAATGTGGGGGAAGTCCGAAAAGTCGGAAGTCGGGAACGTCAGTAAAGAAGGAGAGTAGTTTGCATTTTGCAGCAAATTTCAACCATTGAGCGTCTTTCGGGCTTTTCCGACTTTACTGACTTCGGACTTCAACCAGCCATATAATGCATCTCGCTGCCGGTGAGTTTATTCACCATATCTTTTAAGATGGCGCGGGCGCGGTGCAGGTTGGTGCGCGACAGCAATTCGGTCATGCCAAGTTTACTGCCTATTTCCTGGTGCGAGTAGCCTTCAATGGCGTACATATTAAACACCGAACGGTAAGTTTGCGGCAGTTGCTGTATCATCTGCATCAAATCTTTAGCTTCGAGGCCATGCGCATTGTAGCCACTGCCTGTACCGCTGTTTTCTTCGGTAAAGTCCTCAACCAAAACCATCGGCTTTAACTTGCGGTAGCGCGATATGGCGCAATGAACCATTATGCGGCGTATCCAGCCCTCAAGGTTACCGTCGCCGCGGTAATTGTGTGCGTTTTTGAACATCTTTATAAAGCCCTCCTGTAAAATATCCTGGGCCTCGTCTTTGTCATGGGCGTAGCGCATGCACACAGCCAGCATCCTGGGCGCTAAAGTTTTATATAAAAGCTCTTGCTGCTTCCTGTCGTTCTTAAGGCAGCCTTCCCACATTTCAGCTAATCTTATATCGGCGGTCATCATCGTGTTGTAATTTGATGAGCCTATGCCAATATTGATACCCTTATTTTAATTTGCTGATAATCAACAAAATAAATTTTCTACCATCTACGAAAGTGTTCGTTTCCGAACGGTCAGTGATACGAAGGCGGACGATTTTCCAGGCTGCCCTGAGCCCGGTCGAATACCCTGTTTAACAAGATAAATCCATTCAGAATAAAATTCTCCAGCAAAAGCTTTTTGTATTGTTAGAATAATCAGAGCGACGCAAATATTAACCCTTCGGCCCGCCAAATTCCATTAGGTACGATTTCAAAAACTCATCTAAATCGCCATCCAACACAGCGGCAGCGTTCGAGGTTTCATGGTCGGTACGTAAATCTTTTACCAGTTTGTATGGGTGCAGTACATAATTGCGGATTTGCGAGCCCCATTCTATCTTCTTCTTGTTACCTTCAACCGCATTGCTTAATTCCATGCGCTTGCGCATTTCGGCCTCGTACAACTGCGATTTCAGTAACCGAATTGCATTTTCCTTATTCTGCAATTGCGAGCGCGATTCCTGGTTTTTTATGATGATGCCTGAGGGTTTGTGGTATAAACGTACGGCGGTTTCCACTTTATTCACGTTTTGCCCGCCTGCACCGCCCGAGCGGAAGGTTTCAAACTCGATGTCGGCATCCTTTACCTCAATCTCTATCGTATCATCAACCAATGGATAAACATATACAGATGCAAACGAAGTATGGCGCTTAGCATTCGAGTCGAATGGCGAGATACGCACCAGTCGGTGCACGCCATTTTCGCCTTTTAAATAGCCGTAAGTAAAATCTCCTTCTATTTGCAGGGTAACGGTTTTAACACCGGCCACATCACCTTCCTGGAAATCCTGCTCGGTTACTTTGTAGCCATGCTTTTCGCCCCACATAATATACATGCGCATTAGCATGCCCGCCCAGTCGCAGCTTTCGGTACCACCGGCGCCTGCGGTAATTTGCAGTACGGCGTTAAACTGATCCTCTTCGGCCGAGAGCATGTTTTTAAATTCAAGCTCCTCAACTTCTTTTATCGCAGTGTTGTATTGCACCTGCATTTCAGCCTCAGTAGCATCGCCGCTTTGGAAAAATTCAAAAAGCACGCCGGTATCTTCAACAGTAGAGACTACTTTTTGAAAGGCATCTGTCCAAACTTTTTTTGTTTTGATGGAAGCCAATACTTTTTCGGCTTCTTTAGGATGATCCCAAAAATGGGGGCCAATGGTTATTTCCTGTTCCTTCTGGAGGGCATCGAGTTTCTTATCGATGTCAAAGATGCCTCCTCAGGGAAGTTATTCTATCCCTTAAATCCTGGATTTGTTCTTTAGTCATGGAGCAAATATAGGGGATTGCGTTGTAATTGTTGTAGAGGTTGGAAGAAGTTGTAATGGTAAAGGATGTAAGGAAATGATAGATGGCATTAAGAGAGAAAATTGCAGCTTACCCTCTTTTGCGTAGCAGAGAGGGTCGACCAGCGCAGCGAGGTCGGGGTGAGTCAACACGCCAATGCATTTACGTCGTGCATTGGCGCCGGGGCAATTGCATGAAGGCATCAGCGTGAATATCGCTTCCATATCGACTCACCCGGTCATTGCTTCGCTCGACCTGCCCTCTCTGCTTCGCAAAGAGGGCGAAAAAAGAAACGACATATTATTCAATTATGCACCACCGGCACAAACTCCGGTAACTCTGTAAATAAAGGCTCCTGCTGATATACGATTTGTAGTTCGATGCATTTTTCTTCGATCTGCTCACCGGGTAGCTCCGCCTTTTCCAAGGCGGCCATAACAGGCAGCGGGTCAAAATTAAATTTAATATGGCGGGTTTGTTTATCAATCGCGGTGTGGATGGTCGCTAGCTCATACTCCATTATTTGAAGCAGATAAGGAACTTTAAATCGGTTACTGGTGACGTACACCGAAAATTGTTCGGCCAAAATAATAGGCAGCAGTTCCGGGAATACACTGCTGAAAAAGTCTTCCACATAGATATTGAAAACCTCTTCGCCAACGGATAACCGTAGCAATCGCGTGGTAAGTTTAAACATCGATATCAGTAATGATGCCCTGAAATGGAAAACCAGGTCTTTTACAACAGCCACGCCTTTGTCCTGCAGGAATTCGTCGGCCAGTATACTTTCGGGTTTGCGGCCTAAAATAATGCTGCCAACGGTGTGTTCCCATTCACGTACAGATATACTTTCATCAAAGGTTTTTCTTTCGCATCTATCCGGTATATGTATTTTAAATTGATTTCCCTTTTTATCCCATATCCGGCGCATTTTTATGAGCTGGCCGCGAATTTCGGCTTCGGGCACTTTCATAAAATAGTCGGGGGTAATTTCAAACATCAGGGCCTTTAGGTTAGGGAGCTTACCAACCACATCAGCCAGTATGCCCAAAAGTTCATCGTCCGATGCGCCGCTATGGGCATCCAGGTAGTAATCTTTATAATAAATGCCATTGGCTACATGCAGCTCAATCACACGCTCGTAGTCAAGATAGCTTAAAAACTCTTTTACCGTTTGCCGGCCATTGCGCTGGTTAACCAGCAGGTTATGCAAATCCAGCAAAATATGGCAATCGGCTTCTTCGGCAACGCGGTTAACAAAGAGGCCATCGGGCATTTCGTTTTTGCGGGGCTGAAAATAGTTTACGCCGGTTTCAAAAGCAAACGGGCGGTCCATTTGCGCGCGGTAATTGCTGATGTTGGCCACCACGGTTTTTATGCTTTCGGCAGTTTGTACAGGCGGAAGCAAAAAGCCGGAATTTATGTCGCGGCCCTCATCTTTAAAAAAGTTAAAGCTTAAATGTTCGCTCACCCATTCGGGGTTAAGCTCAGCAGCCTGCTGGCGCAGGGTATTAAAATGTGCGTCCGGTGGTAAAAATGATCCCCCAACCGGGTAGCCCACGCCATGGAACAGCTTGGGGCGATCATAAGTGCGCAAAAAATCAGTTACTTCGGGGTTGTATTTAAATGCATTGCATTCATCGTTTTTATCAAACCAAAAGGTTTGCGGCTCAATCTCAACAACGTCTATCAGCGACGAATGCAATGCAAGAAAATCTTCGAACCCCTGGAAGTAAATTAAGCCTACGCCAAGTTCGTCCAGGTTTTTCAAAGCGATTAAAATTTTGCACCACCAACATTAATCCCCTTTGCATCAACACGGGCGTGTATCATTTCAGTTTCATCGATAAACTGGAAATGGAAGCCCGAATAACAGCCGGGGCAGCCTACAATGCCCAAAATTTCTTTTGTAACAGCGTGTGTTTGGTCAAGTGTCATTTTTGGCGGCACCGATACATAGATAGGTGTGGCCTTTGAAAATTTTCTGGTTGCCATAATATTCAGATAAATAATTGTTGCCTACTCTGTTCGCCCTTTTCGGCTTACGGGCGCATACTCTGTTAATACATAGGTAGATGTACCGGGATTTTCTGCCTGTTCCCGTTATCAAATTTTTTCAATGAACGCCCTGCTTGTTCACCCAGTGCTTTTAGCACCACTAATTATTGGTAAAGGTATAGCAGCCCGGCGCGCGGGGCAAGCGTAATGGCACCTGATTACGAGCGTGTTAACACTATATTTTTTTGAGTACTAGTACGTGGTGCGGGGAGGTGTTCGTTGATTTATTTTATTGGGCGCCCGGGCGGGCTTTTTGCTCATACGCCTGCAGGCCTTACACACGGGCCGGTATCCGCGTCAATCCCTGGCGCAGTTTCTGAACCTGGATTTTTCACTTGTTGTTATATTTTCTAAGGTGTTCAAGAGATTCTGTGTTAATAATCAAATATTTTTTAATTTTGATTATTAAAGGCGGCTTAAGTCAGCCTGTTTAGGGCAGTTCATTATTTAATGGCTGCCCTAACCCTTTTAAGCCGCGTTTGTATTATCACTCGCTTTTTGTAAGTGTTCTTTGCTATAGGGTTGATTAGTTTTCCAAATTATGTATATCAACTCTAATAATTTTCTCTGTACGGCTACTGTAGCCTTCATTTTAATACCGTGTTTAGATACTAATCTTACAAATACAGCTTTATAACGATCTTCGTTTCTGATAGCTGATAAAGCCGGCAAGTGCATAGCCTTTCTTAAATACCGGTTTCCCTTTTTTGATATTTTGGGCTTTCCTTTGACGGATGTACCCGACTCTTTTTCTTTTATATCCAGCCCGCTGTAACTGACCAATTGCTTTTTATTGCGAATCAGGTCAAACCCGTTAGTTTCTGCCAACACTGTCACTGCTGTTAGTTTTCCAACTCCCGGTATCGAAGTAATATTGGCTATCTGTTTAATCAGACCTGTATCTGACTTTATATTTTCTGCCATCTCAGAACGGATCTCTTTTTCCTGCCTGTTAATAAGATTGATACGTTCGTTCATTCTTGAAATGCTGTATTCACTGGGATGGGCTTCTGCTTGTTCGGCATGTAATTGGTTCTTTATCATTGTACGCTCTGCTATGAGTTGATCCCGTTCACGTGTCAGTTGTTTTAGTGTTCTGAATATCTTTTTAGGTCTTTGCCACATTTCCAATGTCCTTTCCAGTCCATACTGGCATATACCCTGTGATACGGTTTTATCGGTAATGGTTTTCGTTTCCAGTGTCTTAAGATAATTACTGATCTTATTAGGCAAAACGATACTTACTTCAAAGCCTTGTTCGGTTAGGTAATAAGCTAATTGTTCATGATAGACCCCTGTTGCTTCCATTACATATCGAACAGTTATCGAGCTATCGGTATGCTTTTTTATCCATTCGAGTAAAGCTGCAAATCCTGATGGTTTATTGGCAAATGTCTTGCAGGCATATACCTCTTTTTGAATAAGTTGATCGATCCGCCCCAGGGAAACCACCAACTCCTTTTGTGCTACATCAATTCCGACTACTTGTTTTACAATGTTTGTCATCACTTTGGTTTAAATAATTATTAAAGTGAATAATCCTTCTTCGTCTCTTCTCCTGGTTGGATATTCTGGATATACTGCAATGCAATATTCCTTACATTCTGTTCAAACTCTAAAGGATAAAAAAGTGTGAGGTAATATCTCTTGACCAACATATTTTAAAAATTGTTTAGGGCTCCGTTTACTCTCACACTTTTTCACTTAATTTTATTCAAGATTAACACTCCTCTTTTATTTCATCAAACATAGGAGGGCTGCGCCGTTAAGCGGATTTGGGATGGCCATGATACGCCGTGGTAGGAATTGGCGGCTATCGTCTAATCCTTTAATCAAGAAAATCAAGGTTCAGACAAATTCCTTCACCAGCCCATAACAATGTTCATCCAAAACAACGCCATTTTTAATAATGGCGCTACGAGCTATACCTTCTTTTACAAACCCCGCCTTCTCCAGCACCCGCATTGAGGCCGGATTGGTGCTAAAAATACCAGCTTGCAGGCGTGTAATATCCAGGTTGGCAAAGGCGTAGTCAACCACAAGTTTTACGGCCTGTGTCATAATGCCACGGCCCCAGTAAGCCTCGCCGAGCCAATAACCAATTAACGGCGCTTTGCGGTAAACATCGGCACGCATGGTAATGCCAACCACGCCCGCAAGTTCACCGTCGATATCTATAACAAATACCAGCAGCGGGTCCTGCGGTATCATCATATCGACCCAGTCAACCGCATTTTCCATGGTATAAGGGAGAGGAAACACATCTAACAGGCAGTTGTAAATCTTATGATTGTCTGCATTCCGCTGTAATGCTTCGGCATCATCAGGCCTCCATCCACGAAGCGTAAATCCTTGTCCTTTTAATTCCATTTTGTAACAAAACAATGTTAAAAATACTAATGATTAGGGAAAATACTATCTTGGCTTGCCGATTACTTGTACTTTGGTTAGGGCGGTTAATAAACGCCACGGTTTAAGCCGGCAGAACAATATAACTGACATGAAAAAAATCCTTATCATCCTGCTTTTATCAGGGTGCGGCAGCGTGTTTGCACAAAGCCTGGCCCCCTTATCCATCGAAAAAATAATGCGCGACCCCAAGTGGATCGGCGTAGCCCCATCAAACATCCGCTGGAGCGACGACAGCAAAAGAATTTATTTTAACTGGAACCCAGAAAATGCCGACCGCGACCAGTTGTTCGCCATAACCCCAACTGATATTAAGCCTGCAAAAGTTAGCCTTGACGAGCGCAAAGCTATGGTACCCGAATTTGGCGACTGGAACAAGAAACACACCCTTAAAGTCTTCGAAAAAAATGGAGATATTTTCCTGTCGGATCTTGCTAAAGGCAAAATAACACAGCTAACCAATACTGCGGAACGTGAAGGGAGCCCTTCTTTTAGCGGCGATGAAACCAAAATAATATTTACCCGTGGCGAAAACCTGTTTTCGTTTAAAATTGGAAGCGGCGCATTGGTGCAGCTAACCAATTTTACGCATTCAGCGGCAGCCACCCCGGCTCCGGCCGCAAGCAGCCGCCGTGGTGGTGGCCGCAGGGCCGCGACAGACGTTGTAGCCGGTAACGACCAGGAACGCTGGTTAAAGGCGCAGCAGCTGGAACTATTCGATATTATCAAAGTAAAAGACAAGGATCGCAAGCTTGATTCTATAGAGCGCAAGGAATTCGAAGTAAAAAAATTAAAGGAGATCGCTGTTGATGATAAATCAGTAGGTGATGTGGTGCTTAGTCCGGATGGGCATTACGTAACGTATCGGCTGGCCAAATATCCCGAGGGCGTAAAAAGCGCCATTGTACCCAACTATGTTACGGCGTCAGGCTTTACCGAGGATATCCCAAACCGTACCAAAGTTGGCGAGCCGCAAGCTGCCTACGAAAGCTACGTATTCGACACGCAAAAAGATACTGTTTATAAAATCAACACGGCAACCATTCCTGGCATTAAGGACCTGCCCGATTATGTGAAGGATTATCCTAAAGAACTGGAACGCCGTACCAAAGCCAACGAAGACCGTAAGGTAGTTATCCGCGGCCCTTTTTGGAGCGAGGACAGCAAATATGCTGTGGTTGAGGTTTCCGCACAGGACAACAAAGATGTATGGGTAATGAAGCTCGACCCGGCAACCGGCAGCTTAACCCAAATGGACCGTGAGCGCAACGAGGCATGGGTCGGCGGTGCTGGCCAGGGGAATGTAGGCTGGACGGATAACACCCATTTTTATTTTGAAAGCGAAGCCAGCGGCTATGCCCATATTTACCTGCTTGATGCTGTAACCGGCACAAAAAAACAATTGACTACCGGCAAATGGGAAGTACAAAGCCTGCAGCTATCAAAAGATAAAAAGACATTTTACTTTATTGGTAATATAGAACATCCGGGTGTAACTCATTTTTACCGCATCCCGGTTGCCGGCGGCGAGCCGGTTAAAATAACCAGCATGAAAGGCGGCAACGAAGTAAGCTTATCGCCTGATGAAAAATGGCTGGCTATACGTTACTCCTTTTCAAACAAGCCATGGGAACTGTACGTACAGCCCAATAAACCCGGCGCGAAAGCAGAGCAGGTGACTAATTCAATAAGCGCGGAGTTTAAATCATATCCATGGCGCGAACCGCAGGTTATCACCTTTAAAAACCGTTACGGCAGCGACGTTTACGCCCGCTTGTACGTGCCGGAAAAACAGGACCCGGCAAAACCTGCCGTAGTTTTTGTACATGGTGCCGGTTACCTGCAAAACGTACACTTTTGGTGGAGCTCGTACTTCCGCGAATACATGTTTAACAATATGCTGGCTGATAACGGCTACGTGGTGTTGGACGTTGACTACTCGGGCAGCGCAGGCTATGGCCGCGACTGGCGCACCGCCATTTATCGCCATATGGGCGGTAAAGATTTAACCGACCAGGAAGACGGCGTTAAAATGCTGGTTGAAAAATATGGTGTTAACCCCAAACACGTAGGTTTATACGGCGGTTCGTACGGTGGTTTTATAACCCTGATGGCCCTGTTTACCGAACCTGATACCTGGGCAGCCGGTGGTGCTATCCGCTCGGTGACAGATTGGGCACACTACAACCACGGCTATACCTCCAGCATTTTAAATGAGCCATTTACCGATGAAAAATCGTACCGCATAAGCTCACCCATTTATTTTGCCAATGGCCTTAAAGGCAACTTACTGATGCTGCACGGCATGGTTGACCAGAACGTAAACTACCAGGACATTATCCGCCTCAGCCAAAAGCTGATTGAACTGCATAAAGAAAACTGGGAACTGGCATCATACCCGGTAGAGGATCATGGGTTTGTACAACCAAGCAGCTGGACTGATGAATATAAGCGGATATTTAAGTTGTTTGAAACAACGTTGAAGAAACCGTAACGGTTAATCAGCAATCACTGAAAAAGCTTCTTGTATTTACAGGAAGCTTTTTTTGTAAGCCCATTAGGGACCCAGGGTTGGCTTTTATTTGCCAAAAAACGTTGCTGTGCACAGTGGAACATAATGAACAGGGTGGAACAGCAAAAGGTCCATGCATTTTGGTAAAAAAAGTGCATTTCCGGGTCTTTGTAGCGGTTTTTTACTTAAAAACCACCACCAAAAACGCAAAAAGTACTGACAAAACAGTGTCAGCATTTTTGTCATTTTTAATGCTTAAATAGCACCGACACCGGAAATCTGCCGGATATATTGCCTGTTTTACCTGCTATTAATTCACAACCGGAAGGCACCGCCCTGTCCGGCGATATCAATCTTTTTAACGGTTCATAATCGAACATTTCGCGTCCGGTTTTGATACGTGCGAATATTGCCTTTTTAGCGATAAAGAATTCACTATAAGCTGTTTGTAAAATTGGCACGATAATTACGATAAAAAACGTACGTTGCAAAACATACGCCAAAATACGTATGATAATTTGCCACCAAAAAATAATACGGCAGCAGCCCAAAACGGTGCAACTGCCAGAAAGTAAATACGTCATATGTACCAGTTAACGCATTAATCAACCTCAATTTGTAACACCATGCTCAAAAACTACTTTAAAACCACCATGCGCAGCCTGTTGAAGAATAAGGCTTATGGTTTTTTAAACATTGCGGGATTGGCAATTGGTATTGCCTGCGCCGGCCTGATTTTTTTATGGGTAGGCGATGAAATGACCTACGACAATAATAACGTAAAAAAAGACAGGCTTTATACTATCGAAATCAATGCGAATATAGGCGGCAATCATTTTACTATGGGGTCGACACCTCGTGTGATGGGTAAAACCATCAAAGCCGAAATACCCGGAATCGCCAACGTCTGCCGTATATCAGACGGTGACATAAAAGCATTATTTAAAATCGGCGATAAATCTCTTTATGCTAATGGGAAATATGCCGATCCGGCGTTGTTTACCATGTTTACCCTGCCGTTTGTGCAAGGTAATGCCGAGAATGCCTTCACCCAATTGCGGTCGATCGTATTGACAGAAAAAACCGCCAGGAAGTTTTTTGCCGATTACAAAAATGCGATTGGCAAAACTGTCCGGATGGCTAATAAAAATGAATATGTAGTCTCCGGTGTTCTGAAAGATATGCCTGAAAACTCAACCATACAGGCCGAATGGCTTATACCCTATGAAACACTGTCGCATGATGTAAATGCCGCTGCAGGTAATGACCAGGAAGATCATTCATGGGGCAGTTATGGGCCCTTTACCTATGTCGAACTGGAGCCAAATGCTAATGTAAATGCTGTCAATTCAAAGATTTATAATTTCATTCATCAGAAAGACCGGGTACAAACAAGCACTGCTTTTTTGTACCCGATGACGCGGTGGCATTTGTACGGCCAGTTCACCAACGGAAAAGAGAACGGAGATGGGCGCATTAAACAGGTAAAACTGTTATCGTTGATAGCCTGGGTGATTTTGCTGATTGCCTGTATCAACTTCATGAACCTGGCAACCGCACGGAGTGAGAAACGCGCGAAGGAGATTGGTGTACGCAAGGTTTTAGGGTCGGGCAGGAAAAGCCTGGTGTTGCAATTTTTAGGCGAGTCAATGGTCATGTCGGCTATGGCCACTGTGCTTGCTGTCGGAATTATCGTGA
>Ga0105240_10006273_pt1 | contig 17494 bp, 17 predicted proteins | sample KBSC54metaG_FD_80426 | JGI IMG/M metagenome (GOLD analysis project Ga0105240, IMG submission 80426) | Corn rhizosphere microbial communities from Kellogg Biological Station, Michigan, USA - KBS C5-4 metaG | ecosystem: Host-associated > Plants > Roots > Rhizosphere > Soil | place: Michigan, USA...
ATGATGGGATGGCGGGTGGCATGAAAATGGGCCGTGGCATGCCGGTTCGGTGAATCGTCGCAACAGCCCACGTGACCGCAGGTCAGGCATAGCCGCAGGTGCACCCACTCCCCACCGATTTTCAAGCAGTCCTCACAACCCTCCGAGCTGGGCGTGACTTCGCGGATCTCTTTCAGGTGCGGATCGCTCATGGGGACAACTCCGTGCGAGCTTGAAGGATTGGAGGGCAGCATACCGGATACCCGGCATGCTAATTTGGCCTCCGAGTGCCTGACTTGGATTGGAGTGAGCAATTGACGACGCTGTTCGATCGGATTCTGGAAGCGGACATTGCCATCAGGCCGCAGGTCCCCGTGACGCCGCTCGACGTGAGCCCGATGTTGTCTGCTTCGCTCGGCTGCGAGGTGCTGCTGAAATGCGAGCATCTGCAGCCCACCGGATCGTTCAAAGTCCGGGGCTCCGCCAACAAGATCTGTACCCTGGACGAGGCCGCTCGTCTGGCCGGAGTCATCACCGCATCCACCGGAAATCACGGCCAGGGCGTGGCGCGCGCCGGCGCGCTCGCCAATGTCGCCGTCACCGTGTATGTCGCCACCGGCACTACCCCCCAGAAAATCGCGGCCATTCGCGCGCTCGGCGCCGAAGTTGTGGTGATCGAGGGAGCGCCGATCGATGCCGAGTTGGAAGCGCGGCGCCGGGCCGGGTTACAAGGCAAAACCTACATCTCACCTTACAACGACCTGGACGTCGTGGCCGGCCAGGGCACCATTGGCGTGGAGCTGTCGCGCCAGGCGCCCGAGCTCGCCGCCGTGTTTGTTGCGGTCGGTGGCGGTGGCCTGATCAGCGGTATTGGCACGGCGTTGAAGCGGTTGAATCCACGCACGCGCATCATCGGCGTGTGGCCGGAAAACTCCCCTTGCATGCTGAAAGCGCTCGAGGCGGGCACCATTGTCGATACGGTCGAATACCCCACACTTTCAGACGCCACCGCCGGTGCGCTCGAAGCAGGGTCGGTCACCTTCCCCCTGTGCAGCGCCGTGATCGATGAATCCATCACGGTCAGGGAAGCCGAAATTGCCGCCGCCATGCGCACCATCGCCCAAACCGACCGCTGGATGATAGAAGGCGCTGCCGGTGTGGCCGTCGCCGGGCTCCTGAAGTCCGCCCACGGCTATCCGGGACGCAAAGTCGCGGCGATTGTCTGCGGACGTAACATTTCGTTGGACAAGTTCCTCCACGCGGTAGGTGGAGTCGACGCGGTAGGCGCGTGACACCCGCGTCCGCTACACTAACCTCAACAAAAAACAGACCCGGGAGACTCCAGGTGGATCGCAGACTCAGGATCGGGCTGATTGTGATAGTGGTGCTGGCCCTAGGCTACCCGGCGGCGGCGTGGCTGATCGGGATGTCGGTCCAGCACCAGGTTCTCGACCGCGAGCAGGCCGCGCTGGAGCAGATACCCTACTTGACGGTGGTGAAACGCGACTATCGCCGCGGCATCTATTCCAGCACCGAAGAGGTGACCTTTGGTCTGGGCGGCAGCTTCGTGAAAAGCTTGGCTGCCGCGGGCCAGGATTGGGGCACACAGGCCCAGATCACCATTCGCAACACCATCCACCACGGTCCGCTGCCGCAGTTGCGGGCTTGCGCCCCGGCCGTCATCGACACCGTGATCCTCCTGCCGCCGCAAGCCCAACAGCAACTGGTCGCCGCGCTCGGCGACAAGGCCAGTCTGTCCATTCGTACCCAGATGAAATGGGGGGGTGGGGCCACCACCGTCATTCATAGCACGGCCTTCCAGAAAGACATTCCGGACAAGGGCGGGCTCGAGTGGCGCGGGCTGGATGCGACAGTCGATCAGGGACGCGAGATCGGAGCCCAGGTAGTCGAACTCAACGCTCCGGGACTCATCGTCACGAGCCCCAAGGCGAATCTCAGCATCGAGGGCCTGAAGGCGAGTACCGACCTCCACCGGGCATTCGAAGCGGTCAATGCAGGCAAGGCACGATTCAGCCTAGCACGCCTGGCGGTCGAGTCACCGGAAAAAGACTTCAAACTCAACAGTCAGAACCTGACACTCCAGGGGAACACCTCGGTGAGCGGAGAATTCCTGAACAGCAATGCAACGCTCGCCCTGGATAGCCTGGATGCCGGGAAATTCTCGGCAACCCAATTGGTTCTGGAGCTCAACATGGATCACTTCCATGGCCCATCGTTCTCGAGCCTGATAAAAGCAATGCAGGATGCGCAGGCCGAACAGGTCAAGGCGGCGCTGCAAGCCGCTCCCGGCGATGCGAATGCGCTCGCTCAACAACAGCAACAAACCACGGCTAAAATCGCCGCAGCCTTTCAAACCTACGGCCTGCAGCTCCTGGGACACGAGCCGGTCGTCGACTTTTCGCGCATCGGCTTCAAAACACCGGACGGCGACCTGATGTTGTCGGTGAAGCTGGCCGCTCCTGGCATCACTCCCGCGGATGTGAGTGGCGGCACCGGCGCGCTGGTGGCCGTCGTACCGAAGTTCCTGCAGGCCACCATCAACGTCCGCATCGACAAGACCCTGTTGGACAAGCTGCTGACGCAGTCGGTCAGCGACCCCGACAAGAGCAACAGCGTGACGACCCGCGTGCAACAGTTCCAGGACCAGGGCTACATCAAGGTCGACGGCAACGCCCTGACCACCCAGGTGACCTTCATGCAGGGTCAACTCAAGGTCAACGGCCTGCCGTTCTCGCCCATGATGCCGCAGCCTGCGCAGCCGCCGAACCAAGGCCCCCCGGGGCGTAAGCCCCTGCCGGGTCCGCAGCGGCGGATACCACACTAGAAAGAGTCTAGCGGCCGGGTCAGCAAATGGCCCGGCCGCCTTCAATGGCCACGCACCCAGGCGTGGCCAGGGGCCGCGCCCCCACAGCGGTTTCTGTCCGCCCCGCCTTCCATACCTACAGCGGTTTCCGCGCCCGGCTACCAACAAAAAAGTCGGTCTGGCCTGTGATACTTCCGCCCCCGGCCGGTATATATCTGCATGATCGTGCAGAACACGGTGCCTGATCGATCGATGGATGCCCTATCGACCGAGGAATTGGACTGGGATGCCCTCTACGCGGACCTGGCACCGCGGGTATTCAACTATTTCCGTTATCGCCTGGGACGTGAGTCCGATGTCGAGGATCTCACTGCACGGACTTTTGAGAAGGCCTGGCGCGCCCGCGCCAACTACCGGCGCGACCTCGCGGGTTTCTCCACGTGGCTGTTCAAAATCGCTCAAAACGTCGGCAACGACTATGTCAACACCTGGCACAACCATCTGCCACTGGACGCCGCCACCGAGGTAGCCATCGACGACACACCGGCCTTACACGCTGAGCGCCGCTCGGATCTCGCCCGGCTGGCCGCGCTCACTGCGACGCTGCCAGCGCGCGAGCGCGAGTTGATCGCACTCAAGTACGGCGCCTCCCTCAACAATCGACTCATTGCGGAGCTCACCGGGCTCAGCGAGTCGAACGTCGGCACCCTCCTGCACCGCCTGGTCAAAACCCTCCGCGCCCAGTGGTACGGACCCGATGTGAGCGTTTGCGATGAATGACGAATTCCTCCATCGCCTGCGCAAGGCACCCCCGCCGGAGTTCCTCAATGGGCTCAAGGCCCGGCTGGATCGCCAGCCGAAACTGCCTCATCCACGACGCCCAGGCTTCGGGCGTGGGTTGATTGTTGGCTTCCTGGTGGCCGGGGTGGCCTTTGCGGTGACTTCGGTGTCACTCACCGGGTTGCCCACTTCCACCGCGCAATTCTTCAGTGCTCCTGTGCAATTTTTCAGCCGGATCATCACCGGCCAGGGCAGCGGCGACCGGGAAGCCGATCACACTCAGATCAAGGCCGTGCCGCTGAGTCCTTGGTTTCAGACTCCGATCACTATGCAGCCGGCTTCCGCTCCGGAATCCGGACGAACGTCTCCTGTCAGCCCTGGTACTGACTCGGCGTCGGCGACCGGTGCTGGGGCTTCCGCCACATCGTCGGGTGCGGTAGTGCAACCGACATTCCTGACTGCATCCATCGCGGTACAGGATGAGCTCTTTCCGATGATTCAGAGCACTCTACCGGAGCGTGTGGGAGGAATACGGATCAACCTGATCACAAAACCCGCCAAGGAGGTGTTTGCAAGCCTGTGCAAATCCAGCTATCCGTACAAGGACCCCTACCTGGTCATCACCACGCAGCACGCCGCAGCGGACCCAGCCTGCCAACGGGAGCAGCGCACGTCCATCGTGGAACTCAACTTCGGATACCAGGCGGTCATGTTGGTACGGAGCAAACTCTATGGCCCGCTGAACCTGTCGTCACGCGAGCTGTTCCTGGCGCTCGCCCAAAAGGTTCCGAATCCCGAGCACCCCGACGTGCTGATCGACAATCCCTACACGACCTGGAACCAGCTCGACCCGGCCCTGCCTTACGATGCCATTCAGATCTATGGCCCTATGCGTGATTCGCCCGAAGGTCGGCTCGCCGCCAAATTACTCCTGGATGCCGGTTGTAACACGTTTGCCACTCTGTCAGCGCTGCGCGGGCGCGACGAGGCCGCGTTTGAAACAGCCTGCCGTACGCTGCGTACTGACAGAGCCTACCAGGAGTTCGCGCCGGGCAAGCCCGGCTTGACCGATATGCTCGCTGTCGCACCCACCGCGCTGGGGATCACTGAGTTCGGCACTCGGATTCCATCGGGCGGCCTCATCATGAACCCGCTCGACGGCATTGCGCCGGATTATCCGGCAGTCGCCGCTCACACTTATCCAGCGTCTCGAGCACTGTATGTTTATTTAACTGCATACAACATCAACAGCCTCGGCGATTACTGGGCCAACAACATTCTCTGGTCCATCATGAACCCATGGGCACTCCCCACGAAGGAAGCCGGGAACCTTTGGGGATTTGTACACCTCAACGATACCGAGCGTGCTGCGACGCTCGCAAACCTCAAAAACCAGAAAACTGTTCCATTCGGACAGCGGAGATGAATATGCTTGCAAAGCGAATTGCACCCCTGTTGTGTGTTGCCTTGGTAGGGCCGGTATTATCAGGCTGGACAGACGCGGCCCACGCGCAATCCACCAGTGAAAGTGCCAGCGCCGGGCACATCGAGGGCGGAATCCCGCTCTCCAACCTCATCGCGACGGTAGCGAAGAAGACCGGCAAGAAGTTTGTGCTCGACCCCCGGGTACGGTCCGACATCGTGTTGGTGGGCCAGGACCCGGCCGGTGTCAGTTACAATGACCTGTTGAGCATCCTGGCCATATACGGCTATGTCGCTACCGAGACGGGCGGCTACGTGACCATCCTCCCCGACGCCAACGCGCGCCAGGTCCCCACGCCGATGGTCTCCGGAAAAGAGAGCTATCCCGACGCCGAGGTGGTGAGCACGGTCATCACGCCGAAGAGCATCCCCGCCGCACACCTGGTCCCCATCCTGCGCCCTCTCGTACCCCAGTATGGACACCTGGCCGCGGTGCCTTGCGTGAACAAACTCATCCTGGTCGACAGATTCGGCAACGTCAAACGCCTCAAGGCCATCATCGACGCCATGGATGCCGGCGAACCCTTCAAGCCCGAGAAGTGCGAATACCCGTCACCGTCCTCGAGCTCGAAGTAGTCCGACCTCGATGCCGCGATAGTTCCGTACAAAGCGTGTCACCGCAGCGTGCATCGGATTCGCCTGGGTCATTGCAACGACGCGCTATATATGTAGATATCGCCCGTTCCTGGCGTTCCTTGGAGGCCGCCAGGAATGGGCCGCCGCGCCCCTCAAACGCCCTCGGCCCCCTCCGGCCCGCGATGGAACACCAACTCCTCCACCGGCCGACAGCCGACGAAGTGCTCGGCGATGATTCTATCCATGTTCTCCGGTGTCACGTTGTAATACCAGATCCCATCGGGTTGCACACACATCACCGGCCCGCCGCGACAGGCGGCGAAGCAGTGTACCCGGGTGCGTTTCACTCGCAGGCTGCCCTGATCCAACCCCGCAGCCTTGAACTTCTCGCCCAGGCTGTCAAACAACTTCTGCGACTCGCCCTCCTGCGCGCAGCGCGGGCCGACACAGACCAACAAATGACGGTGATAGTCGCCAATCTTGGGCTTTTCAACTGTCACGCTAACCACACCGCACCACCTTTTGCCCCACCAGCCGCAGTATTGCGTCCATGTCCAGATGTGCCTCGACACTATCGGCCAGGCGCTCGATCGCCTGCTCGCGTACTTTCCGGTAATCAATCCTCTGCGGGTCACATAATCCGGCCCAACGCAACAGCGCTGCGCAAGCCGTTGGTGACTCAAAAATACCGTGCAGATAGGTCCCCAAAATTCTGCCATCACTGGACACCGAGCCATCCGGCCGCGTGCCTGCCAACATCGCCGCGGGCCGCTCCAGCGCCCGTCCCCGACTTACACCCGCATGAATTTCATATCCCCGCACCTCTGCTCCTTCCAGCGTCAGAACGCCCGAGGTATTGCGCAACTGCTTCTCCGCTTCGAGCGCCGTTTCCAGCTCCAACCACCCGAGGCCGGGACTTTCGCCGGCAGTTCCCTCCAAACCCAACGGATCGGCAATGGTGCGACCGAGCATCTGAAACCCGCCACAAATCCCCATCACCCGACCTCCATAACGAAGGTGCCGCTCGAGATACTCCACCCAACCGTTGTGTCTCATCCAGGCCAGATCCGACCGTACGCTCTTCGAGCCCGGAAGAATGACCAAGTCCGCTGCCGGCGGAATCTCGCCGGGCCCCACATAAGCCAGGTCAACCTGCGGGTGATTGCGCAAGGGGTCGAAGTCGGTGTGGTTACTGATGCGGGGGAAGGTGGGGACGATGACGCGCAGGAAACCCGAATGGCCACCGCTCGGCTGGCCTGCGCCCTGTCGGGCCGGATTCGCCTGGCCCGCGCTCGTTTGGTCCGCACCCGCCCGCTCGCTGTCCGACCGACTCGCGCCCGCTGGATTCTTGTCACGCTGAATCGCATCCTCCGCATCGAGCGTCAACCCATGCAGATACGGCAATACCCCCAACACCGGCTTTCCCATGCGCTGCTCGAGCCACCGCAATCCCGGCTCCAACAAGGTCACATCACCACGGAACCGATTGATCACGAAGCCGGCGATCCGTTGCTGCTCGCTGGGCGACAGAAGCTCGACAGTGCCCACCAGGTGCGCAAAGACCCCGCCACGCTCGATGTCAGCCACCAGGATCACCGGGCAGTCAACCGCTTCCGCGAACCCCATGTTCGCAATGTCACCTTCACGCAGGTTGATCTCGGCCGGTGAACCCGCACCTTCGGACACAATCACCTCATAGCGGTCCGCCAACCGGCCATGCGCGGCTAACACCGCCTGGCGCGCGACCGGTTTGTAACGGTGATATTCGGCCGCCGGCATGTTACCTATGGCCCGCCCGTTGACAATGACCTGGGCACCCAGATCTGTGTTAGGTTTGAGGAGGATCGGGTTCATATCCGTGGTGGGATCAATACCCGCCGCCTGCGCCTGAAGCGCCTGCGCGCGGCCGATCTCGCCACCGTCGACGGTCACGGCACTGTTGAGGGCCATGTTTTGGGGCTTGAACGGGGCTACTCGAAGGCCGCGCCGCTTCAGCGCCCGGCACAGTCCTGCGACCAGGGTGCTCTTGCCAGCATCCGAGGTCGTGCCCTGAACCATCAGGGTTCGGGCACTCATGGTAGAGCCTTCTGAGGTTGCGGGATCTGCGACCGCGCGCTGGGGGGCTGCTCCGCCAGCCGCAACTCAGTCAACGCCACCTCCAAACGCTCCCACTCTCCCGGGCCCCCTGGCAGCCCAAACCGCAAGCTGGGGATGGAGGCAAAATAACGTGTCAGAATTCCGCAGCGAGCCAGCGTTTCATGAATGGCCAACGCATCCGGTGTTCGCACCCACTGAAACAGCTCACAACCGCCATCAGGGGTCAAACCCGATCTCGATAAGATCGCCTCGAGTCGCGCACTCGCACTACGCAGACTCTGGCGTGTACCCTCCTGCCACTTCAGATCAGTGAGCGCCCCACGGGCCATCCATCTCGAAGGGCCCGACAGGGACCAGGGTCCCAATACCGCACTCAGCCTGCTCAACAGCGGTGCTGGGGCCAACACAAATCCCACCCGCGCACCCGCCAATCCAAAAAACTTACCCAGGGATCGCAGGACAATCAGCCCATCCCGCTCCGTAAATCGGGCCACACTGTGCTCGGGTGCGCAGTCCGCGAAAGCTTCGTCGACAACCAACCACCCACCGCGGTCGGCAAGACGTCTATGCCATTCCAACAACTCCGCCGGCGTCGCCCGTTCACCTGTCGGATTGTTTGGGCAACTGATAACCAGTACATCCAACTCTGCAGCAGCGGCGCGGAATTCATGAGCCGCCAAGGGCACGACATCGTGACCCGCCACCCTCCAACGGTGTCCATGCTCGTTGTAGCCCAGAACGGGAACGCCAACTCGTGAATGGTCGCGTAACTTGGGCAACGTCTGAATCGCAGCCTGCGATCCGCTGACCGGAAGCACTCGCGGGGCACCGTAGTAATCCTGCGCTGCTTCAGCCAACCCATCCTCATCTTCAGGCAATCTGTTCCAGCTCGACACCGGCATCGCCGGCCCCTGCCACGCCACCGGATTGATACCCGTCGACAGGTCGAGCCAGCGCTCCCGAGGCAATCCGTAACGTTGTACGGCCTGCAAGAGGCGTCCCCCGTGTTCAAGCATGGAGCACTACCTCCGTCGCAATGACCATCACCAACCACAACATCACACCTGACCGGACCAGGCGCAGTGCCGCCTGAATCGAGCTCGCATCCGGTGGCGTCCCCGAGCCTAGCGGCGGGCGCTCCTCCCATTCCCCGTGATAATACGCCCCGCCCCCCAACCCCAACCGCAAGGCGCCCGCTCCAGCAGCCATGACAGGGCCTGCGTTCGGACTATCCCAGGCGGGGGCTTGGAGGCGCCAACACCGCAAGGCGTTTCCCGTGCTCCCCAACAGTGAATAGGTCAAGGCCGTCAGACGAGCGGGAATAAAATTCAGGACGTCGTCGGATCGAGCCGCGGCCCATCCAAAGTACAGGAATCGCGGCGTGCGATATCCCCACATCGCATCCAGGGTATTCGCCAGTCGAAACAACAGCACTCCGGGTGCCCCAGCAATCAGAAACCAAAACAACGCTCCAAACACGGCGTCATTACCGTTTTCCAATACGGACTCCACGGTTGCCGCCGCTACCGCCTGGGCATCCATTTTTCCGGTGTCCCGGCTCACCATGAAGCCCACACGACTGCGGGCCTCCTCGAGGTTGCCCGACGCCAACGCCTCGTAGACTCGTAACGCATGCTGCCGCAGACTTTGGTGGCCCAACGCGAAATAGAGCGCCGCGACGGTGACGCCGTAGTGCATGTAATGCCCCGCCGAGGCCGCCAGGGCAATCAATGCCACCCACGGCCCCACGGCAATGACGAGGGCCAGCACCCCTCGCAGCCTCAGGGCAAACGGGGTCGATTCGAGCGCGTTGCGATTCAACCGCGCTTCCAGAAACTGCGCCCACCGTCCAAACCCCACCAGGGGATGAAAGCGCCGCGGCTCGCCCAGTAGAGCGTCCAGCACGATCGCCATCAGCAGCAGAAGCGCACTCATGACAACCCACATCCTCTCATGGCAGAAAGAGCTGTGCCGCCGCCAGCGGATTTGACGGGAAATAGTGATGCAGATAGCTCGCGAGCAATTTTTTCTCGCGATAGATCGCCTCCCCTGGTGTCGTGTTGAATAGACGCTCACCGTGCGCCCACGGAGTCAACGAGGTCTCCATGGTCGAATGATGAAAGGTATGACCCCGGAGCGTGCCGCCCGGAACCGGCGCCGACTGGTACCCGAGGCCTTTCAACCGCGGCTGCATAACCGCACTACCGGGCAAAATGCCCGCCAGATTCGCCCGTTTCCCGTTTACGTCCGTGAGCGACTCCAACAGATACAGCATTCCGCCACATTCGGCATACAGGGGCTTGGCTGCATCAACGTGCCGACGCAGAGCCACTGCCAATGAGCGGTTGGCACTCAATTCGGCCAGGTGTAGTTCCGGATAGCCTCCCGGCAAATACACGCTGTCCACCTGAGGCAGCTCGCCGTCGGACAATGGAGAAAAGAACACTAACTCCGCACCCATCGCACGCAAAAGATCCAGGTTCGCGGCATAGAGAAACGAGAAGGCAGAGTCTCGAGCAATTCCGACCCGAACTCCCTTCAGCAACGGCTCGGGCTCGGTCGGCACAGACTTCGCCGTCACAAAGTCCACGGCGGGCGGAAGTCGCGCCAGCCCAGTTTCCTTCAGCGCGTCAGCCATCGCGTTCAAGCGCCGGTCGAGGTCACCTACCTCCTCAGCCTGCACCAGCCCCAGATGCCGATCCGGCAGCTCAAAACCGGAGTCGCGCATGACCGCCCCTAAATACGCCAACTCCTTGCGCATCCCCTGCTGCAACAGTTCCGCATGCCGTATCCCGGCCACACGATTCGCAAGCACGCCGTAAAACGGAACGTCCGTACGATATGAAGCCAACCCATGGGCGATTGCGCCAAAGCTCTGCGCCATGGACTCCGCGTCAATGACGGCCAACACGGGGATGCCTAAAAATCTGGCGAGATCCGCACTGCTGGGGGTCCCATCAAACAACCCCATCACCCCTTCGATGAGAATGAGATCGGCACCGGCAGCCCCCTCATAAAGCAGCGAGCGACAGTGATCCTCCCCTCCCATCCAAAGATCGAGTTGATACGCGACTTGCCCGCTGGCCCTGTGGTGAATCATGGGATCCAGAAAATCCGGACCCGTTTTGAATACCCGCACCACCTTTCCCTGCGCAGCGTGGAAACGAGCGAGCGCGGCAGTCACGGTGGTCTTACCCTGGTTGGACGCCGGGGCGCTGACGAACAGCGCAGGACAGGCACGCCGCTCCACCATTAGAACTCCACCCCCGGTTGAGCCTTCACGCCCTGTTCGCGATAGGGGTGCTTCACCGGACGGATTTCGCTGACCAGGTCGGCCGCCTCGATCAATCGCTCGGGCGCATGTCGCCCGGTGACCACGACATGCAGCATTTCGCGTCGCCTGGCAAAGGTTTCCAGAACCTCCTCGAGATTCAGGTATTCGTACTTCAATACCACGTTGAGCTCATCGAGGATGACCATGCGATAGCTCGGGTCCTCGAACATTCGGACCGCTTCCGCCCAGCCCTTTGTGGCCGTCGCGATGTCGCCGTCGCGATCCTGCGTATTCCAGGTGTAGCCGGCGCCCACCACGTGAAAGTCACAATTCGGCTGGGCACTCAGGAATCTGCGCTCGGCGCTGTCGAGGGCGCCCTTGATGAACTGCACCACCCCCAGCTTCCAGCCATGGCCCAACACCCGCATGCCCATGCCGAAGGCCGCCGTCGTTTTTCCTTTCCCGGTACCCGTATTCACGATCAACAGGCCCTTTTCGAGCTGCGCGGCCGCCTTTTTCCTTTCAAAGCCTTCCTTGTGCCGCTGGGTCATGCGCTTGTGCGCTTCGGGGTCCGTTTGCATGGCTCAACTCCAAACCCGACCCGTCAGGTGGCTCAAAGCGGCAGCCACACGTGAGCGACTCAGGTGATATCCAATGAAGACTAACTCGGAATTATTCGCTATCCCGGCGCTTCTGGCTGGTCCGGAAGCCCTGGCTCCCTCTCCCACCTTCGCGGTCCTGACACTTTCTGGCGCTGGCGCCGGGGTCGGGCCTGCACTACCCAACATCACCCGCGTACGAACGCCCTGCAGCAACACCGCCCGCCCCGATTCCGCACTCAACACAAACCCCTTACAACGCAACAGCGGCTCATCACCCGCGATACGCTCCAGGGCGTCTCGCAACAGGGAGAGGTCATGGCTTTCATTGCTTCGTAGAGTGAATGACAGCCAGCCTGTGTCCTGCTCGTGGAAGTGAGTATGCGTGGTGAGTCCATGCGTATGAGCCAGGAGTCCCGAGTGCGTGTGTCCGTCCACACGACCGTGATCAGCCAAGGTCTTGGAATCCACGCCCGGCATTGGCGTGAAGGGGCCATGAAAATGCTGTGGCCGGGCAGTCGCCTGGTGAAGCCTCAACCCCAACGCCAGCCGCACATCCAACCGGGCGTTATGCGCCAACTCGAGAAAACGAACGTTCGGCGCTCGCCGCCGCACCTGCTCCTCGGCCGCCAGCAGTGCGTCAGAATCGAGGTCGTCAATCTTGTTCAGCACCACCACATCGGCACCGGCGAGCTGTTGGTCAAAAAGCACACCGGCCGCCTCGTCGGTGCTCAGCAAGCGTGCTGGGCGAGTGGGGGCAGCCGCGGCCGCCGCACCCACCGGGGCCGCCGCACCAGCCGGGGCCACCGCGCCGCCTGACACCACCGCACCACTGCCCCGTCGAAACTCCCCAGCCAACAACCGCGGTGTATCCACCACCACCAACGTCGCATCCAACACAAAGTCCGCGGCCAACTCCGGGCTCTGCAATCGCTCCATGGCCGCCGATGGCAGCGCCACCCCGGAGGTCTCGATCAAAACGTGATCCACCCTACCCGGTCGCTGTGCGATCGCCTGCAGCGTCGGGACAAATCGCGTGTCGTCCGAATAAGCAATCAGCCCACTGCAGAAATCAACAATCTCGACTTCCCCGGCTCTCCCTGCACTGGCTTGGGCCAGCGCACCGTCAATGGAAACCTCGCCGATCTCATTGATCAATACGGCCAACCGCATCTCCTGACGATGCTCCAGCAAATCACACAGCAGCGTGGTCTTACCCGACCCCAGAAATCCGCTGACGACAGTGACCGGTATGGGCTGCCTCATCAGCCTGCACTCGCCAAAGAGCCGCCCGGTGACAAGGACTGCAGAAATTCTCCGACCGCCGCAAAATCATGCGCGACCTGCGGATAAGTTACCCGCGGCCGCCTCACCACTAACAGCGGAATGTCGAGCGTAGCGGCCGCCCGCGCCTTGGCCGAAAAGCCGCCGGCTTCGCCTGAGTCCTTGGTCACTACACAGTCAATGCGTTGATCGCGCCAGAGCGCGCAGTTAAACGCCTCCGAGAAGGGCCCCTGCATCGCCAAAATATGATCCCGTGGAATACCCAGCTCGATCGCCCGCCGGAGCAAACCGGGCTCCGGCGTAATGCGTACGAACCACTCGCGCTCATCCGCTTCCGGAGCCTTCAGGAACGCAGCCAGATCCTTGGACCCCGTCGCCAGGAAAATCCGCCGCCCCAAAGAGATGGCCCGCTCAGCCGCGTCGGCAACGGACTCACACAACACAGCCTGCGCGGCATCGAGACTACTCGGACGCTCGTACCGCAAATAAGGAACCCGCAGCTCTCGCGACAGGCTGATGAGCTGCTCTGACATCAGCTCCGCGTAAGGATGGGTTGCGTCCACAATCGCCCGCGCTCGGCTCCCGAGAAGCACCCGCCGGCGCAGATCAACGCCCTGTCGACCCGCCCACACAGTGACACCCGGACAGTTTTCGCGTGCCACCTCACCCCCATATTCCGACGCGGCACTGACAACCACTGGCCCGTGAGTCCCGACCAATTCACGCGCCAAGGCATTCCCGTCCGCGGTCCCGGAGAACAGCCACACGGCATTCTGCGGAACCTCGGATTGAGGTACAGCGTCAAGGTCTTTTCCCCAGTCGTTATAGCCACGTGGAGTGAAGATCCAGCCGCGCTTGCGGCGGGTAAACCGATTACCCACCACCAACGTGGTGAGCATGTCGAATTTGAGCCCCGGCAGCTCACGTAACTGGTGAATCGACACAGACTGCTCAGGACGGTAGGCGTTTCGAACAACACCACACCAGGTATCGGAAGACTTGTGCTCGAGCAGAATATTCAGGACCCGATAGACGCCTTCCACCCGGGCGTTACTCTGTACGTTGTACAACACACAGGCGAGATCGGCTGTTGCGATATGACGTGCCCGCTGCTCGATCCAATCCCAGGGACACATCAGATTCGACAGGCTCAGGGTCGCGAAATCATGCGAAAGCGGCGAGCCGAGAAGCGCGGCACAGGCGTTGGCCGCGGTGATTCCGGGAATCACCTGAACCGTATAGGTGTCTTCCTCACGCATCTCCTCGAAGGCCAACGCGGCCATGGCATAGATTCCAATGTCACCGCTGGAAATGAGGGCCACGCTTGCGCCGGCGCGGGCCCTTTCTATCGCCAGACGTGCTCGCTCCCGCTCCTGAGTCAACGGTGGAGTGTGAATCTCCTTCCCTTTCAACCACGGCGCGATCCAACGCAAATACAGCTCGTAGCCCACGATGACATCGCTATTTTTCAGCGCTTCCTGGGCACGCGGCACGATGAGATCATTCTCACCCGGGCCGACCGACACCAGATTCAACACACCGCTCACGAGGTAAACCCCTCATCGTCCACAACGATCGCTACCGCCACGCCATCCAAGGTGGTCTTCGGAACGGCGAGCCGCCCCCGCACGCTCGCAATCAAAGCACAGGGCTCACACACTCCATCCAATCCCACGGCTTGACGAACCCATTCGGACGGCTGACTGACCCAAGCGCGACTCTCGATCTGATGTTTGGCAATCACCCGCAGCGGGATGCCGTGCCGTTGTGAAAAGGCGATCAGAGCAGGCTCATGGGCTTTGAGATCGACCGTGACCAGCTCGCGAATGCACTCAAAGTGAGAGGCAGTCAGTTCGACCGGCTCTCGAGTACCCGTAATGTCACCGGCACCGAGCCCGACCGGCTCTCGAGTGCCGGTAGTGCCACCGGCGCCGAGCCGCCCCAGAGCCTGGAGCACCGCCTTCTCCACTTGCTCCTCACTGACGCCTTTTCGGCACCCGACTCCCACCACCAACGGCTTGTTGGCCTCGGTCGCCGTAGTCACGACTGGAACCGCGCCTACAGCGTTTGCAACCCGATAAGCCAATGCGTTAGCGCCGCCCTCATGTCCGCCGACCAACGCAATGGCGTAACGGCCAGCCTCGTCCAGCACCACTACGGCGGGATCTGTGTGCTTGTCGTGCAATTGTCCGTCAATAAACCGGGAGGCAATACCCGTTGCCATGACCAAAACCCACTGCGATCTCTCTGCAAAGCGCGCGTGAAAGAACTCCTTTTGCGGCTCCGGCTGCAGCCACGGGCGAATCAAATCACCGTCGAGCGCCTGCGCGACACATTCGGCCAGCCTCTCTGCCTCGAGCCGTACAGGCCAGACTCCAAGAGCCGGGGTCATGCTGACCTCCGTTTCCTGGGTACTTTGCGAAAGATGTGCGGATAGTCTTTGGCATACAGGCGCGACTCGGTTGCCGCTTCCTGACTCAACACCCGACCCACGAGCAACAAGGTCGTCAGGCGCCAGTCTTTCGCCTTCACCTCGGAAAGGAGCTTCCCCAGGGTACTGCGGTGGCTGCGCTCGTCAGGCCAACTCGCCCGATGCACCAGGGCGACAGGAGTATCCGCCGGATAATGAGGCCGCAACTCCGTCACAATGCGCCGCAGGTGAGGGCCCGACAGGAAAATGCACAAGGTGGCACCAGACTTCGCCAACTTCGCGAGTGCCTCACGTTCGGGTACCGGCGATGCGCGCCCCGACACCCGAGTCAGAATCACCGTCTGGGATACTCCAGGCTTGGTGAGCTCGCTGGACAGCGAGGCGGCAGCAGCAGTAAACGACGACACACCGGGAACCACCTCGTAGGGAATTTCCAGCTTGTCCAGGCGACGCATCTGCTCGGCGGTCGCGCCGTAGATCGCCGGATCACCTGAATGAACCCGGGCCACATCCGCGTCCAGTGATTGCGCGCGCTTGTAACAGGCTTCCTGTTGCTCGAGATCGAGTTTCGCGGTGTCAATAATCTCCGCGTCGGGCTTGCAGTAACGCAATACCTCCGGCGGGACCAGGGATCCGGCATACATGACAAAGGACACCCGCTGCAAAATTTCCGCGCCACGCACGGTAATGAGATCCTGCGCGCCGGGACCGGCGCCAACGAAGAAGACCTTCATACGTGACGCCTCTTTCGAGCATTCCGCCGAATCAACATAGTCGACAGATATCCGAGCGACCCGGTGTCCGGTAGCGTGGTCAAATCATCACACAAGGTCTCACCCGGCAGGCCGATTCGAGCGGCCAAGGCACAGTGCTCGCCAATTCCCATCTCCCGCAGTACTTTCAACACCATGGGCAAGCGCTTGCCGATTTTCATCAACACCACGACATCGTGAGTCTCGATGTCCTGGCGTAAGGCTGCCCCCTCATCCGGACAGGGCAGAATCAGAACGCGCTCCTTACCCTCCCCCAGCGGCCAATTCAACGCAGCGGCTGCTGTCGCGAAGCTCGTAATCCCCGGAAAGGTTTCTTTCGTTGCCGCAGGGAGGCGATCCGCGAGCGCCGCCAGCGTATATCCATAGGTGGAATACGTCATGGGATCGCCCAATGTCAGGTAGGCGACGTCCCGACCGGCCTCGAGCTCCATGGCAATTTCGGCTGCCAGAGCGGTGTAATGCTCGCGCAAAACCTCGCGATCCGGGTCCATCGTGAACTCGATTTCCCGCAACCGCGAATCAGGAATATCCAGGCCATCCAGACACTGGCGAGCGATGGAGGAATCCGCCGAGCGCGCACGCGGCAGATAGAGGACGGCGGCCTGTGACAGCGCCTCCAACGCAGCAACGGGTAACAGACCCCGCGGCCCCGGTCCAACACCTACGCCCCAGAAGCGTCCTAAAGCACTCATGACAGCCTCCGTGCCTCGCCAACGCGGTACATAAGCGAGCTGTAGCCGCGCTTCACGAGCGTCATCCCACCGCATCCCACAGGCGCCCCGACATCGCGCTTTGCATACCTGCGGTCGACCACCGCGCCTCGCCCCCAGGCTCTCACGCCACGTAAACTCATGCCGCCTGCCCCAATGCCACCCCGTGCAACCCGAACAGTCGTGCTTCGACGCTACGCACCCGCTTCAACTTCGCCAACACCAAGGCCGCAATCCTCTTCTCCACAACACACCATAGCTCGCGGGCGCGCGGATGCTCTCGCAACGTCTCAATGGTGGCCTCCACCGTATTCGATCTCTCCAAACTCCGCACATCCTCATCCGAAAAACCGCACTCGGCCGCCACCCGCGCAATCGCCGCCATGGCCATCGAGCTCTTTCCCGAGTGAGTGTCCCAGACATCATCCAATGTCTTGGCCAACTTCCCCGGGTGGCCGATCAACCACAGGACCGGCAGGTCTCGAGCTTCCTCCGCCAACACCAGGTTGGTGCAGTCGAGAGCAAAGCCGATGAAATTTGAAATCTGCACCACGCGTTTCTGCGGTAATTTCAGGGCCTGCCTGGCGAAGGACGTGCCGATTTTCCCCGGAGCATAGGCCACACTGTCGGATCCGCCACCCAACGCCACCCGGATATACACCTCGATCGAGGCCATGTAGGCGGC
>Ga0105240_10006275_pt1 | contig 17489 bp, 14 predicted proteins | sample KBSC54metaG_FD_80426 | JGI IMG/M metagenome (GOLD analysis project Ga0105240, IMG submission 80426) | Corn rhizosphere microbial communities from Kellogg Biological Station, Michigan, USA - KBS C5-4 metaG | ecosystem: Host-associated > Plants > Roots > Rhizosphere > Soil | place: Michigan, USA...
AAACAACTCATCCAAACCGTCCGCGATTACGACAACCACGAGGCGAAACAAGCCAAAGCAGCCGCGAAAATCCTCGACGACCTGATCAAAGCCGAGGAACCCTTAGACACGAAAGACACGAAAGACACGAAAACCCCGTTCAACAGTTCGTTTTGTAATCCCACCCCGACCAACGCCGGCCTTACACCCCGCAACGCCGCCTGCCCCTGCGGATCGGGTGAAAAATACAAACGCTGCTGCGGAAAGGATGCCCCGCCCGTTCTCGGCAGAGCTGCATAAACTGAGAAATCGCATCAAACTTTATCGACACGGCAAAACGGAAACCACAAATGTCAATATGGCCCGAGATGCGGACACATCGCGCAAACACTGTTGACGCGGAGCCCCGTTCCTGCTAACTACGTTGAAGTATCTGATGCCTGACGAAGCTGCCCCACCGCCCATTCCGCCCGTTTCCCCGGAGCGGCTGAAAAAAATCATCGCGCCCGCGGTTTTACGAAGAATTGAAAGGGATCCTGGCGCTCTCCGCAACATCATCGTCTCAATGAATCCCGATGTGCGCGATCCCGGGGCCGTTCACAGATCCGTCGAAGCGCTCGTCAGAGTCGCCATTGCAGCTGTGGGCGACCGTACGGAGCAGAACATTACCTCGTCCTCCGGCGCCACCGAACTTTCCAGCATTCACGGCCGCTTGCAGGGAACCGTAATCGAAGCCCTGGTAGCGCTCGATTCTATTTCGAATCCTCCCGTAATCGCCGCCATCTTGCCGGATACCGACGCCGGGCGCATCTTCAATCCCGATAACCTGATCCGCTCCGTTATTTCCGTTCCCATGCTGCGTCAGATCGACGCCGACGATGCCGATCTCCAGGGCGTCATGATCGAAATCAACGCGAATTACCCGCAGGGCAAAGCTGCCGCGAGACAGCGGATCCTCGACTTAACGAACCAGGCTATAACCGATGCGGGAGACAGGTTCACGCCGCCAGAACCCGCTCAGGGGGTGATCGGGTGGAAGACTGAGATGAGCCAGCAGTATGTTTACGCGCGGCTGCAGGGCAAAGTGATCCAGAGGCTGGCGGAACTCGACGCGCACTCGGAAAACTTCGCGCCGGACGCCATCTACCACATCTGGCCCGATTTCAGGATCCGCGCTCAGGTCTGGAAATCCGTTGTCACCGTGAAAGCCGATGCCAGTCGCCGCGCCTTCGCCACTTTCGGAAGGGATATCGTCTGGGCCGTGCTGGATTCCGGAATCGACGGCACTCATCCGCAATTTGAAAAGTACAACAATTTGGTTTTGCCATCCGGTCTGGCTCATCTTGACTTCACCGCGCAGGAACTTACGCCAATTCCTCCAGGCGCCCTGACCGACGATTACGGCCACGGCACGCACGTTGCCGGAATTATCGCGGGCGAGTTGGATGCCACCAAATACAGCGCCGTCTCTCTCACTCGCCGTAAGAACCCGCAGGGAGTCATCTCATACAACCGGGAGATAGTCGACGCTCCTGTCCTCGGAGTTGCGCCCGAATGCAAAATTCTGAGTTACAAAGTCATTGACCAGGCTGGCGAAGGCGATGTCAGTACCGTAATGGCAGCCCTTCAGAAGATTCAGGAAATCAACACCTATGGCCGACATATTCTGGTGCATGGCGTGAATATGAGTCTGGGTTATGACTTCGATCCCGAGTGGTTCGCTTGCGGGCAGAGCCCTTTGTGCGTGGAAGTTGACCGGCTCGTGCGGTCCGGCGTGTCTGTGGTGATCGCGGCAGGCAATACCGGCAAAGGGTTCGCGCTCACCATTAACGATCCTGGCAATGCCGAACTCGGCATCACAGTGGGCGCCACCCATCGCGACATGCCGCATCGTTATGGCGTATCGTATTTCTCATCGAAAGGCCCAACCGGCGACGGGCGGCGCAAACCGGACTTACTCGCTCCGGGCGAGCGGATTGTTTCCTGCGGCGCGGGAACCGATCTCAAAACATATCTCCAAAAAACGAGTGACCTCACGCCGGCGCCTCCGCGGACCCCCGCTTACTACCTGGAGCGCAGCGGAACCAGCATGGCGGCGCCGCACGTATCGGGCATAGTCGCGGGGCTCCTCTCCGTGCGCACCGAGTACATCGGCTTACCCGAAGAGCTGAAGAAGATATTAGTGGATAACGCCACCGATCTCGGGCGCGAACCGGGTTTTCAAGGCGGAGGGTTAGTGGACATGATGCGGGCAATACAAGCGTTTTGAAACGGCACGGCGTTACTTATCGCAACTTATAAAGGAGACCAGCGTATGACCTTTCCTTATCCCTGTTTTCAGGTTCAGTTCAAGGCCGATGGCACTGTCTTTCAGCAGCCGGAGGCAGATGGGCTGATGGGCGGTATGACAGATATAACCGATCTTTTCGTGCTCTGTCACGGATGGAACAACAACATTGCGGATGCGATGGACCTCTACTCCGGGCTCACCGCGCTGTTCAGGACGCAAATAGATGCGAACTCCGCGTTGGCTTCGAATAAGTACGCCGTCTGCGCCGCCCTTTGGCCTTCGAGGAAATTCGAGGATAAAGACCTGATCCCCTCTGGCGCAGCCGCGCTGAATGATGCTGTAACAACCGAGCAGCTGAAATCGCGCGTGCGCGACCTTGCCACCCTGAGCGCCGCCTCCGATTGGCCCGCGGGCGGCGGTATAACGCTGCCTGGACTAGACGAGTTGGAGACTCTTATGGATCGGATTGAAGACGATCCCGCCGCGCAACTCCGCGCGGCCGACCTTCTGCGAGCGGGTTTACCAGCAAGCCACACAAGCACCGATGATGCATCGGACCGATTCCTGAGTATGAAGAGTTCTCTTCTTGTGGAGCGCCTCTCGAAACCCCTGAATCCGCCCCCTGTCAAGGCAACCGGCACCGGCGCCGCCTCAATTGATCCGTTCTCAACCGGCACAGTATCAGGGCTAGGCGGCGCCGCGGGTTTTCGCGACGTGCTCGGTGGAATAAAGTCAGGTTTCCTGAACGCCCTCAATTACACGACTTACTACCTCATGAAAGGCCGCGCCGGAGACGTCGGCGTCAAAGGACTGAGCCCTCTACTCGTAAAGCTGCGCGGCGCCCGGCCGGATCTCCGGATTCACCTGATTGGCCACAGCTTCGGATGCCGCTTGGTCGCGGCGACAGTCAATGCGCTTCCCGATGGCGAACAGTTCCGCCCGGACACGGTCATGCTTCTGCAGGGCGCGTTCTCGCACAACGGCTTTGCAAAGAAGGGCGACGAGACCGACCTCGGTGCATTCCGCGATGTCGTCGGGAAGCAAAAAGTGCGCGGCCCCATCCTCATCACCCACACCCGTGCCGATAAAGCCGTAGGCGTCGCCTATCCCGTCGCATCAAGGATCACCGGCGTAAACGCAGCCTCCGTTGGCGGCCCCGACGACATCTACGGGGGCTTGGGAAGCAACGGAGCGCAGACAAAGGACACCACACCCGAACGCATCGAAGGAACGCTCTTGCCCGTGGGCACTATATATCCGTTTGCCGCGGGAGTCGTTCCGAGCACCCCGTGCAATCTCAAGGCGGACGGAATTATCACAGGCCACTCCGATATCCGGAAGCCTGAAGTGGCCTACGCGCTGACTGTCGGTATGATGGCAAAGGCGGCCATGGCCGTGACAACCTAAGAGGACGGATGTGTCAATAATTGGTTCGCGCATTTCTTGATTTCTTCGCTAAAATGGGCCTCTCGGTGCGCGACGATCCGCCGAAGGTTATCGACCTGTCTCTCTACATGTTCGGTGAGGCGCGCGAAGGGCTGGCACTCGCGATCCGGCAGATTTCGCGCGCAGACCCCGATGCGCTGTCGACGGTCTCAGTAGTGATTCGCAATGTCAGCGACCAGCCGAAGTCATTCGTGACTCCCGGCTGGCTCGCTTTCTATCGTTTGGATGTCCGGTTACCGGACGGTACGCCCGTAGCGCCGACGCCGTACGCCAGGGCGCTGAGCAATCCCGCGCGTCAGCAGGAGAGCCTGCGCGCTTCCCTCGCCCCGGGTGCATTCAACGAAACCGAGATCCCCCTGGGCTCACTCTTCAACATGCGCCCCCGCGCCGCGTACATCGTCCGAGCGTCCTGCAAGCCGCTCGACGGAGTAACCGTAGAATCAAATGAAATCCTAACCGCTTGAATTCCTTTCAAGCCATTACCATTTCCGCTTCCACTCCCGCCACCAATCCGTGGAACCCAAATCCAACGCATTCCAGGCCGCATCCACAGCCTCCGCATCCCCGCGAAGCACCGCCTCCCTGCTGACCGTCGGCGGCAACTTCACCAAACGAGCAAACCGATCAAAAGCCTCCCCGCGATCCGCACCCTGCGTCCGCGCCATTAAGTGCCAAACAGAAAGAGCATCGCGCTCCCGCGCAGCATTCAACGCAACCGTGAGAGACTCCCGATCCGCCGCTGTATCGAACTTAGCTAACGCACTCTTCAACGTCTCCGGTGCATCACTAAACCACGGAGTCCCCGGACCCAGATTCGGTCGCGTAACGCATGCAGCCCCCGCCGGAATAAACGCCTCACGCTTCTGCCACTCAAACGCCACCCACCCGGTTTCCACACTCACCAAACCCGTCCCGTCATCCGAAACCTGGAGCGTATATCGGCATCCCAGATCAATCGTTTTGGCTGTTGGAGTATCCACCACAAAGCGCCCCGGCGGCGCCCAAATCAGCGCATGAATCGTACCGCGCTCCAAACTGAAGCGCTGCTCATTCTCACCCGATGCGATCACGCGTAGCCGCGAATGAGGCTCAACATCCACATGCCCCGTAAGCTGCGATTCAATCGTCGTCTTATTCAACGCGCCGGTCTCGACAACCTGCCCCGCGCGTAGTCGACGGCCACTCGCAAGCTGCCAATCCGTCAATGGACGGTAGTGCAGGAACACCGGAACCGCACCGCCAACGCACGCAACCAATGCCGCCGCAATCGCCAGCCAGCCATACGGCCGTTTCCGCTTCTGAGGAGCATTCTTGTATTCGAACTGTTCCAGCAGCTTTTCCAGACGAGCAACTTCCTCATCTGGTTCTCCGCTGCGATTCCAAAGATATTCGTCGCTCATGGCTTTGCCTTCTGTTCCAACTTTTCGCGCAGCAGCTTCATGCCCCGGCACAGGTTCACTCTTACGGATTCATGCGTCAGACCCGTCCGCGCGGCGATTTCCGAGCCGGTCATTCCCTCCACCAGTCGCAGCGCCAGAGTTTCGCGATACGCCTCCGGCAGACTTCGGAGCATATCCAAAGCCTCGAACGCTTCCTGATCGGGACGCCTCCCGCCCGCTATCGCCTTGGGCATCAGTTCGAGCGGCTTGACGCGCCGATGATGGTCGATCGCAGCGTGCCGCGCAATCGATGCCAGCCATCCACCGACCGCGCCCGCTTCGCGCAAACCCGGCAATCGTTGCATGGCTCTCATGAACACATCCTGCATTAAATCTTCCGCATCGCCCGGCCGCACATGCGCCAACAATATTCCGTGAATCATGCGCGAGAATTGCCGATAGATCTCGCCAAAAGCCGCGCGGTCCCCCGCTTGCGCGGCGCGGACCAGCGCGGCTTCATCGTTTCGCGGCTCGATTGTCACCAGCAACCCGGCACTCTACAGACTATTCTGCGCCAACGCCCTGTCGATATCGCCCGCCGTTGGGCGATGATAAACGTGCTTCACGGCCGCCCAGCTAAATGCGTCATTATGGACCGGCACCAGCACGCTGGTCGCATAGTCTTTGTAATTGGGGTTCGTTGCAACCATCACAATCGCCCACGTGCCGTCCTTCGGCCACTCGTGCGATACCGCGAACGTCCCAGGCGTCGAAAGGTTCGTGACCTTCAGGGGGATGCTGACGCGCTTGCCTCCCGAAGTGCTTTCCGCGGTGGCGGTCACCACCGTCTTCTCCGGTGACTCGCAAGCTGTTATGCGCGCCACCAGTGCAGCATTCTTCGCTACCGCTTCCGCGTTTGTCTTCGGATTGGCAACTTCCAGCGTGAGTGCGCCCGCGAACAAAAGGGCGGACGAAAGACCGGCCATAGCGACCGTTCCCAGTAATTTGCGCATGTTTACGTCTCCTTCTGAGATCCGGTTGAATTCGGATTTCGCAGATGAGACGGACTACCTTCGCCAACTGTTAACGGGGCGTTTGGTGCGTTTCAGATCGGTTCGTCTGTAACGCAGCCCTGGCTTGCGCTCTTCACCAGCCGGATATACTTCGCCAGCGTACCTCGCGTCGCTTTATACGGAGGCATCGTCCATGCGTTACTGCGCGCGGCCATATCCGACGGAGAAACGGCTACGGACAACTCATTGTTCTCCGCGTCAATCGTCACAATGTCGCCATTCTGAAGCAGCGCGATCGGCCCGCCTTCCTGCGCTTCCGGCGTCACATGGCCCACGATAAACCCATGCGAACCACCCGAGAATCGGCCATCCGTTATCAGGGCAACATCTTTCCCTAAACCCGCGCCCATAATCGCGGAAGTGGGAGTCAACATCTCCGGCATACCAGGGCCGCCTTTTGGACCCTCATAACGGATCACCACCACGTCGCCCTTGCCAATCTCTTTGCGTTCCAGAGCGTGCAGAATCTCTTCCTCGCTGTCGAAAACGCGCGCCGGGCCGGAGAACCGCAGCCCTTCCTTACCCGTGATCTTCGCCACCGCTCCATCCGGCGCAAGGTTGCCCTTCAGGATCTGAATATGCCCGCTGGTCTTGATCGGATCCGTCAGCCGATGCACGATCTGCTGCCCTTCCATCAGGCCTGGAAGTTCCGCGAGATTCTCCGCGATGGTCTTGCCCGTGACCGTCATACAGGAGCCGTCGATCATACCTTCCGAAAGCAACATCTTCATCACCGCGGGCACGCCGCCAACCGCATGCAGATCTTCCATAACGTACTTACCGCTGGGTTTGAAATCCGCTAATAGGGGCGTGCGATCGCTCACCGCCTGGAAATCTTCCAGTTCAAGTGCGATCCCTGCCGAGCGCGCAATCGCCAGCAGATGCAGAACCGCGTTCGTTGACCCGCCCAGCACGGTCACAACGACCATCGCGTTCTCGAACGCGGCGCGAGTCATGATGTCGCGCGGCTTCAAATCCATCTCCAGCATCTTGTAAATGGCCGCGCCCGCACTCACGCATTCGGCGAGCTTCTCCGGCGCGTCCGCCGGGGTGGACGAACTGAACGGCAGAGACATCCCAAGCGCCTCAATCGCCGCCGCCATCGTATTCGCCGTGTACATGCCCCCGCACGCGCCCGCGCCCGGACACGAATGCCGCACGATGCATTGGCGTGTCGGCTCGTCGATGCGGCCCGAAATAAATTCTCCGTAGCTCTGGAATGCCGAAACGATATCGAGCTTGTCGCCTCCCGGCACGCCATCGTGATGGCCGGCGCGAATGCTTCCGCCATAGATCATCATCGCGGGCCGGTTCAGCCTGCCCATCGCGATCATGCAGCCGGGCATGTTCTTGTCGCAGCCCGGAATCGTGATCACGCCGTCATACCACTGGCCGCCCATTACCGTCTCGATCGAATCGGCAATCAGGTCTCTCGATTGCAGCGAAAAGCTCATGCCCTCCGTGCCCATGGAAATACCGTCGCTCACGCCCACGGTGTTGAACCGCATGCCCACCAGCCCGGCCGCCTGCACGCCCTCCTTCACCTTCGCCGAAAGATCCAGCAAATGCATGTTGCACGGATTGCCTTCATACCAGACGCTGGCAATCCCAACTTCGGCCTTCTGCATGTCGGCTTCGACAAGCCCTGTGGCATAGAGCATCGCCTGCGATGCCCCCTGTGCGGGTGGCTGCGTAATACGTGAGCTGTAACGGTTCAATTGCTTATTCATGGATCGTTTCCAAGTATATATGCGGGCTATAAAATGAAGGTCCCTCGACATGCTCTGGAGCAAGCTCTTCATCCCGACCCTGCGTGACAATCCCGCCGAAGCCGAAGTGGCCAGCCACCGCCTCTTGCTGCGAGCCGGATACATCCGTCAGCTCGCGACCGGAATTTACAGCTATCTATACCTGGCGCAGCGCTCGCTCAACAAAATCCAGCGCATCGTACGCGAAGAGATGGATGCCATCGGCGCACAGGAAGTCAATTTCGGCGCGACTCACGACAGTGTCATCACCGCTCTCGCCAGAGAACTCCGCAGTTACAAGCAACTTCCGCAAATCTGGTACCAAATCCAGACGAAGTTCCGCGATGAACAGCACCCCAAATCAGGTCTCCTGCGCGCTCGCCAGTTCCTGATGAAAGATTCCTGCTCGTTCGATATCGATGCCGCCGGTCTTGATATCTCGTTCCAGAAGCATTTCGAGGCGTACATGAAGATCTTCACGCGCTGCGGACTTCGCGTGATCCCCGCAATGGGCGGCAGTCAGTCGATCGATTTCATGGTGCCGTCGGAAGCGGGCGACGACTCTGTCATCGAGTGCCCGCAGTGCCGATATACGTCGAATCTGGAGAAAGCTGTCACGCGCCCGGCCGCTCCTTCGGTACCCGATCCCGAAGGCGAGTTCACGCCGGAACCATTCCATACCCCAGGCCGCAAAACAATCGCCGAGGTGGCGGAGTTTACCGGCCTGCCGCCGGCATCGCAGATGAAGAGCCTGGTCATGATTGCCGACGGAAAGCCAGTGCTGGCGATGCTTCGCGGGGACCATCAGTTAAGCGAGACGAAGTTCGCGGCTGCCACCCGCGCAACCGAGATTCGTCCTGCACTCGCGGCGGAGATTGTCGAATGGTTCGGCGCAGAGCCCGGTTCGCTCGGACCCGTCGGCATCGCGAAAATTCGAATCATCGCCGATAGAGCACTCGAAGGACGCCGCAACATGATAGCCGGCGCGAACCGCAATGATTACCACCTGAGAAGCGTCACGCCCGGTCGCGATTTCAATCCGGAATACTTCGACCTGCGTCAGTCGGCGCCCGAAGACACCTGCCCCACATGCGGATCCGCCATCGCAATCCACAAGACCATCGAAGCTGGCCACATTTTCAAACTTGGCTATAAGTATTCGGAATCGATGGGACTCAAAGTCGATGGCCCGGAGGGCGGGGAAGTCACCCCGATCATGGGCTCTTACGGCATCGGCATAGAACGCATTCTCTGCTCTGCAATTGAACAGAGTAACGATGCAAACGGCATGATCCTGCCCGTTGCCATTGCGCCGTTTACGGTCGTGATCACGCCGATCAACAACACAGACGCAACCCTGCGCGAAACAGCCCAAACGATCTATCGCGAATGCCTCGCCAAAGGCATTGATGCTCTTTATGACGACCGCGACGATCGCCCCGGCGTGAAATTCAAAGATGCCGATCTGATCGGAATTCCATACCGAATAACCATCGGCGGCAAGAAACTCAATCAGGGCGTCGTCGAACTCGCGCCACAGGAGAGACGAAAGACGTGCCGCCCACCGAAGTTGTCGTCCGGCTCATCGCCTAAACAGCCGTAATTCCAAAAAACCGCCGTATCCGCGCAAGCATCTGCGTCTGGCTCTCGGCTTCACGCTGCCGCGCCGTTTCGAAATCAAGCCGCTCCCTCACCACCGAAAGCTCCATCTGCCGATGCGCCATCACCACCGACATATCTTCCGCCAGTTCAGGGCGCCGGGCCACAATTCGCTGCAACCCGTCCTTATCCAGGCAATAACAATCCACGCGGGATTGCGCCACCGCGCTCGCACTCCGGATTTCTCCCGTTAGCAACGATGCTTCCCCGAAGAAGTCTCCGCTCTCCACGTGCGAAATATGTCGTTCCGCGCCATCGGCCGACTTATAAAGGATGGCTACCTGACCGGTCACCACAAAGTACATCGATGAGCCGCCGTCCCCCTGACGAATAATGTGCTCGCCAGGCCCGAACGAAACATGGTGAAGATACGACCCGAGTTCGAACAGATCTGAATCGGAAAGCAGACGCAGAATTGGCGTGCGCCTCAATATATCCACGGCGTTGACTTTCTCTCCCGCAGTCGCGCCGCCCGCCTTCATCTCCAACAGGTGGGTGATCTCGCTCGCCGGTATGCCCGCACGCTGCAGCGCAAAGTACAACCGAACATTCACCGCCGAAATCGCAAAGTGCTCTTTGCCCGGCTGCGTCAGCCAGACCACGGCGGCATACTGCACGTGGCCAGGGTTCAGTTCCACCAGCACGCACGTGGGCGCGGGTTCAGCAGCGACTCCCGGCAGTGGTGACGAGCGCAGCGCGAACTGCACCGCGTCCATTACTTCCTGAGGGTTCATCAGGTACGGCATTGTGATCGGTATGAACTGGCGATGCAGCTTCGCGCAGATATTCACGGGTGAACGCGTCAGGTGACTGTTCGGAAGAATTACCGTATCGCCGTCCGACGTCGTAATCGCCGTGTGCCGCAGCCGGACATGTTGCACCCATCCCGACCAGTTGTCGCACCGGATATAGTCGCCAACATTGATGCCGCCCTCAAGCTCCAGCGCGATGCCGCCCGCGATGTTGCTCAGCATGTCCTGCAACGCAAGACCGACCACCGCGGTCGCAACCGCTGACGTTGCAAAAATGCCGGTGACATTCACGCCGAGCTTGTAGAGCAGGTGAAAAATGATGGCCGCATATCCCACCACTATCAATATTTCGCTCGCGAACTTCGGCATATGAACCTTGCGGAGCACAAGATCGAAAACAAATACCACCCCGATCTGCAGCCCCGCGAGTTCGATCAGTGCAATAGCAACATCCCGAAGGATTGGCGAACCGGGATGCCACGCGGCGGGAAGCACAGAGGAGATCGCGATCACGGCCCACAGAATCAAAAAGCCCCATGCGGTGCGTATGCGCGACCGGTCGTGCGCCAGGCGCGACATCGCCGCGGATGCCGCGAACAGCCCAATAGCGATCCAGAGAAGTGGTTCGTACACGCGGGAACTATTCTAGCGGTATGGTCATGCCTCTGGATACCGACGTCATTGTAAGGGAATCGCTGCTGGTCTTCGGCGCGCTCTTTCCAATCGTGAATCCGCTCGGTAATGCGCGAATCTTCCTCATGCTCACCCGGGATGTCTCAAGCGGCGCGAGGGCCGCGGTCTCGCGCAGGATCGCGGCGAACGGCTTTATTCTCCTGCTGGTATCGATTTTCATTGGAACCCACATACTGGCCTTCTTTGGGATATCGCTGCCGGTGGTGCAAGTGGGCGGCGGCATGGTAGTGATCGCCACCGGATGGACGCTTCTTCATCATGCGGGCGAGCAGGAAGAGCAGACGCACCGGAGGCGAACCAGTACCGCTGACGCTTCGAGGATGGCGTTCTATCCGCTAACACTGCCGCTTACGGTGGGGCCGGGCTCCATCTCTGTCGCCATCACGCTGGGAGCCAATCGGCCGGAAAGCAGACCTTTAACCGTATCGGCTCTCGCGGGCGCCTGCATCGGCGCGGCGGCAATTTCGCTCACGATACTTCTCTGTTACCGCTACGCGGAACGCATCGCGCGCGCCTTGGGAGATACAGTGATGAACGTCATCCTGCGGCTGTCGTCATTCATCCTGGTCTGCATCGGCGTGCAGATTGTCTGGAACGGGGCCAGCGCACTTCTGCGGTCAGTGAAGTGAAGGCCTATTTGACTTGACCTTCCAGCGCCTCGGCCACCGTGATGTGGTTTGTATCCAGCGTTTCGCCCAGCACCTGATCCAGCGAAACGCGGGCATGCGCATACGTCGTCAGGGCGGTGATCTCCGTGGTCTGCGCCGCCACCATCCCCCGCTGTGCGGTTATCAAGCCTGTAATAGTGGCTTTGCCGAACGCAAATTTTTCCTGTTCGGCCTTGAGAAGCTGTTCCTGCAGTTCGCGGCTTTCCACCGCTACGTCGTACCGCGCCCGCGCCTGCTTCAGCGCTATCACCTGATTCGAAATGTCGACAGCAATCTGGTTTTGATCTCGCCGCCCCTGAACGGCGGACTGACGCAGTTGGATCTGATCGATCCCATAATCGCCCTGCGCCTGCCGGTTTTCAAGTGGCGCGGAGATGCTGACAGAAGCCGATTCGTTCGGAAAGTTCCGGCGGAAAATTTGCCCGAGGGCGGTTGCGTTGCCACCCACGAAATATCCATTAGCTTTGCCCCCTGAGAGCTGCGGCGTGCCGGCAATGCCGCGATTGAACGTCTGTGCCTGCACGACCAGGCTGGGCAGCAGCGGATTGATGGTGCCGATCGCGGACAACTCCGCGGCATCGCTGCGAATCCTGGCAATCGCCACATCCGGGCGCTTCTTCATCGCGGTTGCGACCAGTTCACGAATCGGGGGCAGGTCGTCGTTCGGCGGCACCCGCGGAGTGTCGAGCGTTACGATTTCCGCCGTGTCCACGGTTGGGTCTTCGGTCCGAATCAGCAAATTGCGGAGTTGATTTTCCAACTGGCGCATGGATGTTTCGGCGATCAGCAGATCCTGCCGGCGGTTCGCCAACTCGGCCGCCGAACGAGGCAGTTCGATGCGCGCCAAAGAGCCGATCCGAACTCGCGCCTGAGTGTCCTCGTCGAACTTCGTTGCAATATCGACTGCCGATTGCCGCGCCTTCACCACATTTTCGGCGTTAACCAGATCCCAGTAAACATCGCTCACGCTCGCGACAAGGTCCACCACTTGCGACCGGAACGTTTCCTCCGAACCCTGAATGTTCATCTCGGCGATGCGGATGGAACGGCCGTTCAGCTTCGTGCCGAAGCCCTGAAGCAGATTGTGCCGAAGATAGAGATCGGCGTGCGGTCCCCATGCGGGGTTCAGCGCGTCCGATGGCGCGTTTTCCTTCAGGTACTGGCCGTAATCGCGGATCTGGAAATAACCGCCGCTGAGCAGGCCCTGCTGATACGTGGTCTGATAAGTGCGTTCGTTCTGAACCAGGGCGCTGGTCTGGCTGAGCACGGTGTTCGCCTGCGGATATGTCAAATGGGAGAAGGTGGTCGTGTTCTGGATGAAGGGATCGAGATTGGGAGTCACCTGGCCGATCTGCTGAATCGAGGCGCCGCCGGCATTCACCGTATTGCCGTTTCCATTGTTGTTGGAAAGGCCCGCGCTGGCGGCGCTTCCGCTCACGCCGACGCCGTTATTGACGCTTGAAACCTGCGCGCTGGCACTAGGTACGCCACGCACCGCGCCGCCAGCCTCCGCGCGTTTCAGAGCCCATTCGGAAAGCAGCGGGCCGTAGCGATTGATTTCGAGCCCCAGATTGTTTTCTACTGCGAGCGCGATCGCCTCGTGCAGGCTCAAATAAAGTTTGCCCGCGCGCAGCGCAGCGCCTAAGCGCGGAGAATTGTTGGCCCGGATGTCAGGGACTTCGGGAGAGCGGTATGGGCGGAGCAGTCTTGGCCCGGTGGCCTTTTCGACTGCAATTTGCGCCTGCTGAGCGGAGCCGATGCCAGTGGCGGCGCAAGCGAACAGAATAGCTATTTTCCGTCGTACGCCCCTACGCGGTTCTGAGCCGCGCGCGTAGTTCCGGTCCGGCAAACGCGCGAGCGGTACGGTTTGGGTACCGCTCTCTTGCGGTCGCGGCACGGAATGGAGTGTCGCGTGACCAACAGTGGCTTCTGAAGCGTGCGCGAACTCGCGTTCTGGCAAGCGCGCGAGCGGCGCGGTTTCGTTACCGGAATGAAGGGTATTTGGGCGAACCCGCAGGCGGGAGCGATTCGCCGGGAAGGACACGGGTCTCTTCATTTGGGCGCCCCAGCCGCGGCCGGTATAACCGACTCGCGCGCCACTTGGCCTCTGACCGCTTCTGTCATGGTGATGTGGTTCGCACCGAGCGTGTTCCCCACCGCTTCGTCAAATGCGATCTTCGCGTGCGTGTAGTTCGCCATCGCCTGAACTTCAGCGCTCTGATCGGTCGCGAGTGTTTGTTGGGCTTGAATCACGAGCGTCGCGTCGGGCACCGCGCCGTACTTGAACCGGTTCTGTTCGGCTTCGAGGCTCTGTTCCGCCAGGGTCCGCGTATTTACCGCGGTCTCATATCGCGCACGCGCCTGCTGCAGGCCGATGATAGCGTTCTTGACGTCTACGCTCACCTGATTCAGCGCGCGCTTTAGCTGAAGCTCGGTCTGCCTCAGCTGAAGTTGATCCGTTGCGTAGTCGGCTTGGGCCTGCCGGTTACGGAACGGGATGCTTAACGAGAAACCAGCCGAGTAGTTCGGAAAGTTGCGCCGCAACAACTGCGCGGAAAGATTTCCCGCGCCACCGATGAAATAGGGGTCTGGCGCGCCGCAGCAATTGTTGTAAAGAGGGTTTGCGGATCCGCTCAGCCCGTTGTTGGTCAGTTCAGCGAACGCGTTCAGGCTCGGCAGCATGCCGTTGCGGTCACCGCGAATCAAAATCTTATTGCTTTCGAGGTTGACGCGCGTCTGCTCCAGCTCGGGCCGATTCTCGACCGCCTGCTTGATTAGTTCCGGCGCGGACATAGGCGCTTCGGTCTTCGGAACTTCAATGCGATCGAGCGTTACGATATGCGCCTCGGCAAGCCACGTGCTGTCGGAACCGCTGCGGCTCAGGGCATTCATGAGCACCGTTTCCTGCTGCGAGACGTTGGTTTGCGCGATCAGCAAATCGCCCTTCGCCGCTGAAACGGCGGCGGCGGCGCGCGTCACTTCAATGGGCGCAAGCGCGCCGAGTTTTGCTTGATTCTGATTGTCCTGGTACAGCTTCTCGGCGGTAGCGACGTTGCGCTCGGTTATATGCAGGCCCTCATTGAAGCTCACCAGATCCCAATAAAGATTCAGCACGGCGGAAACGGTGGTGACGACCTGCCGCTTCAGTTGCAGCATGCTGACCTTCTGATTGTTTCTCGCGACACGAATATCGCGCGTATTCACCGCGATGCTGAAGCCCTGCAGAAGCTCCTGGTTAATAGTGAGGTCGATGAAGCCGGTGGTAGCCGGATTGAGCAGTGGTGTGGGACTGTTGAGTTTGTTCCTGTTGCTCACATAAGTCACCTGGCCGCTGGTGCCCGTGACGAATTGCTGCGAGTACTGGAACACATACTGCCGGTAGTCGTTGGTCAGTGCGGCGGTCTGGTTCAGCAGCGTGTTGGTGAGAGGAGTGGTGGAGTGTCCCAGGCCAAAGCTGGCGTAGAGGTTCGGATCGAGTGCCGGCGGGACCGGTCCGATCTGCGATACGATGCCGCCGCCCGCGCCCACGCCCGCCCCGCCCGCCAGTCCGTTTGCGTTCACGCTGACGCCCGCGAGGCTAACGCTTTGAGGTCCGGCGAGGACGGGGGTGTCTACGTTGCGAAGATAGCCGCCGCCTTCGGTTCGGCGCTGCACTTCGCGCGAAAGAAACGGGCCGTAGCGCTGAATATCTATATCGAGATTGTTCTCCAGCACCAGAGCGATCACATCCTGCGCCGTCAGGTATAGGTTCCCCCCTCGCACGAGATTTTCGAGGCGCGGCGAATCTGTGAGCCGCGCGGGGGAAACGATGCGCTTCTCGAGATGAAAGGGTCGCAGTATCGGCCCCACAAAACGCGGCGGCGGGGGCGAGGTGATGGTGATTTCCGGTTGCGCCAGGGCGCTTGAGACCAGCACCGCGGGCATGAGGAAGAAGCGTATGCGCATGAGATGGCGAACTGTGCCGGATGCATGTGCGACGCCAAAGCTAATAGATTGAGGCTGAATAAGATACGGGCCGCGGCAAGCGGTTTGTTGTGTTCAGTTACGAAAACAAAGTGTCCGATTTCGGGCGTTTTCCGACGGTGCGGAGCCGCGCCTTCTACACTGGAGAATTGTCAACGGCCAGGCCCAACACGACGTTTCCGATACTCTTCGCGATCAGCTTCTGTCACCTGCTGAACGACATGAACCAATCGCTGCTGGCCGCGATTTATCCGATTCTCAAGACCTCGTTTCATCTGAGCTTTTCGCAAATCGGTCTCATCACGCTCACGTTCCAGATCACCGCATCCTTATTGCAGCCGTTCGTGGGTATGTACACGGATAAGCGACCCACTCCTTATTCGCTGGCAGCGGGGATGGGGTTCACGTTGTGCGGACTTTTCGCTCTGGCGCTGGCGCCGGCGTATGCGTGGATCCTGATGGCGGCCGCGCTGATCGGAATGGGCTCCTCGGTTTTCCATCCGGAATCGGCGCGGGTGGCGCGGATGGCATCGGGCGGGCAGCATGGCCTGGCGCAATCGCTGTTCCAGGTGGGAGGGAACGCGGGGTCGGCGCTCGGTCCTCTGCTCGCTGCGTTCATTGTGCTGCCGAGAGGGCAGGGGAGCATCGCGTGGTTTTCGCTGGCAACCTTGCTCGCGATGGCGATTCTGTTCAGGGTGGGCGGCTGGTATAAGGCGCACCAACTGGCGCGTTCGAAGAAGGCGGGTGTTCCGGAAGCCCATTCCACGCTGTCGCCAAAACAAGTGGCTGTGGCGATATCGATCCTGGTTGCCCTGATCTTTTCGAAGTACTTCTACATCGCCAGCCTGTCGAGCTACTACACGTTCTATCTGATCGATAAATTTCACATTCCGGTGCGCGACGCCCAGCTTTACCTGTTTCTGTTCCTTGGCTCCGCCGCTGTGGGGACATTCGCGGGCGGGCCGGTTGGCGACCGGATTGGGCGGAAGTACGTGATCTGGGGGTCCATTTTGGGGGTGCTGCCCTTTACCCTTGTCCTCCCCTATGCCAACCTCTTTTGGACGGCGGTTCTGACCGTGGTTATCGGGCTAACCATCGCGTCGGCTTTCTCGGCGATCCTGGTTTACGCGCAGGAACTGGTTCCGGGTCGGGTGGGGATGATTTCCGGGCTGTTTTTCGGGTTCGCGTTCGGCATGGGCGGGCTGGGGGCGGCGGTGCTCGGTAAACTGGCGGACCTGACGAGCATCACTTTCGTATACCGCGTCTGCGCATTCTTGCCGGCAATCGGCATGCTGGCGGGGTTTCTGCCGCATCTGCAAGAAAAGAAAACATGACGAAAAGAAAAACTTGTGTCGCAGACTTCGCCGTGGTACCGTCTAAGTAGCTTTTGAACCCGCTGTTATTTCTTCCGACCATCCACGAAACACGTTATGTAGTTCGCTGCAGAGTCATAGCGCATGGTCCTAAAAGGCCTCTACGCGCGCAACAAAAAGATATACACCGCCGGGAACTCCAATAAAGCTGGAAAAGAGACACAACACATGAAAGAAACAGGAACGGTGAAGTGGTTTAACGCCGCCAAGGGATTTGGATTCATCCAGCGTGAATCCGGGGAGGATGTCTTCGTGCATTTCTCCGCTATCGAATCGAGCGGTTACCGCTCGCTCGACGAAGGCAGTAAGGTTTCGTTTGTCGTAACCCGCGGGCCGAAAGGTCTGCAGGCGGAACAAGTCAGCCCGGTCTAAAGCCAAACTCAATTTAACTTAAACTGAGGGAGTGTGCCCGCCACGGAAGACGGGCACATTCCCTCGTTCTATTTTTATAAAACCTTTATGGTCG
>Ga0105240_10006276_pt1 | contig 17487 bp, 13 predicted proteins | sample KBSC54metaG_FD_80426 | JGI IMG/M metagenome (GOLD analysis project Ga0105240, IMG submission 80426) | Corn rhizosphere microbial communities from Kellogg Biological Station, Michigan, USA - KBS C5-4 metaG | ecosystem: Host-associated > Plants > Roots > Rhizosphere > Soil | place: Michigan, USA...
CGAGCAAGCCAATTTGGATTTTTGCCGGCAGTTCGCTGAAGGTTTTGAAAAGGTGGGAGATGCTGTGACAGCCGGACTCCTCGGCGGTATCTACCAGGACGAAATCCGCCATGTGGCCTATGGCCTCAAATGGTTCCGGCGGTGGAAAAGCCCGGAGCTGAGCGATTGGGAAGCCTTTTGCCACCAGTTGAAATTCCCGCTCTCGCCGCAGCGGGCCAAAGGACCGCAGTTAAACCTGGAGGGGCGGCGCGAGGCTGGATTCGACGCGCAGTTCATCGAAGAGCTAAATGTGTATTCGAAATCCAAGGGGCGAACCCCGGCGGTGTTCTGGTTTAATCCCTTCGCCGAGGGGCACATCGCCTACGGCCGGGCATTTACCCCCAATCGATTCCAGACGCTCTTGTCCGAGGACCTCGCTAACCTGCCCCAGTTTCTTTGCCGGCAGGACGATGTCGTTCTCCTCTCGAAACGGCCCCGCACCGGATTTCTCAGCGAGCTCAAAGAGGCGGGTTTTGCGTTGCCGGAATTTGTTGAACTCACCGGAATTCAGTTGCCGACCGACTGTGAACTGAGGCGGCGAAAGCTCGGGGAATTGCGTCCCTGGGCGTGGTCTTCGGATAGTTTGGAATTACTCGGCCCTCTCTTGCCTGCATCGACCACGCCCGAATCTACGGCGAGGCAGCCGTTCACCCCAGCCATCGCCGAGCTCTTTTCTAAAGCGTGGAGCGCAGCTCTCCTCCGGAAGACAATTTCCTCGTGGCCCGAAGAGGATTGGGTTTGTTCGGAAGCCGAGGTGGGGGTCTCTGTCAGCACGCTTGGGCGAGCGTTCGAGGCTATCGCGGAAATTCGCCGTCGTGGCCATCACAAGGTGATTATCAAGGAGGCTCTCGGGCTGGCCGGGCATAACGCGATCCGACTTTGGGAACCCGAGATTCTGGAGAGTCAGCGTCGGTGGATGCAAAGGGCTCTGCACGGCGGCCGGTGCCTGGTGGTGGAACCCTGGTTGGAGCGCGAGTTGGATTTTTCGATCCAACTCGAAATGGGCGCGGCCAAGTTGAAGCTCCTGGGTTACACCGGACTCATCAACGACCGCAAAGGCCAGTTTCAGGCGAATTGGGCGGCGCCAAATTATTCCCGAAATTTCCCCGCTAAACTCTACCGCTGCTTCCAGCAGAGGCGGAGTTTCTCCGAAGGGCTGCGGCGAATCTACGCCTCCATATTTGAGGAACTGCAACACCAACTCCGGCGATCCGGCTATGTCGGGCCGGTGGGCATCGACGCGTTTATCTTCCGCAGCGCGCAAGGGAGCGTGCGACTCAAGCCCATTGTGGAAGTAAACCCGCGCTACACGATGGGTCGCCTTACTCTGGAACTCATGAAGCACGCCGCACCGGGCAGCTACGCGCTTTTTCAACTGATCAACCAGGTGACGCTCCGCGCGAGAGGGTTCGAGACCTTTGAGCAACAGGCGGAGTTCCTGAAGAAAACCACTCCGATCCTGCTCGCCGGCAATCCGGTGCCGAGGATCGTTCGCGGCGAGTTGTGCCTTACGGACCCCGCACGGGCCGAGGCGGTCCTGGCCACCTTCCGAGTCGGACCAACCTGGGCAGAGGTCTGCCGGCCGACCTAGCGGTCCCAACGCAGGGGAGAGGCGAGTTGGTTGTAAGCCGTTTGGGGGGATTGACAACCTGACGGGATTCCTTAGATTTCCATCATGGCTTCCACTTCAGCTTGCTGAGGTTATCCCGCGAAGCCTGCGAGGGGGCCTGGAGGCCCCCTTCCTTTTTTTATAACGGCTGCCAAAAATTCTGGCGCGGCTTTTCGTGCGCGTGGGGCGGAATGAAATCTCGCTCGTTGAGCAGCATCTTCATACCCGTGCGTAAGCCATGTCCAAACCTGAGCCAACTGCTCGTGGAGAGTGGATCCTCCGCGAAGTGCAGGAGATTCCACCCAACTCCCGGCTGGGGAGCCGAGTGCAGGATCCAGCCCAGCAGGCTGGAACCAGGTTTATCCGGGCGATGCTGTGCGCGGAACTTGGGCGCGCGGAAAAGGTCAGACCAGCGTGAATCCAAAACAGGCATTGAGGCGCTGGACCAAGGCTCGACGTCGCGCAACGCCGACGCTGCCCCGGCGCCGATACAGCCGCTCCTTCTCCACCAGATACATCAGGTCGCACTTTACTAGCGTCTCCCAATCGAGTCCGTCAGCACCGTTCAGCACCACCTCGTTCTCGCGCGCCGAACGGTTCACCTTTTGGCTGGAGCCAATCAACACGTTGACCAACGGTGCTCGGGCGACGCGATCGGGGTGGCTGACGACGATCGCCGGATGCGGACCCGCGTCGGCGAAGTCGCAGGTCCAAATGTCCCATTGCTTCATTCGGGCTCGACCTTCAGGGTGGAAGCCTTGGCGGTGCGGCGCTCGGCGCGGTTGTCAGTCTTGGTGTAGAGATGGCGCAGCGAGCCGGGCGGAAACGAGCCTGCCGCTACAGATTTCTCCTCGGCATCCAGGATCCGCAACCCAGCGCGCACCACTTCGCTGGAGTTGTTGTAACGCCCGCTGTCCACCAGGCGCGCGATCATTTCTTCAAAATGCTTGGTCAACGCAATGTTCATCACTGCTACTTTGGAATAGATGCTATCTATTGTCAACCCGCAGACGGATCCGATACTCCAACAGCGCCAGGCCAGCCTGCCCCCATATTACAACGCCCCGCGCTGGATCACGGAATCCCTCGAACGGCTGGTGCAACGCTACGGACCTTTCGGCAACAAACTCTTGATCGAGCCAGTTCGCTGCCGCTTTTACAAGGCGTGACAAGGTTGGGAAGGACGCGGGCGCTCGGATGTAACTCAGGCTGCGGACGGGGACTGTCGAGGGCCAAGGACTCACAAAATCATGCTTACAGAATCATCCCACCTCCTGCACAACTCTCGTTTGCGCTGGCGCTGGCAGTTGAGCAGCTTGGCACAAGTCGAATTTACCCGGCCTTGTCGTGCTTCGTGGCGAACGAAACCACCTTGTGGCCGGATTTCTTCTGGCGTTCGCGCGCGTCAGGGTGGATTTGGACCGGCCGCTAGGCCTTCGCGGAGCTACTGCCCATAGTATCGGTAAAGTTGGCCGTGGTGAGCGACATCCCGGTGAGGTGTTCATTCACCCACTTGATCCCGCCGCTGCACGCGCCCAACAGGTTTGGCGACGGAGCGGTGAGAGGGAGAATGCTGTCCTCCGCCTCACTGTACATCGGCATTACGTCGCCACCGACAATCGCGCAAAAACGGTCTCCGGCGCCGATGGCCAGCAGCATCTTGGTATAGCTCTCCAGGTTCACCTCTCCCTCGCCGTGTCCGCAGAATTGATGACCCCTTTGCGCCCAATCCTCTGAAATCATCAGCGTCGAGGCGCCTTCGAGGAATTTAAAATTCTTCGCATGGCTGCCGACCACGCGCGGGGCGACGTAGGGACTTGTAAAACGCCGGGTCCAGGTTTCGCCGGCCCAGCAATGGCTCGGGTCACCCCAGACGCACAAGCTTTTGTCGTAGTCGGTCGCCATGAGCAACAGCCCAAAGTCGCGTGCGCAGATGGCGCCTGTCCCGGGATGCAGTTCCTGGGCCAAATAAGCCCCCATCTTGTTGGCCTGGGCTCGAATGCGCGCGGTCTTGGTCCGAAAGCGATCCAGGCCTTCGGCCATCTGGTTTTCCCAACCAAAAAACCAGGGATACCCGCTGTGGAGCACCGGATGCCCCCAGAGACCCCAGAACCAGCCGTAGATGTGGATTCCCGCCGCGCTTCCGGCTTCCAGCAACCCCACCAAGTACTCCTCTGACCAATCCTCGACGTACTGCGCCCCTTTCTCGAGCACCGAGCCGGGTACAAACTTTTCGGCATACTCCAAGCCCCACTTCGCACTCAGATGCGCATAGGAAGCGCAATGGGCGCTCACGGTGGGCGCTACGATTCCCATAGCCCCGAGCACTTGCTTAACCTCCTTCGGGTTCCGGAACACAATTGCCCCGTTCTCCCCATGGCCCGGCGCGTTGAGCAGGTAATTGGAAATCATCATCGACTGAGCTCCGGACTCGGTGGCGTACGCGCCCACTCCTTCCAGGTCCTTTAACGCGCCCACCAGCTGGCCGGTCTCCACGCCGGCGACAATGCTGACCTGTCTCCCGCAGCCGATATTCAGCCGGGCGCGGTTGGGATCGAAATAAGCGTTTAGTTCTTTGAAGAATAGAGGATTCATACGTGGTGCTGTTGTGCAGGAGACTAGACCCGATGGGCGACGTTTGTCCATGGAACACTTTTGCCCCAATGTGGAGGGGCGCCATCCCCTTTAACCGTGCACAGCCACCGGCGTCAACCTCCGCGTGGGAGCGCGCGGGATTCAAGGCCAAGCTCACCCACGAGGTCAGGCCGATGAGGCGGCGGCGAAGTGGGGTAGCCAAACTTGTTGGTTCTTGAGCAAAAAATGTGTGGTGCATTTCACCCCGGGGGCTACGTTGGCATGCAAAGTTTTTAATTTAAGATTTGGTTTTTTAAAGTCAGCGGAGTATTAGTAGCGCGCTTTTTTTTGCAAACGTGAAAACAGTCCTTTTCAACAACACGGTTCTGCGGGACGGCCATCAATCGATGGCCGCCACGCGGATGTCCACTGAACAGATGTTACCCGCGGCGCCCATTCTCGACGGGATGGGGTTCAACGGCCTCGAAACCTGGGGAGGCGCCACGATTGACTCCTGTCTGCGTTACTTGAACGAAAACCCCTTCGAGCGCCTGCGCACGCTGAAGAAAGCCGCGCCACGCACGCCCCAACTGATGCTCCTGCGGGGCCAGAACATCGTGCAGTATGCGAGCTTTCCCGATGATGTGGTGGAGGCCTTCGTCCGGTGCACCTGCGCCAATGGCATGGACATTCTCCGGATCTTCGATGCGCTGAACGATGTGCGCAACCTGGAGACCGCCATCCAGGCCACGCGCAAGTATGGCAAGCATGCGCGCGGGGAGTTGTGTTACACGATTAGCCCGGTCCACACGGTGGACAACTTTGTCAAAATGGGGGTGGAACTGGAGAAGATGGGCTGCGATTCGATCGGGATCAAGGACATGTCGGGCATTATCCAGCCGCAGGTCGCTTTCCGGCTGGTGAAGGAGCTTAAGGGCAAGGTGGGGATTCCCATCACCCTCCACACCCACGACACGGCGGGCCTCGGGGCGGCCAGTTACCTGGCCGCGATTGAGGCTGGCATCGATGCCGTCGAGGTTTCTATCGTTCCATTCGCCAATGGCACCTCTCAGCCGGACACAATGCGGATGCTGGCCTTATTGGAGGGGCACCCACGCTGTCCCAAGTTTGACACCGCGAAGCTGGCCGGCCTGCGGGATTATTTCGAGGACGTTTACAAACAATTGAACAAGTTCACCAGCCCCGCAAACGAACGGGTCGATAGCGATATTCTGATCTACCAGGTGCCGGGCGGGATGTTGTCGAACTTCCGCACCCAGCTCAAAGAACAGGGTATGACGGAAAAGTTCGACCTGGTGCTCAGGGAGATTCCCGTGGTCCGGGAGGCGCTGGGCTGGATTCCGCTGGTGACGCCGACCTCCCAGATCGTCGGCACCCAAGCCATGATGAATGTGAAATTCGGGCGGTGGAAGATGATCTGTCAGCCGGCGCAGGATATCGCGTTGGGCAAATACGGTCGGACCCCCGGACCGATTGATCCGAGTTTGCTGAAGCAGGTCGAGCAACAAACCGGGAAGAAGCCAGTGACCGAACGCCCGGCCAATCTGTTGCCGCCCGGCCTGGAGAATTATCGGAAGCAATGCGCGGAGAAGGGCCTGCCCGTGGATGATGAAACAGCGGTCTTGTTTGCCATGTTCCCGCAGCAGGTGGAGGCGGTTTGCAAGCCCAAGACGGCGGCCGCGCCGGCCCCGGCGAATGGGCCCAGCACAGGCACCTCCCCCGTGGCTCCGGGAGCGCCCCCGGCAACGTTGCGATCCAATGGTGAAAGCCGTCGTTTGTTCGTGACGGTGAACGGGCAAAGGCATGACGTGACCGTCCAAACGCTTGAGGGCTGAGTGGTGGCGAAGGCTTGCCAGTTAAATTTATGAGTGCTGCACAAACGGATAACGGAGTTCAGGGCGGGATGCTCAACGAGTTCCCCCCCACGAGCTACGGCGATTGGAGGAAGCTGGTCGAAGCGGAGCTGAAAGGCGCTCCCTTTGATAAGAAGATGCTGACCCAGATTTATGAGGGCATCACCTTGCAGCCTTTGTATCGCCGGGAGGACATTCGGAACTTGTCCCATGTGAACTCGTTCCCGGGCTTTGCTCCGTTCGTGCGGGGCGCTACTGCGAGCGGATACCTGCATGAGCCATGGGATGTTTCTCAGGAGATCATTTCCTCGAGTCCAAGCGAGTTCAACCACGCCGCGCGGAATTCCGTCAGCCGCGGGTCCAACGCCTTGAACATGGTCCTGGATAAGGCAACCAGAGACGGTCACGACCCCGATTGGGCGCGGCCGGAAGAGGTGGGCCATGGTGGTCTTTCAGTAGCAACGCTAGGCGACCTGGACCGGGCATTAGAAGGGATCGACCTGGAACACGTCCGATTATTCGTGCGGACCGGTGCCTCGGGCATGCCCTGCGGCGCTTTGTTGGCGGCCTTGGCGGCTAAGCGAAAAAAGGCGCTGGCGGCTTTGCAAGGCTGCATTGAAACCGACCCCCTCGGTGTGTTGTCGCACCAGGGCCGAGTGCCGCAATCTCTCCCGGGTGCCTACCGCGAGATGGCAGCCTTGACCCGGTGGGCGGCCGAACGCGCTCCCCAGTTGCAGACCATCTGCGTGCATAGCCGGTCGTGGCATGAAGCCGGCGGCCACGCGATCCAGGAGTTGGCATTTACCCTCGCCACCGCCGTTGAATATTTGCGGCGAATGAATGAAGCGGGGCTTACGGTGGACGTCGTGGCTCCGCGCATCAGGTTTGCCGTGACCGTGGGGACCAACTTCTTTGTTGAAATCGCGAAGCTTCGCGCCTTGCGAATGCTATGGTCGAAAGCCGTGTCCACGCTGGGTGGCGCTGAAGCTTCACAGAAACTTTCCCTGCACGTTCGGACCTCCCAGTGGAACAAGAGCGTTTGCGATCCCTATAATAACCTCCTCCGCGCCACGGTCGAGGCCTTCGCCGGCGTCCTCGGCGGTTGCGACAGCATGCAGGTAGGCGCCTTCGACGATATCGCGCGGTTACCCGATGATTTCAGCCAACGCATTGCGCGTAACACCCAGATCATTCTCCAGAGAGAGTGCGGCCTGGAGCAAATTATCGACCCTGCCGGCGGCGCGTGGTTTGTCGAGGTGCTCACCGGTGAGTTGGCCCAAGGCGCCTGGAAGGTGTTCCAGGAAGTGGAGAAGTTAGGCGGAATGGAAGCGGCCTTACAAAATGGGTTCCCGCAAAAGGCGGTGGCCGAAACCGCGGCGGCGAAGCTGAAGGCCGTGGCCCGGCGCCGAGACTCAATCGTGGGCGTGAATCAATACGCGAACCCGAAGGAAAAACCGTTGGAGCCAAGGGCCACGGATGTGCAGACCTTCTATCGGCGACGCACCCAGCAGGTGGCTTCGCATCGGACCTCGCTCGAGGATGCGGAAAGCGCCGTCGTTTTGGATCAATTGGCGCGCATCGTCGAGTCCCCGGACCAGGACCTGTTCGAACGGTGTGTGGCGGCGGTCGGGGCCGGCGCCACTTTGGGCGAGATCACGAGAGCGATCCGGATCAACGATAGCCCAGCCCCGCCGATTACTCCCGTTTGCATCACTCGGGCGGCCTTCCAGGTCGAGCAACTTCGCGCCGCTACCGACCGTTGGGTGGCGCAGCATAAAGAGGTGCCCCAGGTGTTCCTCTGCAACATGGGCTCCTTGCGCGAGCACAAGGCTCGAGCCGATTTTTCTCGCGGGTTCTTTGCCGTAGCCGGCTACGAGGTGATTTCGCCCGCCGGCTTCAAGACCCCGGAAGCTGCCGCCGCCGCCTTCGCGGAGTCCAAGGCCGGTGTCGCGGTGATTTGCTCGACCGACGATAATTATCCGGCGCTCGTGCCACCGCTGGTCGCCGCGATTCGCTCGGCGAAGCCACAGGCCGTGCTGGTCCTTGCTGGGTATCCCGAGGCTCAAGTCGAGGCACACAAGAAGGCCGGCGTGAATGAGTTTATCCATATACGCGCCAATGCACTCGAGGTGTTGCATCGAGTCCACACCCAACTTGGAATTGATTCATGAAAACGTTTCCCGATTTTACGCAAGTTCCGTTTGAGACGCCGAGCGCCCCTGCGACGTTTGAGTCGTGGCGCGCGCGTTTCGAAGCCGAGACCGGAAAGCCCCTGGCGGAATTGGTCCACAAGACCCTGGAACAAATCGATGTGCGGCCGCTGTATACGGCGGCTGATTTGAAAGCCTGCGATCACCTGGACACCATGCCTGGGATTGCCCCGTTTTTGCGGGGGCCGTATGGCTCGATGTACGTGACTAAGCCTTGGACCGTTCGCCAATACGCCGGGTTTTCTACCGCGGAGGAGTCCAACGCTTTTTACCGGCGGAATATCGCCGCGGGGCAGCAGGGGTTGTCGGTCGCTTTCGATCTGCCGACGCACCGCGGCTATGACTCGGATCACCCAAGGGCTTTCGCGGACGTCGGCAAAGCCGGCGTGGCCGTGGATTCCATCGCCGACATGAAAGTGCTGTTCGACAGCATTCCGCTGGACCGCATCTCCGTTTCGATGACGATGAACGGAGCCGTGCTGCCGATTTTGGCGTTCTACATCGTGGCTGCGGAAGAGCAAGGGGTTAAACTGGAACAACTCTCCGGCACCATCCAGAATGACATTCTGAAAGAGTACATGGTCCGGAACACGTATATTTATCCTCCGGCCCCTTCGATGCGGATCATCGCTGATATTTTCTCGTTTACGTCGAAGCAGATGCCCAAGTTCAATTCCATTTCGATCTCGGGCTATCACATGCAGGAGGCTGGAGCCACGGCCGACCTCGAGCTGGCCTATACGCTGGCGGACGGCCTGGAATACGTTCGCACGGGGCTAAACGCGGGAATCGATATCGATGCCTTCGCGCCGCGCTTGTCGTTTTTCTGGGCACAGGGGAAGCATTTCTTCATGGAAATTGCCAAGATGCGCGCCGCGCGCGCCATCTGGGCCAAGTTGCTGAAGCAGTTTCATCCGAAGAACCCGAAATCGATGGCCTTGCGCACGCATTCCCAGACCTCGGGTTGGTCGCTGACGGAGCAGGATCCGTTTAATAACGTGGTGCGAACCTGCGTCGAGGGTATGGCGGCCGCTCTGGGTCATACCCAATCGCTCCACACCAACGCGCTCGATGAGGCAATCGCCTTGCCGACCGATTTTTCCGCCCGGATTGCCCGCAATACGCAGCTCTTTCTCCAGGAAGAAACCGGGATCTGCCGCGTCATCGATCCTTGGGCGGGCTCGTTCTTCGTGGAGGCGTTAACGGAGGAAATCATGCGGCGGGCCTGGGGTCATATCCAGGAGGTGGAACGCCTGGGTGGCATGGCCAAGGCCATCGAGACCGGTCTACCCAAGCTCCGAATCGAAGAGGCCGCGGCGCGGCGCCAGGCCAAAATCGATTCCGGCAAGGAAACCATTATTGGCGTCAATATGCTGCGCCTGGAAAAGGCCGAACAGTTAGACGTGCTCGAAGTGGATAACACCGTTGTCCGAGAGTCACAAATCAAGCGCCTCCAGAAAATCAAAAGCGAGCGCAGCCAGGAAAAGGTGCACGCCGCGTTGGCGGCTTTGACCCAGGCCGCCGAAACGGGGTCGGGAAACGTGCTGGCGCTCTCAATCGACGCGGCTCGCGCTCGCGCGACGCTCGGGGAAATCTCCTTTGCTTTGGAAAAGGTGTTCAAACGACATAAGGCAGTCATTCGTTCTGTGAGTGGAGTTTACCAGGCTGAATTTGGGCAGGATCCGGAGATCCTGCAGGTGCGGCAGTTAACCGAGGGCTTTGCGGAGAAGCATGGGCGCCATCCACGAATCCTGATTGCCAAGATGGGCCAGGATGGTCATGACCGCGGCGCCAAAGTGGTCGCCACGGCCTATGCGGATCTGGGTTTCGACGTCGATATCGGCCCGTTGTTCCAGCAGCCGGACGAGGCGGCTCGGATGGCCGCCGAGAACGACGTGCACGTGGTTGGCATCAGCTCCCTCGCCGGCGGCCACAAGACCCTGCTGGTGCAACTTTCGGAGGAGTTGCGCAAACTGGGTCGCGACGACATTATGATTGTGGTGGGGGGCGTAATCCCGGCCCAGGATTACGATTTTCTGAAGCAAAATGGCGCGGCGGCTGTCTTCGGTCCCGGGACGTTCATTCCCGCCGCCGCGAAAGAGATCCTGATCCACCTGAATAATACTCTGGGTTGAAAGAATCGTGGAGACGAGCGCGACAGCACCCGGCACGCCGGGCGAAGGGGCTAATCCCGGCCCTAGGCGCCCGCGCCAGCTTACCGTGGACGATTACGTCGCGGGTATCCTGGCGGGCGACCGCGGGGTGCTGGCCCGGGGGATCACCTTGGTGGAAAGCACCTCTCGACAGCACGAGGTGTTAGCGCAGGAATTGCTCAGCCGCGTGATGCCCCACACCGGCAAAGCAAAGCGCCTGGGCGTCACGGGCGCACCGGGCGTTGGCAAAAGCACGTTCATCGAGTCGTTTGGTTGCTTCCTCGCGGACCAGGGCCGAAGAGTGGCTGTGCTCACCATTGACCCGACAAGCTCCCGGTCCGGGGGCAGCATCCTCGGCGACAAAACACGGATGGAGCGACTATCACAGCTCCCCAACGCTTTTATCCGGCCGTCACCTTCCGGCGACAGCCTCGGAGGCGTCGCTCGCCGCACCCGAGAAACGCTTTTGCTCTGTGAGGCCGCCGGCTTTGACACCATCATCGTCGAGAGCGTCGGTGTTGGCCAAACCGACATCGCCCTTCGGTCCATGGTGGATTTTTTTCTGCTGCTCTTGTTGCCGGGGGGCGGTGATGAGCTACAGGGGATCAAAAAAGGAATTGTCGAAATTGCGGACCTCGTGGCCATCAACAAGGCGGATGGTGACAATCGGCTGAGGGCGGAACAGACCCGGGCCGAGCATGAGCCCGCCCTCCACTACATTCAACCCGCAACGGCGGGCTGGAAGAGCGAGGTGGTCTTATGTTCGGCGCTGACGGGAGAAGGCGTGCGCCAGATTTGGGACCGGGTGCTCCAATTTTACGCGGCGCTGGAACCCAAAGGTGTCATCGGCGCGCGTCGGCGCCAGCAAACCCTCGATTGGCTGAACGATCTGATCCGGGACGAATTGCGGAGACGTTTCTATTCCGATCCGAAAGTGACCGCCCGACTCCCGGCCTTACAGGACGCTTTGCTGCGCGGAGAAACAACGCCGGTCCTGGCCGCGCGGACGTTGTTGGAGCTGCACCAGGGGGGTGGGAGATGAACTCATCGAGCAGGGCAGGAGATTATTCGTGTGTGCGGCCGTGCGTGGCTTACTGATTTTATGCTAAACAAAATTGATCATCTTGGAATCGCGGTGCGATCTCTCGACGAGGCTGTGCCCTATTACGAAAAGGCCCTTGGGCTCAAATGCCAGCATCGGGAAGAGGTTCCCTCACAAAAAGTGCGAACCGCCTTCTTTTCGGTGGGCGAGGTGCATCTGGAATTGCTCGAGCCCACGGACCCCGAAAGCCCAATTGCCAAGTATCTCGAGAAGAATCCGGCCGGAGGAATTCACCATATCGCCTTCGGCACGGACAACATCGACCAGCAGCTGAAGCAGGCTTCGGGCGCGGGGGTCAAATTGATTCATGAAAAGCCATTTGATGGTGCCGGCGGCAAGCTCGTGGCTTTCCTGCATCCTAAATCCACCTTCGGCGTCCTGACCGAGTTTTGCACTCCTAAACCCGGAGGGGCGCCAAGTCATTGATAAATTGTCGTGCCAGGACGGGTCCCGTACCCTCGGGACGTCGCCTGCCGACACGGAATAGACGAACCTTGTAACTACTCATTTTATGGCAATACCGAAAGCAGCTTTGGAAGAACTGGAAAAGCGTCGTGCGGCCGCCCGCGCCGGCGGTGGGACGGAAAAGCAGGAAGCGCGGCGCAAGAAGGGAATGATGACGGCCCGAGAGCGACTCGAGGTCTTGTATCAGCCCGGCACCTTTCAGGAGTGGGGCATGCATGCGAACCACGATTGCCACCATTTCGGACTGCAGGATAAGTCCATGCCCGGTGATGGAGTGGTCACGGGCACGGGAATGGTGGACGGCCGGGTGGTGGCAGCGTTCAGCCAGGATTTTACCGTTGGCGGTGGCTCGCTCGGGCGCATTCATTCCAAAAAGATTTGCGACCTGATGGATTTCGCGCTCAAGGCCGGCTGTCCCATGGTCGCGATCAACGACTCCGGTGGCGCGCGCATTCAGGAAGGCGACGATTCACTGTCCGGGTATGGCCAGGTGTTTTTTCGGAACGTGCTATTGTCTGGCGTGGTGCCCCAGATTGCCATCGTGGCCGGGCCGTGCGCGGGTGGGGCCGCTTACTCCCCCGCTCTGATGGATTTTATTATCATGGTCAAAGGCACTTCGCAGATGTTCATTTGCGGGCCGGAAGTCATCCAGGCCGTGACGGGCCAGAAATGTACGATGGACGAGATCGGCAGTCCGGCCGCCAATGCCAGCGTGAGCGGGAACGTTCACTTCGTGGCGGATAATGATGCTCACGCGGTGCAGATCGCCCGGAAGTTGCTCTCATTCATGCCCGCCAATAACGTGCTGGATCCGCCGCACCAACCCACCCCCCAGCTGGATCTAAACCCGGATCCCGAAATGGACCGGCTCGTGCCAGCCGGCCCCAAGGATCCCTTCGACACCCACACGGTCATCAAACGCCTGGTGGACAAAGGAGACTTCCTGGAAGTCCATGCCGATTGGGCGCGCAACATCCTGGTCGGATTTGGCCGCATCCAGGGAATCGTGACGGGCCTGGTTGCCAACAACCCGTCGGTAAAGGCCGGCACGCTGGACATCGATTCCTCAGACAAAGCCGCGCGGTTCATCCGATTCTGCAATGTGTTCAATATCCCGATCGTGACCCTGGTCGATGTTCCCGGATTCATGCCGGGCGTGCAGCAGGAGCGGGGCGGAATCATCCGCCACGGAGCCAAGATGCTGTTTGCGTACGCGGCGGCGACGGTTCCCAAGATCACCGTGATTCTGCGCAAGGCCTACGGTGGGGCTTACCTGGCCATGTGCAGCTCTGATATGGGCGCCGACGCGGTCTATGCCTGGCCCACCGCGGAAATCGCCGTGATGGGCGCGGAAGGCGCCGTGAAGATCCTCTACAAACGAGAGATCAGCGCCGCCAAAGATCCCGAAGCCAAGGAAGCAGAGTTAGTGGCCGGGTACCGCGAAAAATTCTGTTCACCGTTTGAAGCGGCGAAGAAGGCGATGATCACGGATATCATTGCACCCGCGGAGACGCGGGCGGTGGTTTCCCTCGCGTTGCGCAATACTTTGACCAAACGCGAATCCAGGCCGCCCAAGAAACACGGCACCATTCCGCTTTAATAGCCAATTCCCGGAGGCTGAATCATGACCAAAGAGCAAACCTCAAACGACCCGCTGGCGACGGTGGAAACCAACCTCGGCCAGGTATTGGCGGCCATCTATCGCGTGCTGCCCCGGCTCGATGAGCCCGGCCGAACCGCGGATGTCCTGTCCGCCCTCCGCAAGGCCGGGACACTGCTGGACGCAGCCCGGGTCGCTTACGAGCAGGGCCTGGCGCCTAAGGTTGCTGGGCCCGCCGGAGAACAAAAGGTGGCCACGCGGGTGGCCCCCGAGATTGCGGCGGTCATTGCGGCCGCGGTCTCCGTGGTGCTGGACCGTCCGTTCCGGTTGGTCGCAGTCCACCAGGTGCCCCTGCCGGCCGTTCCTCATTTCAACGTGTGGGCGTTCGAAGGACGCACGCAAATTTTCCAATCACATAAAGTCCGCTAACTTCCTGGAATCCTATCCCATGATCAAAAAGCTTCGCGTCACTGTAGACGGTAATGTCTATGACGTAACCGTCGAGGTGCCTGAGGAAAATGCAGGGGCCCCGGTCCCGGCTACGCCTCCCTCGGCTGCCCCTCCCTCGGCACCCGCCGCACCTCCGCCAGCGACCGCTGCCCCGCCGGCACCAACTCCAGCCGCTCCCCGGTCCGGGGCGGGTCCGGGCGACGTGGCCAGCCCATTGGCGGGCCGTGTCACCGCCATCATCGTCCAACCGGGTCAGGAGGTTAAGGAGAACGACCACCTGCTCACCTTGGAAGCCATGAAGATGAACACCTTCGTCTTCGCACCCAAGGCGGGCAAGGTTGTCGAGGTCCTGGTTGCCGTCGGTTCGGCCGTCGAAGAAGGCCAGGTGCTGGTAAAGTTGGGGTAGTTCCATCAAACGCAGCGCGATTGTGAACCCCGTTGAAAACAATACCTCCGTGGTGCCTCCGCCCCATATTCGCGCGCTGGGCGACTGGACCCTCCACGAGTACGCGGTTTGTACTTCCACAAATCTCGTAGCGGCCCAATTGCCGGCGTGGACCGCGGTGCGCTCGGACACGCAGACCAAGGGCAGGGGACGCTTTGATCGGAGCTGGGTGTCCGACGAGGGTGGCCTCTGGTTATCGGCGGTGCTGCCGATCCGGCCAAAGTCGGCGGCCTGGGCTTTCCTGCCGGTCGCGATTGGGTATGCCGTTTGCCAGACACTTGAGTCCCTGGGCGCCCAGGACCTGCGCTTACGCTGGCCTAACGACGTGCTGGTCGGCCGCCGCAAGCTTGCGGGGTTGCTGTTGGATCAATTCTCTCCGGACCTGGTGGTTGCCGGTATCGGGATCAACGTCTTTAACAATCCTGAGAACCGGGATGATTCACTGGCAGGGCAAACAACGCGCCTCACCGAACTGATTGCGCCTGCGCCTGGTCTCACGGAACTCGCCGCCCATATTTTACGCGCGGTCCGAACGGTCTCCGGCCAGTTGGAGTCCCATGGGCCGGAATTCCTGGTAAACTCGGTGAACGCGCTCTGGCACGCACCCCGCCGCGTGCGGCTCGACTTAGACGGCACGGTGGTCGAAGGCGAATTTGTGGGGGTGGACGCCAGGGGCCGACTCGAGCTGCGGCAGCCGGGCGAACCGCCGCGATATTTTGAGCCGCACCAGGTGCGTTGCTTGCGGGAGACCCCGTGACACTCAAGCGCAACGAAATGCGGCACGCAGTAACCATCCGATCTGATATTCATGAACGCACTCGCAAAACTCACCGCTGAAGAGGCGGCTCAATATATTCACGATGGTCAAACCATCGCCGTCAGCGGGTTCACCGCCGCTGGCACGCCCAAAGCCGTGCCCGTGGCGCTCGCGGCGAGAGCCGAGGCGGAGCATAAAGTGGGGCGCCCTTTCAAGGTAAATCTAATCTCCGGCGCCTCGACTGGCCGGTCGGTGGACGGCGCCTTGGCTCGGGCCAAGGCCTTGGGTTTCCGCACTCCCTACCAGTCAGATCCGGACCTGCGCAAGAGCATCAACGCGGGTGAAACCCGATTTTTCGACATGCACCTGTCCCGTCTGCCGCAAGACCTGCGCTACGGATTTCTTGGCCCGATTCATACGGCGATCATCGAGGCCAGCGAGGTGACTGAATATGGCGAAATCGTGCTGAGCACCGCTGTCGGCGCGGCTCCCACCTTCTGTCGCCTGGCCGATAAGATCATCATTGAACTGAATCAGTATCATCCTCCTTTCTTGCGCGGCGTTCATGACATCTATGAACCTGATGATCCGCCGTCCCGGAGCGATATCCCTCTTTTCACCCCTTCCGATCGGGTGGGTCAACCGGTCATCCAGGTGGACCCTTCCAGGATTTTAGGTGTGGTGGAAACCAACCAGGCCGACGAAACCAGCGGCTTTTCAGATGTCGCGGACACCACCGCCAAAATTGGGCAGAACGTGGCTGAGTTTCTGGCGGCCGAGATGAAGCGCGGGTTGATCCCGAAAGCGTTCCTCCCGGTCCAGTCCGGGGTAGGGGACACCGCCAATGCCGTCCTTTCCGCCATGGCTAAACACCCCGATATCCCCCCATTCCAAATGTATACCGAGGTGATTCAGGATGCGGTCATCAGCCTCGCCCGAGAGGGTCGGGTGACCTTTGCCAGCGGCTGTTCGCTAACGGTTCCCCCCGCGACGTTGCAAGGCATCTACGCTGACTGGAAATTCTTCCGGACCCGTTTGCTGCTGCGCCCGCAGGAAATCACCAACAACCCCGAGATCGTGCGGCGTATCGGCACCATCTCCGTCAATACCGCCATCGAGGTCGACCTGAGCGGCAACGTCAACAGCACTCACATCCTCGGACGCAGCATGATGAACGGGATCGGGGGTTCCGCCGACTTCGCTCGCGCTTCCTTCCTTTCCCTCTTCATCTGTCCTTCCACCACCAAAGGCGGAAACATCAGCACGATTGTGCCCATGGCGAGCCATATCGACAGCAGCGAACACTCCGTCTGCGTCGTGGTGACCGAGCAGGGCGTAGCCGACTTGCGCGGTCATTCACCTTCCGAGCGCGCCCGGCTCATCATCGAAAAGTGCGCGCATCCGGACTATCGCCCCTTGTTGCGGGACTACGTCTCGTTGAGTGGAAGCGGCCATTCGCTACAGAACTTGGCAGCGGCGTTCGGCATGCACCTCGCCTTTAGCCGACAAGCCGACATGCGCAAAGTGAACTGGGCGGACTTCAAATGAAGACGACGCTGGCAGGTGGTTTGATGGTGCTCCTGTTATGCGCCCCTCTGGGCCGGGCCCAGGAATGGCAGTCACTCTTTGATGGCCAATCGCTCTCCGGCTGGAAGGCGAGCGATTCGGAAGGATCGTTCAAAGTCCTGGACGGAACAATTGAGTGCAACGGGCCTCGCTCTCACCTTTTCTACGTCGGGCCGGACGGATCAGCGGAGTTCAAGAACTTTGAATTTTCCGCTGAGGTGTTGGCGAAGAACGGGGCCAATTCGGGCATCTACTTTCACACCGAGTTCCAAGCGAAAGGATTTCCCGACAAAGGATTCGAAGCCCAGGTGCTGAACGTCCCGGGCGGCGAAAACGGCTATCGCGAGAACAAGCTGACGGGTAGCTTATACGCTCTGAGGAATGTGTATAAACCCGTCGTAAAGGATGACGAATGGTTCACGATGCACATTGAGGTGCGGGGAAAGCGCATTCAAATTCGGGTGAATGACACGCTGTTGGTCGACTATTTGGAGCCCGATCCCGCCCCCGACGTGCCGGAACACGCGCAACGCAAGCTGGATCACGGCACGTTCGCCCTGCAATGCCACGACGCTCACAGCCGGGTCTTTTTTCGCAACTTAAAGGTCAGAAAACTCGCAGATGCGCCGCCGGAGCTAGCGCG
>Ga0105240_10006278_pt1 | contig 17483 bp, 15 predicted proteins | sample KBSC54metaG_FD_80426 | JGI IMG/M metagenome (GOLD analysis project Ga0105240, IMG submission 80426) | Corn rhizosphere microbial communities from Kellogg Biological Station, Michigan, USA - KBS C5-4 metaG | ecosystem: Host-associated > Plants > Roots > Rhizosphere > Soil | place: Michigan, USA...
ATCTCTTCTCGCGGGACCAGCGCCGACCAGTAGGCCACGATCTCGCGAACGGGTGGGCGGCCGTCGCCGAAGCCCGTCGCGCCGGGCGGGCCGTTCAGCACCAGCGGGATCAACTCGCGCGTGAAGCGATCCACCGCTTTACGATCGCTGCTCCGCACGCCGATGCGCACCTGAATCTCGGGGGGGTCGGGATTCGGCGGAGCGGCCTGACCGTGGCAGGCGTTGTAGCCCAGGAACTCGGTGTAGATCTCGTCGAACTTCAGGCCGAGCGATTCCAGCCGGCGGCGCACGATTTGGTCCGCCGCGCGCGCCTTGTCGAGCGACTGCGGCCAGGAATACACCAGCGTCCCGATCGCCTTCCAGCCGTTGGAATACGCGATCGACAGCTTCAACGATGGCGGCCGCATGCCGCCTTTGATGCCGCTGACCTTCACGCGATCCGGACCCGCGTCCTTCAGCCGGACACTCGTGAAGTCCGCGACGCAATCGGGCGTGATGTAGTTCTTCGGGTCGCCGAGTTCGTACAGCAACTGCTCCTTCACCGTATCCACGCTGACGCGGCCGCCGGTGCCGGCATGCTTCGTCACGAAGAAGGTCCCGTCGGGGTCGGCCTCGATGATCGGATACCCGATGTTGGCCATGTCCGGGATGTTCTGCCAGTCCACCTGGCAGTTGCCGCCGCTGCACTGTGCGCCGCATTCGATGATGTGCCCGGCGATGGTCCCGGCCGCGAGTTTGTCGAAGTCGTCGTCGCGCCAACCGAAGCGGTGGACCATCGGAGCCAGCGTCAGCGCCGTGTCCGTCGAGCGGCCCGCGATCACCACGTCCGCGCCGGTGGCCAGCGCCTCCGCCATCGGGAACGCGCCGATGTAAGCATTGGCGCTCAGAATGCGATCCCGGATGCCCGCGATGGGCTCGCCGGTATCCATGTCGCGCATCTGATAGCCCTTGGCCAGGAACTCATCCAGCCGCGAGTACACGTCGTCGCCGAGCACCACCGCGACCTTGAGTCCCGGGGCGAGCCGCACCACTTCCTGTGCGCACGCCAACGGATTGACGCCGCCGGCGTTGGCGATCACCTTGATGGCCCGCTCGCGAATGTGCTTCGCGATCCGCGCCACCAGCGGCGGAAAATCGCGCGCATATCCGAGCTTCGGATCGGCCTCTTTCTGCTTCTGCAGAATGGACATCGTGATCTCGGCCAGGTAGTCGAGCGCCAGATAATCGATGGGGCCCTGCTCCACCAGGCGGACCGGCGCTTCCAGCCAGTCGCCCCAAAAACCTTGTCCGTTCGCAATGCGGATCATGTGTGCCTTTCCCGGTGTCCGGCGCCTGCCTTGCATGCTTCCAGCGCGAAGGTGAGGACCTTGCGCGAGTCCAGCGGATCGATGATGGCGTCGCATTGGCCGCGTGCCGCCGCGTACCGCGAATCCAGCCAGCGCTCGTAATCGGCGCGCGTCTTATCGATGGCCTGCTGCAATTCGGCCGGCAGCGGCTTGCCCTTATACTTTTCCAGTTCCGCCGCGTACAGCGCGACGATGGCGGAATCGCCTTCCATCACGCCGATGCGCGCGGTCGGCCAGTTGAACGTGAAGTTGGGATCGAAGCCCTGCCCGGCCATGGCGTAATAGCCTGCGCCGCTGGCGTGATTCAGCGTCAGCACCAGCTTGGGCACGGTGGCGCACGACATGGTCTCCACCATCTCGGCGCCCGCGCGGATGATGCCCTCGCGCTCGGCTTCGGGTCCGACCATGAACCCCGAGACGTCCTGCAGGTAGATCAGCGGGATGGCCTGCCGTTCGCTGTCCTCGACGAAGTACGCCACCTTGCGCGCGGATTCGGTGTACACGATGCCGCCGATTCGCGGCTTGCCGTCGGCCTTCAGGAACCCGCGCCGGTTGGCGATGATCGAGACCGGATGGCCTGAAAGGCGCGCGCTGGCGCACAGCATTTCGGGGGCGTAGTCCGGCTGGAATTCCACGTAGTCCGCGCCGTCGAAGATGCGGAAGATCACCTCTTCGATGTCATACGGCAGCCGGTGATCGGCGGGCAGTGCGCCGTAGATTTCGGAGATATTGCGCAGCGGCTCGACGACTTCGGCGGGCGCGGCCGCAGGTGCAGGCAACAGCCGGAATCGCTGCCGGATGCGCACCAGGCAATCGGCATCGTCCTTGGCCATGTAGTGTGCCACCCCGCTGACGCCGGTGTGCATCCGCGCGCCGCCCAGGGGCTCCGAATCGATCACCTGACCGGTGGCGCCCTTCACCAGGTTGGGACCGCCGAGTCCCATAAAGCTGACGCCCTCGACCATGATGATGACGTCGCTCAGGGCCGGCAGATAGGCGCCGCCCGCGATGCACGGACCCATCACCGCGGCGATCTGCGGGATGCGCAGCCTGCGCCGCATCAGCGAGTTGTAATAGAAGATTCGGCCCGCGCCGTACTGGCCGGGAAAGATGCCGTCCTGGTAGGGCAGGTTCACGCCCGCCGAATCCACCAGATAGACAATCGGCAGCCAATTGCGCATCGCGATTTCCTGCGCGCGCAGGATCTTGGTGATGGTCTCGGGCCACCAGGCGCCGGCCTTCACCGTGGCGTCGTTGGCCACGATCACGGCGTAACGACCCTCGATCTTTCCCATGCCGGTGACTAAGCCGGCCGCGGGCGCCTGCCCGTCGTAGCGGTCGTAGGCGATGAGCAGGCCGATCTCGAGGAACTCGCTGACCGGATCGATGAGCGCGTCGATGCGCTCCCGCGCAGTCATCTTGCCAGCTTTGTGCTGCTTCTCGATCCGTGCGGAACCGCCGCCTTCCCGGAGACGGCCCTCCAGTTTTTTCAGTTGTTCGACCAGGTGGCGCATGTGCGCCTGTCGCGCGATATCCACGTTATTTTCTACGGACCATGCCTTAGTGTACTACCGGGTCAATTCCGCGAATTTGTGCAGATCGATGTTGCCGCCGGAGACGATCGCGGCCACTTTGCCCGAGCCCGCGCGGCCCGAAAGCGCCGCCGCGATAGCGCATGCCGACGCGCCTTCCACGATCACGCGATTGCGCTCGGCGACCAGTTTCAGGGCGCTCGCCGCCTCGTCGAGGCTCACCACGATCGAACCGTCCAGCAGCTTGCGGGCACGCTCGAACATGCTGGGGAAGACGACCTTGGCGCTGATGCCGTCGACGAAGCTGGGCGTGTGTTCGACCGCGCGCGGCTCGCCGGCCTGGAGCGAGGCGAACAGCGGCGCGCCCGTCTCGACCTCGGCCGCATAGATGCGAATGTGCGGCGCAAGTTGGCGCAGTACCGCGGCGATTCCGCAGGAGAGTCCGCCGCCTCCCCAGGGAATCACGACGGCTTCGAGGTCGGGCTGATCTTCGAGGAGTTCGAGCGCGATGGTGCCGTTGCCGGCCATGACGTCGGGGTCGTCGAATGCGTGGACGAAGGTGGCGTCGACGCCCGGGTAGCTGCGGGTCTCGAACGTGCGCCACCAGTCGGCGAACGGCGCTTTGATGATGCGGCCGCCCAAGCGTTCGATGGCGGCGAGCTTCGTGGCGGGAGCCGTGTCGGGGGTCACGATCGTGGCGGGAATCCCCAGCCGCCGCGCGCAGAACGCGACGCCCTGCGCCATGTTTCCGGCCGACGCCGTAAGCACTCCGCGCGCCAGCTTCTCCCGCGGAGTCCGCGCCATCGCATTGGACGCCCCGCGGATCTTGAAGCTGCCGATCGGCTGCAGGTTTTCGAGCTTGAGATACACAGGCGCTTCGGCATTCAATGCGACCAGAGGCGTGCGAACGATCGTGCTCGCGATGTTCTTGCGCGCCTCTTCTACTTGGGCCAGGGTAATGGGCATTAGCGTATTCTAGCGTGGCGTAGCGCCGGCGCTACTGCGCTACTGCGCTCTGGAGAGCCAGTGCATGATGTTGAGGACGAGCTGGCGGTTGTCGGTGATGCGGTCGTTGATTCCGGCCTTCTGTGCGAGGCCTTCGGTGCGCGCCAGTTGGGCCGTGAGGATCACGACGCGGCCGCGGCCGGATTCGAACGCAACACCCTGCGCACCCGGCACGCAGCTCGTCTCCCCGGAAGCCGGCAGGACCGACTTCGGCGTGACCGTCAGAAATGTCGTGCTGCCGGTGGGGCCGGTGACGTCGCCTCCGCCGAAGCTCATGGCGAAACTGACCTGCTCGCCTTCTTCAGCGCGGCCGTCCGATATCGGATCCAGGCCCAGTCCGCCTTCGCGATCGAACCAGATCACGGTGCGGCCGGATGATGCCGGACAATCGGCCAGTCGCGCGCCGAACGCCGCGGCTAAGGCCTGCGAGGCTTCTCCCGACGGCGCGTGGTCGGCGATCAGCAGTAGCGATCCGCCTCGCGAAACCCAGTCGCGCACAGCCGTGATTTCCTCGGGCTCGAATGCCCGCGAGTGCAGCCGCATGTCTACACCGAGAGTCCCGGCCGCATTCTGCACCGCGCCCTTCCAGCCCATGGCGTCGGCCACGAGCAGCACGCGGGTGCCTCGGAGCAATTCGGGAATGAATTCCTGGCGGCTGCGCGACACCTGGTAGCCGTCCCCAGTTAGCAGTTGGTACAGACCCTCGAACCGGGGATCGGCGCTGGACCGGTTCCAGTGTCCGCGATCGATCAGGACCGCCGGACCGCGCCGGTACGCCGACCGGTAGTGGCGGTGGACCGAGCTATAGGCGCCTTCGCCGGGCTGGGGCCAAACCGCCCAGATGACGCCGATCACAGCCAGCGTCAAACCTGCCTGGAACATTCGGTCCAGATTCATAGTCAAAGGTAGTGCGAGGCGTATTGGAATTGCGCCGCGCCCTTGGGGGGTATACTAGCACGCGATGCTCGAAGTGCGGAATCTCGTGAAGCGTTACAACCGCGTTCGCGTGGTCGATGACGTCAGCTTCGTGATCCGTCCGGGGGAGATTCTGGGCTACCTCGGACCGAATGGCGCGGGGAAGAGCACGACGGTCAAAATCCTCACCGGCCTCATCGAACCCACCGACGGCGAGATCCTGTTCGATGGCTACGACGTTCGCAAGGACTTCGTGGCGTTCCAGCGCCGGCTCGGCTATGTGCCCGAGGAGGCGCACCTGTACCCGCACCTGACCGGCCGCGAGTACCTGCAGTTGATCGGGCGGCTGCGCAGTCTGCCGCGCCGTGTGCTGGAGCCGCGCATGGACGAGTTGTTGCGGCTGTTCGGGCTCTGGGACGACCGCCATTCGCCTTTGTCGTCGTATTCCAAAGGCATGCGGCAGAAGATCCTGCTGTCGGGTGCGCTCATTCACAATCCCGAACTGCTGATCTTCGACGAACCGTTCTCAGGCCTCGACGTGACCACCGCCCTGGTGCTGCGTACGCTGCTTCACGAACTGTCGGCGCAGGGCAAGATCATCTTCTATAGCTCGCACGTGCTCGAAGTTGTGGAGAAGGTCTGCCACCGCGTGCTCATCCTGCGCAAGGGGAAAATGGTCGCGCACGACAACGTGGAGCACCTGCGCGACCTGATGAATCAGCCCTCGCTGGAGGGCATTTTCGCGCAACTCACCGAGCAGGAGGACCCGGCCGACCGTGTGCGCGGCATTCTCTCGGCCATGCAGTCATGACGCGGCTCGCCGGAAAAATCCGCGGCTGGATGGAGGAGAGCCACAGCCCGGGATTCGAGCTGCGCCGCCACTTTTTCCGCCGCTTCTTCGATAGCGACCTGGTCTCTTCGGCCGGACAGTGGCAGGTGGTGGCGATCGGGATCTTCGCCATCGTGGCATCGCTCAGCATTCCGATGGTGCAGGCTTATTATCACAAGTACCGAATCCTGCAGGAACTCGATTCCGACGTGCCGTATCGCATGGCCTCGGTGGCCGATCACCTGTTCCTGATTACGCTGTCGATGACCCTGACCGGCCTGATCACGGCGATGCAATGGCCCGCGCTGTTCCCCGGACTCCGCGATTACCTGGTGCTGGCCGGCCTGCCGGTGCGGACGCGCGACGTGTTCGTCGCCAAGTTCACGGCGCTCGTGACGTATATCGGAATTTTCATCGTGGCGCTCAATCTGCCGCCCAGCGCGACGCTCCCATGGGTGATGAATGGCCGGTATTACGTGCCGGGGATGTGGAACGGGCTGGCGCTGTTTCTCGGCATGACGGTGGGCGCGCTGTTCGTATTCTTCGCGCTGGTGGCGCTGCAGGGCTTGCTGTTGAATGTCGTGTCGCCGCGCCTTTTTCCGGGCATCTCCCTGCTGGTGCAGTGTACGCTATTCACGCTGTTGATCTGCATGCTGCCGTTCGTGCTCTCCATTCCCAGCCTGGACCGCTACATGGCGCAACGTCCCGAGTGGGCCTTCTGGCTGCCGCCGTTCTGGTTTCTCGGGCTGGACAGGCACTTTCTTGGTAACGAGCAGGAATACGTTTGGCGCATGGCGAAGTTTGCGATCGCGGGAGTCTCGGCCGCCGGATTCTGCGCCATCGCTGCGTACCTGTGGAGCTACCGGCGGCAGAAAGTGCGCATGCTCGAAACGCCCATCCAGACGCGCCACGAGTTCGCCGCCGTGCGCGGCCTGTGGAATAAATGGAGCGACCGGTTGCTGCCACATCAGCCCGAGCACGCCGTCTTCAGCTTCACCATATCGACGCTCTCGCGCAGCCGCCTGCATCGGATGGTGCTGACTGGCTTCGTCGCGGTCGCCTTCGCGCTCATCGTGGAGAGCTTCGTCTCGCTGATTCTGGGCGGTGGTTTCAAAGGCTTCGGCGTCCGCACGTTCGCGCTGGAGCAGGCGGCGGTGTCCGCGCCGCTCGCGATGTCGTTGTTCGTGCTGGCCGGGTATCGCTATCTATTCCGGCTGCCGGTGGAACTGCGCGCGAATTGGGTCTTCCGCATCCACGAGGGCGGCAATCGCGAACTGCTGCTGCGCGGCATGGAGCGGTTCGTGCTTTGTCTCGGCGTGTTGCCCGTCGCGCTGCTCACGCTGCCAATTGAAATCGAAATCTTCGGCGGCTTGCTGGGCGTGGCGGCTGCGCTGTTTGCCTTCCTTCCGTCGTTGATTATGGAGGAGGCGCTGCTCGCCGGCTTCGAGAAGATTCCGTTCACGTCGGGCTATCTGCCGGGCCAACGCCCGGTCATCGAAACGGTCTGCATATACGGCATCGCCTTCGGCGCGTATGTGGGAATCCTGAGCGGACTGATCGTGTCCTGCCTGCAGGAGGCGCCGTATTTCCTGATCGTCCTGGGGTCGTTCATCGCCATCTGGGCGCGCATCCGCAAAGGCCGCCTGGAGTACTGGCACGTGGGGGCATTGGAATTCGAGGAAGTGGCGGACCCGGCGGTGCAAACGCTCGCCATTTACCGGGATTGATCGCGTAGCTTGCGGCGCACCGATTCCAATTGCTCTGGCGTGAAGAAGCGTTTGGGTACTGGGTGGACGGTTGTTTTCGCGACGAAGATCAGGAATTGATCCGGCAACTCGACCGTGCTCTCGACGCTGCTCCAGGGCCGGGAGACTTGCAGGGAGGGAAAGGCGATTTTGAAGTGCTCGTTGTCGAACTCGTACGTGCCTTCTTCGGCGAAATGCGCGAATGTCTTCCACTGCTTCTGCGCGGTTGTCACCGGCATCTTATATAGGAAGTAGAGATACAGCGCCGATAGGATCACCGGCGGCACGCCCGCGATTCCGAGCCCCAGAAATAAGCTGGCCAGCCCGGCGATCCCGATCAGGCAGGCGATGGCGCACATCAGCTTGAGGGCAGGCGACCGGTGCCAGATCATGTACCGAGTCGCCTCCGCCAGTTCGCTTTGCGTCAACGTGCCGCGCACGCTCACAGCTTCCATATCTTATTGCGCCCGCCTGATGCGGATGGCCTGTCCGCCCGCGGGGACCATCTTCACGTGCAGCACCGTTGCCGCCGTCAGGCGCTTCTCCTCTTTGGTCGCGTGCTTCGGCGCGGACGCCGCAGCGGGCGCATCCGAATAAATCTCCGCGATGTAATCGCCCTTGCCCAGGAACTCCAGCGGGATGTCCAGTTCCTTCGCGTGCGACGCCGTGATGCTGCCGACGTACCACTCCCGGCCGTTGCGCCGCGCGATGGTCACGTAATTGGCGGGTCGTCCCCCGACCACCCGCGTGTCGTTCCACACCACCGGCACGTCGCGCAGGAACTTCGTCTCGGGCTGCCCTTTGTAGATTTCCGGATAGTCGGCCAGCATCTGGAGTCCCGTTTCCAGGCTGACGTAGAGCGTCAACTGGTGCGCCCGCGTGGTCATCGCCATGGGCCGCGTGTTTTGCGGTTTGAACTCCGCGGCGGTCGCGTTGTTGAACCCGCCTGCCGTATAGTCCAGGGGACCCGCCAGCATGCGAGTGAACGGCAGCGTCCTGTTGTGCTCGGGCGTAACGCGGCCACTCAATTTGTTGTACTCGGCGCCCATCACGCCTTCGCGCGTGACCAGATTCGGCCACGTGAGATGGATCCCGTCGGGCTTGTACGCGCCGTGAAAGTCGATCTTCACGCCCGCGATGCCCCAGCGTTCGAACAGCGGAAACGCGTCCGCCATCTGGTGACTCGATGTCGCTCCAGTGGGCCCAAAGCCAGATGCGCGGTTCTTCTGCTTCGCGTGCTCCGGAATCGCCGGCATGTCGATGTTGGGATTCGTGTGCAGCAGGTCGGCGTTGGAATCGTTCTGGCCGGTGCCGTGCGCCGCCCGGCCAGCATCGATCAACATGTACGGCAGCCCGTTCTCCGCGCAGAAGTCGATGTAGTGTTCCATGGTCGGAGTGTTCCTGCCGGGCTTGATCCACGAAGTGTCCGAGATCGCCGAGGGCGGATTCAGATTCGTCACGATGTTGGATTCGATCAGCCGCCCCGGCTCATCGCCGATCAGGATCACGTGCCACGGCGATTGTATCGGCGTCTTCGTGGTCACCGCGATGGTCTTATCCTCTACGGAGGGCGACAGCCGGGACAGCATTACCAGAGGATCGCGGGTATTGCGCTGCAGGTACATGCCGGCGTAGTTCTCGATGTACGCCTCGGTGATGCCGACCCACGCCACGCCCGGCAATTCTGCCAGCAGAGGCAGCGCCACCAGATCGTAGGGATGGATGCCGCTGACCGCGAGCGCATGATAGTTGTCTTCGTACGACGATTGGAAGCCCTCCACGATGAGCGGCCACGTAGTGCCGTCCCTGGCGACTTTGAACTGCGTGCGCTCGGAGGCGAGTTTGACGTCCTGCAGGCCCGCCTGCTCCGGACCGAAATACCGGAATGTCACGCAATCCTTATACGCGTGCGCTTCCAACGTCATCTTGCGCGAGGGCGCCGCGGCCTCTTCCAATTCGACCGTCAGTGTCCGGCGGAAATTGCGAACGGGATTGGCCTTGCCGGTGATCGCCGTGTAGGATTCGTCCAGCGACCCCGGCTGTACGTTCAGTATGCGCACGGCGGCCCCCGGTACCGGTTGTCCGGCCAACTCTAGTCCCAGGGTGGACCGCAGGATCACCGGTTTCCCGTGGTAATTCACCGTGTACGACAGGCCTCGATCCGCCGAGCTCGTCATCTCGATGGCGCCGTCCGGGCACTTCAAACTGGACTGTCCCCATGCGCCCGCTACCGCCAGAAAAACACCCAAAACTCCGCGCATCAGCTTTACTATAACGCCCGGTACACTGGAGATTCATGACGCCTCTTGTTCAGCGCGCGCCGCGGTTTTCGACGGAGGATGCGGTCCGCCTCGCTCTCGATATCTACGGACTGCACGCCACCGCGGGCCCGCTGCCGAGCGAGCGCGACCAGAATTTCCGGCTGCGCGACGCCGGCGGTGCGCAGTACGTTTTGAAGATCGCGAATGCCGAGGAGCGCCGGGAGATCCTCGACCTGCAAAACAGAGCACTGCAGCACCTGGCCGATTCGTCGACGTCTCTGGTGTGGCCGCGGGTTATCGTGTCGCGAAACGGTGAGGAGATCGCCGAGTGTGATGCTCACTTCGTCCGCCTGCTGACTTGGGTGGACGGCGTGTGTCTCGCCGAGGTGCAGCCGCATTCGCCCGAACTGCTAGCATCGCTGGGGGCCGCCCTCGCGGTTACCGATCGCGCGTTGGAGACCTTCTCCCATCCCGCCGCCACGCGCGTTTTCCATTGGGACCTCGCCGAGGCTCGTATGGCGCGCCCGCATCTTGAGCTGCTTCCGCTCGCCCGCCGCGCTTTGGTCGAGCCGATCCTGGATGGCTGGGAGCGGATCCCGTTTCAGGAGCTTCCTGCGAGCGTGATTTACGGGGACGCCAATGATTACAACGTGCTGGTGGATGGCAACCGCGTTTGCGCGCTTCTCGATTTCGGCGATATGGTGCGGACCGCCAGCATCTGTGATCTGGCCATTGCGATCGCTTACGTGATGCTCGACAAGGACGACCCCCTTGCCCCCGCCGCTCACGTTGTCGCGGCGTATAACAAGGTCCGTCTGCTCTTGGATACTGAACTCGACGCGCTGTATCCGCTTGCCGCCGCCCGCCTGGCCATGAGCGTCTGCTACGCCGCGTTCCAACTGTCGCATGCGCCCGGCAACGAGTATCTGAACATCTCGAACGCGCCCGCCTGGCGGCTGCTGGAGCGGCTTGCCGCGCTGCCCGACGGCTGGCCGACGGAGGTCTTCCGTAACGTATGCCGTCCCGCGCCCGACCTGCTGGCCGCGCGGCGCCGGACCATCGGACCCTCGCTCAGCATCTCCTACGACCAGCCGCTGCACATCATCCGCGGGTGGAAGCAGCGCCTGTACGATTCGTCGGGCCGCGCCTATCTCGACTGCGTCAATAATGTCGCCCACGTGGGCCATTGCCATCCCGCGGTCACCAGCGCGGCCACTGCCCAGATGGCGCGCCTCAATACGAATACGCGCTATCTGTACGACCAGCTTTCCGAATACGCTGAACGGCTCACCGGCACGCTGCCCGAGCCGCTACGCGTGGTTTACTTCGTATGCAGCGGCAGTGAAGCCAACGAACTGGCGCTCCGATTAGCGCGGGCGCACACCGGCCGCGATGGCGTGATCGTGGTCGATACCGCCTATCACGGCAACACCAACGCGCTGGTGGACATCAGCCCGTACAAGTTCAACGGGCCCGGCGGACGCGGCTGTCCGCCCCACGTACAGGTCGTGCCGATGCCCGATGCATACCGAGGGATTGCGTACGAAGGCACGGTCGCGCAGGCGGCCTGGCAGGGGCGGGCCGGGGCTTTCATTTGCGAATCCGCGCTCGGCTGCGGCGGCCAGATCATTCTGCCCGAGGGCTACCTGGCCGATGCGTTCGACGCGGTCCGGCGCTCGGGAGGAGTGTGCATCGCGGACGAAGTCCAGACCGGGTTCGGCCGCGCAGGCTCGCATTTCTGGATGTTCGAGACACAGGGGGTCGTGCCCGACATCGTCACGATGGGCAAACCGATCGGCAATGGACATCCGATGGGCGCGGTCGTGGCAACGCGCGAAATCGCCGCGTCCTTCGCCAACGGCATGGAGTACTTCAATACGTTTGGCGGGAATCCAGTGTCGTGCGCCGCCGGTCTGGCGGTGCTCGATGTCATCCGCGACGAAGGCCTGCAGCAGAACGCACTGGATGCGGGCAACTATTTAATGGAGCGGCTGTGGGATTTCGGCGATCCGCTGATCGGCGACGTCCGAGGACAGGGGCTGTTTATCGGGGTCGAACTCGTGCGCGATCAGGCGAGCAAGGAACCCGCGGCCGAGGAAGCCGCCGCCCTCGTCAATCGCATGAAATCCCGCGGGGTCCTGCTCAGCACGGACGGGCCGTATCACAACGTAATCAAAATTAAGCCGCCGATTGTGTTCAATCGCGACGACGCCGACTTCGTCATGAAGAACTGGGCTTGAGCCAGTTTCACGCAAAGACGCAAAGCCCCAGAGCCGCAAAGAAGAAGATCATCGCAGTGCGCTCTCGAGGTCTTCGATCAGATCGTCCGGATGCTCCAAGCCGATCGAGCACCGCAACAAATTCTGCGGGGTCTTGGTACCCCGACCCTCGACGCTTGCCCGATGCTCGATGAGACTGTGGGCACCTCCCAGGCTGGTGGCGCGGATGAACAGTTCGCAGCGGGCGGCCACATCCAGCGCCCGGGCCCGATCGCCGCGCACTTCGAAGGACAGCATCCCGCCGAACGCCGACATCTGCCGGGCCGCGACCTCGTGCCCGGGATGCGTGCGCAGTCCAGGATAATGCACTCGCTCGACCTGTGGATGCGCGCTCAGCCAGCAGGCTACGCGCATGCCGTTCTCCGAATGCGCGCGCACGCGATACGGCAGCGTGTCGACGCCGCGATGCGTGAGCCAGCAATCGAATGGCGACGGTACCGCGCCTCCATACCGCTGCGATTTGCGCGCCCGCTCGAAGAGGTAGTTATCGTGGCGCGTGATGAGCACTCCGCCGATCACGTCGCTGTGGCCGCTGATGTATTTGGTGGTCGAGTGGGCCACCATGTCGATGCCCAAGTCCAGCGGCCGCTGCAGGACGGGCGTGGCGAAGGTGCCGTCGCAGATCGTCATCACGTTCGGTCCGGATTCGCGCGCGATGCTTGCGATTGCCGCGAGGTCGGTGATTTTCATCAGGGGATTCGACGGAGTCTCCAGCCAGATCAGGCGAGTCTGGGGCCGGATCGCCGCCCGCACCGCTTCGGGATTGCTCATGTCGACGTAGGTGGTGGCGAGTTCAGCCTTCGCGAAGACCTCGCCGATGACTTTCCGCAGTCCCCAGTAGACATCGTCGGGCGCCAGGATGTGATCGCCCGGCTCCATGCCCTGGATCACCGCGGTCGACACGGCGAGACCCGACGCGAAACAGAGCGCCTCTTTGCCGCCTTCCAGATCCGCGAGGCAGGTCTCCAGCGCCTTGCGATTCGGATTGTCTTCGCGCGAGTAGCTGTACCCGAGCGGATACTCGCCGGCCACGCTGCGCTCGAACGTCGTCGAGAGGTGGATGGGCGGCGTGACTGCTCCGGTGGACGGGTCGATCCGGCGGCCGGCGTGGATGGCTCGAGTTTCGATTCGCATCACTGTCAGTTTAGCCCCGGACGGGTGAAATGCCCCACCCAATTCTGTTAACTGTCGAGTTTCACCTCTTGTTTTCTGCAACTTGAAAGTGGCAATGCGATTGCACTCTCGCCTGCGTATGGCATACGTAATCACCGATTCCTGTACCAAGGACGAATTGTGCGTGCAAGCCTGCCCGGTGGACTGCATCCATCCGAAGCAGGATGAGGGCGGCTTCGCCGAAGTTCCCCAACTCTATGTCAATCCCAGCGATTGCATCGATTGCGGCGCATGCATTCCGGTCTGCCCGACCAACTCCATCTATGTTCTCGAAGAGCTCCCGGCGGAATTCGCTGCTTTCGCCGAACTCAACGCCAATCATTACAACTAAACAGTAGGGCAGACGTCCGCCGTCGGTCGTCTGTCCTAGCTTTTCCCTTGCACTCTACGTCGAGGTGCACATGAATTCCGAATCCGCCGCCGCCCTGCTCCGGGAGCATCCTTTTACGAAGGGCTTCTGGCCCGAACACATCGAGCGCCTCGCCGCAATGGCCGCCGAAGTCCACTTCACGCCCGGAGAATTGATTTTCCACGAGGGCGATCACTCCAGCCTTTTCTACCTCCTGATTTCCGGCAATGTGGCACTGGAAGTGGTGTCGCCCGGCCGTCCTGTGCGGGTTTCCACGCTGATCGCGGGAGAGGTGCTCGGCTGGTCCTCGATCACCAGCGAGAACGGCAAGCAGTTCCAGGCGCGCGCGCTGGAAGAGGTCCACGCGCTGGCGTTCGACGGCGCCCGTCTCAACCACATCTGTCAGGAGGACTTCGCCCTCGGGTACCACTTCATGCGCGCCGTCCTCAGCGTCATGTCGGAACGCCTGCACGCCACCCGCGTCCAGTTGGTGGATATCTATAGCCCGTTGGCCGTATGATCGCGCATCCCCCTTTGCAGGCCGTCACTGCCGATCGGGCGCTGCAGACGGTGAAGTCCGGCGACCGTGTGTACGTGCATAACGGCTGCTCCGAGCCTCTCGACCTGGTGCTCGCGCTGACCCGCCGCAGTCCCGAGGTGCGCGATGTCGAAGTGCTGCACATGGCGACCATGGGGATCGCGCCCTATGCCGCCCCGGAGCACGCCGGCCATTTCCGTCACAGCGCCCTGTTCATCGCGGGCAATGTGCGGCAGGCCGTGCAGGAAGGCCGCGCCGATTACACCCCGATTTTCCTCAGCGAGATCGAAGGACTGTTCGAATCCGGCGCCCTGCCGATCGACATCTGCCTGTTGCAGTGTACGCCGCCGGATAAATACGGGTATGTGTCGCTGGGACCGAGCGTCGATGTGTCCCGTACTGCCGCGTTGTGCGCCCGCCACGTGATCGTCGAAATCAATCCGCGCGTACCGCGCACGCATGGCGACACGTTCCTCCACGTCAGCAAGATCCACGCGTTCGTCGACGCGGATCGCCCGCTGGTCGATTACCCCATGCCGCAGGTCACCGACGACCACCGCGCTATCGGCCAGCGGATCGCGAATCTGATACCAGACGGCGCGACGCTGCAGACCGGGATCGGTGGAATCCCGGAAGCAACGCTGCAGTTTCTCGGGAACCATCGAGACCTCGGCTTCCATAGCGAGATGATTCCGGAAGGCGTCCTCACTCTGATTGAATCCGGCGTCATGAATTGCAGTCGCAAGACGCTGCATCCGGGAAAGCTTGTGGCGGGGTTCGCGCTCGGCAGCAGGCGCCTGTTCGACTACATGCACGACAATCCGATGTTCGAACTGCACCCCACGGCGTATGCGAACGACCCGTTCCGGATCGCGCAGAACGATCGTATGGTGGCCATCAACTCCGCGATCGAGGTCGATCTCACGGGGCAGGTCTGTTCGGATTCCATGGGGCGCGCGCCGTATAGCGGCATCGGCGGCCAGATCGACTTTTTGCGCGGGGCGGCGCGTTCGAAGGGCGGGATCCCGATCATCGCGCTGCCCTCGACGGCGAAGGGCGGAACGGTGTCGCGCATTGTGCCCACGCTGCAGCCGGGCGCGGGAGTGGTGACCTCGCGCGGGGATGTCCACTATGTGATTACCGAACTCGGGGTCGCTTACTTGCACGGAAAGACGCTGCGGCAGCGGGCCGAGGCGCTGATTCGCATCGCGCATCCCAAGTTCCGCGAGGAACTCGAGAATTCGTTATAGGTCGATATCGCGCTTGGGCGGCGTGAGGTCGGGATTCTCTTTGGCGCGCTTGAAAAGCTCGTCGAACTTCTTTTCCAGGACTTTGCCGTGCGATTTTTCGGCCTCGAACTGCTTCTGAAAGAGCTGTTCGCGGCGCGCGCCTTCGCCTTTGAGTTTGGCGACTTCGGCCGCGAGGTCCTCGATGGCAGGAGGCTTCTCCGGGACGGTGTGCGCGATGATGGCGCGCGTCTCGGGGTCAATTCTCAGAATCGCTTTGCAGCACGGGCACTCCACATCGAACATGCCTTTGGCCATTTATCTATCTTAGTGGAAGTGAGGGGTGAGGAGTCAGGAGTCAGGAGGCGATACGGTCGGGTCCATTCAGGAGCGTTTGCCGCAGGGCGTCGCACAGGAGGAACACGGCGCATTCTTCCAGGACGTGGTCGTAGCGCCAGTCGGGAAACTCGGCGGAGAGCCCGCGGGTCTGGCGAAACTTCACATGGAACGGCAGCCCGTGTGCCATCTCGGTGCGCAGTTGATAGAGATCCTGGGCCACGTCTTTGACGCGGAGCTCGGGCCGGCAATGGCCGTCGGCCGGGGGAAAGACGTACGAGTCGGCGCCGATGAGGTCGCATACACGCTCGCCGAAGTGGACCACTCCGCCGCTGCGTGTCAGGCCGTCGAGTCCGGTGGCCCATAACAGGATTCGGATGTGACGGTCGGGCGCGCCGAGACCCTGCTCCAGCAGCCAGATCGGAATCTGCAGGCGGAGGATGGGACGCTGGAAGACTTCGCGGACCTGAGACAGCAAGGCCGGGATATGCGCGGCGAAGTCGACGGGCGCGTGGGCCATGCGAGCCCAGATCGAAGGCAGGTACGCCGGGCGTTGCTGCGTCGTTTCCAGCGCCAGTCCGTCGGCCGTCTTTCGGTAGAGGAGGCAGACGTTGGGCGCGCCAACCGGGGCCAGGATCTGCATGGCGTACTGCGCGTGCGTCATTAGTTTGAACGCAGCGTCCTGCCGTCGCCGGTGCCGGACGTTGTCGGGCGGATGCGGATTGTCGAATTCGTAAGCGACCCACCATGCGTCCCAGGCCGCTTCTGCAACATCGTGGTGACGAAGCAGCGAGCCGGCGGCCCCATCCAGCGCGGAGCGTTCCGGGGTTGTGAGGCTGCGAATCCGAATGCCTTCCGCGATCTCCTGGTTTCCGCCGCGCCAGCCGGGCAGGGGACTCAATAAGACGAACTCTCCCATCGCGATCAGGTTACCGCGGTATGCTGAGTGCATGCGGACCGCGAGTCTTGTTTTTATCGCCGTCGCGATTGCTGCGGGGCAGACCGCCCGCACCGAGTCCCCTGTACTGGTGCAAAAGGTCGAACCGGAATACACGGATACCGCGCGACAGGCCGGAGTCTCGGGTACTGTCCTGCTTTCGGCCGTGATCGGCGAGGATGGACGGGCGCATGACGTGCGCGTGCTTCGCAACCTCGGATACGGTCTCGACGCGAAGGCGATCGACGCCGTCCGCAAGTGGCGCTTTCGACCGGGGATGAAGAACGGGGTCGTCGTGAACACGGCTGCGAGTATCGAAGTCAGGTTCGGGCACACCGATAACTCGCAGGGCGTCATTCACAACTGAGTCAGGGAAACGATTGGCAGGCGTCGCTTCGCAGGTTGTGACGCTATTCTGAGAATACGTGAAGGATGCGGATAAGCTCGTTCCGAAGTACTCTCGGATCGGACATCCGTCCGTCGACGAACTGATCGCCGCAAGGCCTGACCTTTCCACGTGACCCGAAAGGCCTGCCGGGAATGGCTGATTTCGTTCATGACTGAGGCAGAGTTGGAGCAGTGGGCACTTCTCGCAAAGTGGAGCGAAAAGCGCGTCGATTGGTTACACCTGTTTCTGGATCGTTTTGTCGTGGCGCCTTCGTCCCATGATCTCGCTCTGAAACGGGCGAGGCAATGGTGAGTGCTCGTGGAAACGGCCGTCGCATCGAAAGTGCAGATGCTTGCATTGCGGCGACTGCCTTGCTGTGCGATGCTACGTTGCCGACCCATAACAAGGCCGATTACGCTGGTGTACTCGGGTTGACATTCGGCTGAAGCTTTTGGGTCCGGTGGGCGGACCAGAGGCCGGAATGACTCCTGCAGTCTGTGTCCTGACTCCTTCTCCTCGGCTATATTGTTCGACAGGCACTCCTGGAGGGACTACGATGCTGCGTCCTTTGCTCGCGGCGGCGGCTGCGCTGCTCATCACGGGTAACGCTGCGGGACGGTTCGA
>Ga0105240_10006279_pt1 | contig 17482 bp, 16 predicted proteins | sample KBSC54metaG_FD_80426 | JGI IMG/M metagenome (GOLD analysis project Ga0105240, IMG submission 80426) | Corn rhizosphere microbial communities from Kellogg Biological Station, Michigan, USA - KBS C5-4 metaG | ecosystem: Host-associated > Plants > Roots > Rhizosphere > Soil | place: Michigan, USA...
GATCGCGTGAGCGTCGCGGAATAGCGTCGCTCGCAGCGTAGCCATCCGGCGACACGCAGCTTTCGGCGCGCTGAACGGGGCGGAACTCCGCCGCGGCGTACGCATCCGACCTAGCCCCACGACGAAACGACTGCCGCCCGTGACCCGGGCGAGGTGGATTCGTTTTGCCGCGCGGGCCTCCGCGCCAACCGGGCGGAGGGCATCGAGAGTAAGGAGACGACATGAAGCGAACCACACTCGCAACGCTCGGCATCACGCTGGGCCTCGCCACCCTGGCCCCACCCGCGCTCGCGCAGGTCACGCCGGAGCCTTCCGCGGATTTCGGTCCGCCGCGCCCGAGCGCGATGCAGGACCCGGGTATCGCGGCACCCGCCGCGACGGATGCGCAGGGGCCATCTGCGCCCGCGACGGCGGGGCAGCCGGCGCCCGTCGTGGTCGAGCCCGCGCCCGCGGCGATCGAGGAAGCTCCCGCGCCGGTGCAGGACGCCGATGCCTACGCGACGACACGGCGTGCGGCGCCGGATCGCGAGCCGCCGCGGGATCGGCACGATTCGAACCCGCAGACCGGTCCTTATCTCGGCCACGGTCTTTTCAACAACTGGGGCCCGAACGACTTCGGCGCCTGACGTGACCCGCTGCGGAGGCCCGCCGAGGCGGGCCTCCGCACGCCGCTAGGCCCCTTCCGCGGCGATGCGCAGCGTCGTGCGGCAGCCGGGAAAATTCTCGCAACCCCAGAACGGGTCGCCGGAGGCGCGCGCGATGCGCCGGACCATCTTGATGCCGCACGAGGGGCAGGTGGGCCGCGTGAAGTCGCCCGCGGTCGCGAGCGCGAGCAACTCCGACTGCTGCTCCTCGCGCAACGCCGCGATCTTCACGAGCAGGTCCGCGCCGTCGATGAGCATGATCTCCTTGCCGAGCGCGAAGTCGCGCGCGGGCTGCGTGAAGCGTCCCGTGGTGACGAAGACGCCCTCGGCCACCTTGTTGGCCGCCATCACGCCGAAGAGCTCGCGGACCGCCTTCACGCCGATGTCGTAGGTGCTCCATGCCTTGCACTGCACGAGGATCCCGGGGGCATCCCTGCCTTCCGGGATGAGGTGGATGTCGACGCCGCCGTCGGGGCCGGGCGCGGCGAGGCGCGTGCCGAAGCCGAGCACGCGGAAGTAAGCCGCGCAGAGCTCCTCGAAGCGTTTCCACTCGAGCGCGCGCAGCAAGGCGAGGCTCCACGCCGACGTGCGCACGCCATGCGCGCGCGCCGGCGCCTCGTCCCATTCGCCCGTCCAGATGCGGTAGATGTCGTGCTCGTTGCGCGGCCCCGGGGACGGCTCTTCATCGACGCGGCCTTGGGGAGGCGGCACTTCGAGCGTCGTCTTCCGCCCCGCGTGCTGCACGATGGACGAGAGGGCGCCGAGGCCGAACACCGCGGGGAGCACGTATTGCGCGCCGAGGACGAGCCCGTGCACGATCGAGCCGATGGCCACGCGGGCGGGCGCGATCCCTTTCACGAGGGGATCGACCTTCGTGCCGGCCCACCAGTGGAAGAGGAAGTAGGAGCCCACCGCCATCAGCACGCCGGCGAGCGGCGGCAGCGATCCCGTGAGCTCGAGGAGCGGGAGGAGCGGACCTTTAGCTTTGCGCCGGGACACGGCGGCATCGTACGCGACGCGGCCCGCGGATGGTAGTGTGCGCTCTCACGCAAGCGGGAGGTCGCGATGCCGAAGGGGCGGCTGGAAGCGTTCAGCGACGGTGTCATCGCCGTCATCATCACGATCATGGTGCTCGACATGAAGGTGCCCCACGGCGGCAGCCTCGAGACGCTTCTGCCGCTCTGGCCCGTGTTCCTCGCGTACGTCCTGAGCTACGTCTATATCGGCATCTACTGGAACAACCACCATCACCTGATGCACGCCGTGAGCCGCGTGAACGGCTCCGTGCTCTGGGCGAACCTGCACCTGCTGTTCTGGCTCTCGCTCGTGCCCTTCGTGACCGGGTGGATGAGCGAGAACCATTTCGCGCCGACGACCGTGGCCCTGTACGGGCTGGTCCTGCTCTTCGCGGGGCTGTCCTTCGTCCTGCTCACGCAGTGCCTCGTGACGATCCACGGCCGCGACTCGGACATCGCGCGCTGGCTGCGCGACGATCGCAAGGGCAAGCTTTCGGTGGTGATCTACGCGATCGCCATCCCGCTCGCCTTCGTGCGCTGGTGGATCGCCTTCGCGCTCTACGCGATCGTGGCCGCGACGTGGTTCGTGCCCGACCGGCGCATCGAGCGCCACGAGGACGTCACCAGCGCGCGGGATCGACCCGATACAAAGAGCTGAGCTCCTCGTAGAGCGCGGGGTGCAGGGCCGAAAGCGACGCGGGCTGCTCGAAGAACACCTCGGAGACGACCGCGAAGAACTCCGCCGGGCTCGTGGCGCCGTACTCGCTGAAGACCGAGGGCTGGCCGATCGCCGCATCGCGTTGCAGGCCCGTGTAGGCCTCGAGCATCACGCGCGACCAGCGCCCATATCGGTCGCGCCGCCCGAGCCACGGCGCGCCGTTCGCGTATCCCTTGCGCTGATCGAGCTGGTGCGCGAACTCGTGGATCACGACGTTGCGCCCGTCGTCGGGAACCGCCGCGCCCTCCACCACGCTCTCCCACGAGAGCACCACCTGCCCGCGCGCCCACGATTCGCCGGAGAGCGCGTGGCGCTGTTCCTGCAGCACGCCCGAGGGCTCGGCGCGCACTCGCTCCACCACGAAAGCGCCGGGATAGACCAGCACCTGCACGAGGGTGGGGAAATAGTCGGTGCGCCGCTCGAGGAGCAGCAGGCAGGCCTGGGCCGCGATGGTGACGCGCACGTCGTCGTCGATCTCCATGCCGGCGCAGCCCGTGAACCGCTTCTCGGCGATGAAGACCTTCACGTGGTCCTCGAGCTGGCGCCGCAGCTCGCGCGGCATGCGCGCGAGGTACGGCACGCGCCGCTCGAGGATGGCGCGCCAGGCCGCCGGGAAAGGGCGGGCCCGCACGCGCCTTCGCCGCTGCTCGACCCAGAAGGGCTCGCCCGCCAGCCACGCGATGACGAGGAGGGCCGCACAGGCGACGAGGGCGAAGGCCATGAACGCAAGGTCGGGCGAGGAGCGCACGAAATCAAGCCCCTGTGCACGCGGGTCGTGTACGATGGATTGCATCATCCCGCAATCGCGTTCCATGGCAGCCCGATTTTCGGAGGCGGATCTCGATCGCCTCGAGTCCTGGCTTCTCGAGCCCGCGCGCGGCGAGGATGCGCTCATGCCGGACGGGATGCAGGGAATGCTGTGCGCCGTCGCGAGCGCGCCCGCGCCGATCCCGATGTCGAGGTGGCTGCCCGCCGCGCTGGGCGAGGAGCCCGCCTTCGCTTCCGGCGACGAGCGGCGCGCCATCGAAGGCCTGCTCGAGTCCTTCCTCGAGGACGTCACGATGCAGCTCAACGCGGGCGAGCACCTCGACCTCGTGCTCTACGGCGACGACGCCAGCGAGGACCAGGAAGCCTCGCTCGCCTCGTGGTGCGAGGGCTACCTGATCGGCGTCGAGGCCGCGGACCCGCCGTGGCACGAGCAGGCGAGCGAGGAAGAGCTCGACGAGATGCTGATGCCGTTCGTCATCCTCTCCGGCCGCGCGCGCGAAGCGGCGTTCGATGCGGGCGAGGCCTGGGTCGCTCCCGACGAGGAGCGGCGCATGATGGACGAGGCCCGCGAGCACCTGGTCGACGTGGTCCTCGACAATCGCGCGTACTGGTTCGAGCGCTCGATTCCCGATCCCGTGCGGCGCGAGGCGCCGAAGGTCGGGCGCAACGAGCCCTGCCCGTGCGGCAGCGGGAAGAAGTACAAGCACTGCCACGGGCGCGAGACGTAGCGGGTTGGCACATTGCAGGTGTAATTAAGCCGGAGTGCGGAAATGACACATTGCGCACGAAGGCATTGACGGCTCCTCGAACTAAGCCGACACTTTTCCGGGAAAACAGCCGTCGCAAGTGCAAGGGAGAGCAAATCCATGGCAGTGAAAACGTTCAATGTGGGCCGCGCCATTTCCGACGCGAAGAACCGCATCCTCACCGGCAAGGCGCTCAAGGCCGCGATCAAGACCGCGGAAGATTTCGGCTTCGAGAAGGAAGCGCAGGAGCTGCGCACCTACCTCGCGGCACCCGCGCCCGCACGCCAGGCGCGCTGACCGCCGCGCGCGCCTCGCCGCGCATCCCGGGCCTCGCTCACCAGCGGCAGTTGCCGTCGCCGAATTCGTTCGCGATGAGCGGCACGACCGCTGCGAGCCCGAGGCTCGAGTAAGCCGTCTTGCAGTCGGGCTTCCAGCCCTTCTCGATCGCCTTCTCGAGCTTCGACTTGTCCTTCGGCACGGGCGGCAGCGGGAACGCGAGCACCGCGCGGTTGCCCGATCCCTCGCGCGCGAGCTCGCCCGCGCGCTTGCGCATCGCGTCGAGATCGATCGGCTTGTCCCGCGGCTTGGTGGGATCGTAGTCGCCCGGGGCGGCCCCACCCTGAGGCGCCGCGCGGAAGAGCGAGGGCGGCTGCGCCGAGGGAACCGCTCGCTCCGGCACCTCCCGTGACGTACCCCCCGGCGCGCGCTCGGACGGCAATGCAGGGGCGCCGTCCCGGATCGCGGGCGCCGCGGGCGCCACGCCCGCCGCGGGCACTGCCGGGATCGCAGGTACTGCCTCTCTCGCCGGTACTGCCGGCAGCGCCGGTGCCTCCGTCGCGGGTTGCTCGGGCTTGCCGAGCGGCGCCTCCACCGGAGGCCTCGCGGTCAGCGCGCGCGGCATGGGCAGCGCGGGCGCCTCCACGGCCGGCGGCTGCACCGGGGGCGTCGTGGGAACCACGGGCACGTCCGGCTTCTCGATGCGCATGCGCTCCACCGGCGGAAGCGCCGGCAGCGTGCGCGATTCGATCGGCTGCATCGGCTCCAGCGGCTTCACCTCCACCGGCGGCGGCACGGGCCTCAGCTCGGCGGGCGCCGCCATCGCGGGCAGGCGCTGCGACTCGATGGGCTCCATGGGGGCGAGGGGCTTGATCTCCACGGGCGGCGCGGCGGGACTCAGCTCGACCGGCGCATCCATCGACGGCAACGGCTGCGCCTCGATGCGCGGCAGCGTGGGCAGCGTCCTCATCTCGATCGGAGCCGGCTTCACCTCGGGCGGCGGCGGCGGCGCGGCCTGCACCTGCGTGGGCGGGGGCACCGTGAACGTCTCCATGCGCTCGAGCTTCGGCGCGGGCGATACGCGCTGCAGCATGGGTGGCACCACGATCTCCGTCGGCGGCGCGGCCTCGCGCGCGGGCGCGGCCACGGCGGGCGGCGCCGACGGCATGATCACCGGCGGGGGCGGCGCCGCGAACGCGGGCGCCGGCGGAGGGGCCACGCCCGGGGGCGGGGGCGCCACGGGCTTCGGCGCTGCCTTCGGCACCGCGAGCTCCTTCGCCGCGTTGAGGCGCACGGGTGGCGCGGCCCGCGGCGGCGCGGGCGCCACGCGCGGCGCGGCCGGGCGCGCGGGCGTGGGCTCGCTCTTCAGCGCGTCGAGCGCGCGATCGAAACGCAGGCCCGGAAGCGCGTCGCGATAGGAGTCGCGCAAGTCCACCTCGAGCGATCCCCACATGGCACGGCCTTCGCGGCTGCCTCCGCTCGGCGCGCCGAAGAGCAGGATCACCAGCGCGTGCAGGCACATCGACAGCACCACGAACTGCACCAGCGTGGGCCGCGTGTCGCCGCGACGATAGGCCGGGATGCGCCGGTCCTGGGGGCGCGGCGGCGGTCGGTACCTCGATGTAGCGATGGAGCTCAAGGAACCCTGGAATCGGCCTGGTGCGCCGATTATGGGGGCTCAGCGCACGTTCGTGAACCGCAGCTCCAGGATGTCGTTCGGGCGCACGACCGTCTGCACGTTGTCGCGCAAGGCCCACACGACGTGCCGATAGGTGAGGGGAATGAACGCGGCGTCCGCGTCGAGGACTTCCATCGCCTCGATGAAGAGCGCCTTGCGCTTCTCCGGCGCGAACTCCACGGCTCCGCGATCGAGGAGCGCGTCGACCTTCGGGTTCGAGTAGTGGCCGAAGTTGTATTCGCCTTCCGCGGCGCTGCGCGGCGTGCGCACGAGCGGCACCAGCGCCTGCTCCGCCTCCGCCGTGCCCGTATTCCAGCCGATGATGTACATGCTCGTGTCCGATGCATTCAGCTTGGGCAGCAGGATGTTGAACGGCAGCGGGTGGTAGGCGACGCGCACGCCGACGCGCGCGAGCATCGCGCTGATCGCCTGGCCCATCGCGTCGGCCGGCTGCTGCGAGCTGCAATCGAGCTCGACGGAGAAGCCGCCGGGATAGCCCGCGGCGGCCAGCAGCTGCCTGGCCTTCTGCGGGTCGTACGGCCACACCTGGTCGAAGCGCGCGTCGTAGCCCGCGATCGTCGGCGAGAACATCGCGCGCCCGATGGCGCCCGCGCCGCGCATCACCTTCGACTGTAGTGCCTTCACGTCGATCGCGTAGCGGATCGCCTGGCGCACGCGCAGGTCGAGGAAGGGATTGCGCCCGCCCGCATCGCCGTGCACGAGACGGTCGTGCCCGTAGTCGAAGCCGAGGTATTGCACGCCGTTGCTGACCCCGCTCAGGAGCCTCACCTGCGGCACGCGCTTCAACCGGTCCAGGTCCTGCAGCGAGGGATCGATCACCAGGTCCAGCTCGCCGGAGACCAACCCCGAGATGCGCGTGGCGCCGGTGCCGATCACGAGGTACTGCGCCTCGGTCACGTTGCCGCGCTTGCCCCAGTAATCCGGGTTCGCCACGAGGACGGTCTTCACGTCCGGCGTCCACTGCACGAGCTTGTACGGCCCGGTGCCGTTCGCGTTGCGCGCGGTGAAGGTCTCTTCCTTCGACTTGTAGTCCTGCGGCCGCTCGGCATGGTGCTTCACGCACCACGCGCGGCTCATGACGCGGAAGTTGGTCGATGCGACGGGCAGCAAAGGCGTGGCCTTCGACGTGAGCAGGTCCACGGTGAGGTCGTCGATCCTGCGTGCGCCGGTGACGTTGGGCAGCGTGACCTTCTGCGCCGAGGTGGGCGCCAGCACGCGCTCCACGCTGAAGACCACGTCGTCCGCGGTGAAGGGCGTGCCGTCGTGGAACCTGACGCCCGGGCGCAACTTGAAGCGCCAGCCCCGGCCCGCGTCGAGCGGCGTCCACGAGAGCGCCAGCCCCGGCTCGGGACGGAACTGCTCGTCGCGCTGCACCAGCGAGTCGTACACCTGGCCCAGCACGCGCGTGCTGTAGAGCGATGCGATCGCGTGCGGATCCATCGTGCCCGGATCGAACTGCGACGCGTAGCGGAGGGTCTTGGCGGCTGCCCCGGCGCAGGCGAGGGCGAGGAACGCGGCGAGCAGCAGGGAGCGCGGGCGCATCGGCGGATTCTACCGAAGGGCGCCGCTTGACCGCGCCGATTAACAGGAGTGAACTCATGCGTCCGGTGCGTTCGCACCCTGGCGACGGGGCTGCCGTGGAAGCTTTCCTGCGCTTCGAGCAAGGCATCGAGGTCCGCTTCGACGACACGCAATGGCAGGTGCCCGCGGTCCCCATGCACGCGCGTGACGCGGAGCCGCCTCCGGTCTCCCCCGCGAGCGCCCCGACGAAATGGATCGCGCAGCGCCTGCTCGCGCAGGGGCTCGCGCGCTCCGCGACGCGCGTGCCGCTCGAGCGCGCGCCCGGCGCGCGTGCGCATGCGCTCGATCGCACCGTGGCACCCGTCGTGCGCGTGCCGCTCGCCGCCGGCGAGCACGCGGTGCTGCTCGTGGAGTCCGAGCGCGTCGTCGCATGGCAACTGCCCGGGACGGTCGAAGAGGCGAGCGCGGGCGCACGGGCACATTCCGCGAGCGCGGTGCGCGAAGCGGTGTTCGTGCTGGTCGAGCCCGGCCGCGCGGCAGTGGCCCATGCCACGCACCGCGAGCACGCCCTCTTCGGCGGATGGCTCGTCGGAGCGCTCGAGGCGACGATCCTGAAGCTCGTCGCGCGGCGCGCCGGCTCGTCGCTCGTCTCGGCACTCGAGGGCGCGAGGCGCGAGGGGCCCGTCGTCGTGAACGACGCGTCCGACCCCGGGCACTGGGAAGAGGCGGCCGCGTTCCCGTTCGTCGCGGCGCCGCGCGAGGGGCCCGCGCGCATCCTGCTCTTCGTGCACGGTGCGTTCTCGAGCGTGAAGGCGGGATTCGGCACGCTCTGCGCCACGCAGCCCGGTCGCGACCTGCTGGCGGGCGCGATGCGCCAGTATGGCGCGGTGTGGGGGTGGGACCACCGCACGCTCACGATCGATCCGGCGGCGAACGCGCGCAGGCTCTTCGAGGCGCTCGCGTCCCTCACGCTCGCGCGCCCGCCGCTCGTGGATATCGTCTGCCACAGCCGCGGGGCGCTGGTCGCGCGCTACCTCATCGAGGAAGTCCTGCCCACCAAGACGTGGCGGCCGCTGGTGGGCCGCGTCGTCTTCGTCGGCGGCGCGAATGCCGGCACGCAGCTGGCACGCCCGGCGAACTGGCGCGCACTCGTCGACCTCGTCACCAACCTCGCGCTCGCGGGACAGGCGACGCTCGCGGGGCTCGGCGCGCCGCAGGTCGCGGCAGTGGCCGCGACGCTCATCGACCGCGTCGCCGAATTCGTGGGAGCGCTCGCGGAAGCGGGGCTCGAGCGCAGCGTGGCACCGGGACTCGCCGCGCTCGATCCCGACGGTGCGTTCGTGCGCGACATGGATCGCGCTCCCGCGGCCGGCGCGCCGCCCGCATGGCGCGACTGCGATTTCATCGAGTCGGACTTCCAGCCCGAGATCGTCGACGAGTCCACGCACCGGCCGGCGGAGTTCCCGCGCCGGCTGGCGCTGCTGCTCGCGAACGGCTTCGTCGACGAGCTCATGCACGGCACGGCCAACGACCTCGTGGTGGACGTGCCCTCGATGGTCGCGGTGAGGCCGGGCGCATGCGAGGAGAAGGACCGCCTCGACTTCGGCCGCAACCCGTTCGTCTACCACACCAATTACCTGCTGCAGCCGCAAACCCTCGCGGCGCTCGCACGCTGGCTCGCGACAGGCGCGCCGGGCGGCGCGAACGCGGCGATCTCCGCGCGGCCGCGCGACCCGCACACGTCGGCGGCTTGAGCGCGAAAAAAAGCCCGGGACGAGCCCGGGCTGTGATCGTGCGCTCCCGCGCCTGCGGCGCGGCGCGATCTACTTCTTGCCGATGGTGCTGTTCGAGGCGGCGTCCTTGTAGGCCTCTGCGTCCGCGTCGAGGAGCAGCCGGCGCTGGACCAGGTCGTTCACGGCGTGCGAGACCGCGCTCACGTAGGCGCCGTGATTCGGGTAACGCTCCTCGATCGACGGACGCGGGTCGCCGCTCGCGAGCCGTGCGGCCTTGGTCGCGGCGAACGGGATCATCTGTCCCGAGCCCTCGCAGCCGTCGTTGGCCTGGGGTCCCGAGCGCAGTGCCCATCCCGTGTAAGTCGCGAGCGGCGCCGATACGCCCGGCAGCCGGACGCCCGCGATGTCGTTGCCGTCGCTGTCCGTCTTCGGCACGTAGCTCGGGTAGATCGGGCCGTTGAGCGGATTGTCCTCGTAGGGCGAGAAGTGCAGGGGCGGGTCGATGTCCATGATGCCCTGGTCGAAGCGGGCCCCGTAGTTGTAGCGGTAGCGCGTGGTCTTCAGGCCGGTGAACGTGACGCCGGGGATGTTGGGGAAGCCCACCGAGGCCTGGTCATGGTTCACCAGCGTGCCGTTGTCGAGCCGCGGGACCGCGGACGGCGGCGGCGCCACGCCCTGCGTGACCCACTGGTCGAGATCGACGAAGAGCGCACGCTGGATCGTCGACGAATCGAGCGGGTTCTGCAGCTGCTGGCACGATCCCTTCGACGTGCCGTTGCCCACGCCGTGCTGGTGGCTCGAGATGAAGTAGTTGCGGGCGTAGGGCGAGTCGGCGAGATCGTGCAGCCCGTCGGGCGTCGTGTGCAGCAGCGATGCGGCCTTGACCCAGTACTCGTTGGCCGAGTAGATCTCCATCGCGAGCGGGCACGTGTTCGTCGCCTCGCAGCGCGCGAGCCGGCTGTCCGTCTTGCCCGTGATCGGGTCCGTCGTCGTCACGTTGGCGAACGGGAATATGCCTTCCGCAAAGAGCTCGTCCTGGCGGTTGCGCTCCGTGCGGCCGGGTTGGGAGAAGCGCAGGTTCATGTTCATGCCATCACCCGCGCCGATCCACTGCAGCATGCCGTCGAACACCTTGTGCCCGGCCTCGTCCTGGTTCATGCCGAGATGGCGGAAGTCGTTCAGCAGGCGCGCGGGCTGGGACAGCGTGTAGGTGTAGATGCGCGTCACGTGCCCGGCGAGCGGATTGGGCGTGCCGGAGTCGTCGGTCGCGGCATAGCGCAGGAACGAATTGAAGTCCCGCACCGCGGCGAAGCCGATGCCGTTCACGGTCGGGTCCTTGGCGGTGTAGGTGAACTCGTAGATGTCGTTGGTGACGAACTTGGCGCCGCCGTTCAGCACGACGGACTTGCCGTTCGCGGCGTAATCCCACGAGGACGGATCCATCACCTGCGGCGTGTCGTCGAGATGCACCCGGTGCGTCAGCTGCGCGGTGGACTTGTCGCGCGTGGCAGGCAGGTAGGTGAGCGGCAGGCCCGCGGCGGAACTGCTGCCCGTGAAGTATTCGTACGACGGCCCGGTGATGGACGATCCATCCGGGTTCGCCGCGACCGGCAGGATGACGCCGCCCTTCAAGTTGCCCGCGGCGTACGGACCTGCGGCGGCGTCCCAGCCGCTCCATGCCATCGCGTAGCCCTGGTTCATCAGGAACGGATTGGGGTTCGTGTCCGAAGCCGGGTCGTTGCCTCCGCCAATCCCGGCGAATCCGCCGAAGAGCTTGCTGCCGCGGTTCGGCGGCTCATACATCAGCTTCTGGTTCCCCAGCGACAGGTCCGTCGGCTTCAGGATGTAGTAATTGAAGCTGTACTCGACCATGCCATGGGCATTGCGCGGCGCCAGCGCGATATCGACGATGACGGCGTTCTTCGGATCGTTGGGATCGAGCTCACCCTTGGCCGTGCCGGTGAGCCTCTCGTAGGTCCCGACGGTGCCGAACGCCATGCCGCCGAATGCTGGCGTGGACGCTCCGTCGGGAATGATCTGGGTGACGCGGGCCGCGGCGTCGGTTGCGGCTGCCAACGAGGCAGCGGCGAGGGTGCAGGCGACGGCGTTCGCGACCGCCTTGCGGCGGAAACGGGGGGTATGCATTGTGGGGTCCTCCTGGGGTTGCGTTGGATATCGCCGCCACGCAGTCGGGCCCTGCCGCTGCCGGCGTTTGTGGTGTTTCAGATGGTGATACGGTGTTACGTCTTGCGGTGTGACGTGCGTCACAGTGCGGCCGCCTCCATCAAGCCGTCAAGCGCCTTTACATCTCGACGTATCCGCCCGCGGCCAAGCCGTAAAGGCTGCGCGCCGAGGTAGGAATTGCCTGCGCGCCGGGGCGCGCCGGAGGGCTCCCTGCCAGATCCGCGTGGGAACGGGGCGGTACGAACCTTGCTGGATCCTCGGTCGGCACACCCGAAGCCCCCCTCCATGAACTCCACCCCCCGCGATCCCGAAAGCGGCGCGCGCCGCCGCTTCCTCGCATCCACCGGTGCCATCGGCGCGCTCGGCATCGGGCTGCCCGCCGCGGAGGCGGAACCCTCCGTGCAGGCGGGTGAGTCGCCCGTCCAGAGGCTCGCCGTGCGCTTCACGCTGAACGGCCGGCCGTGCGAGCTCGAGCTGGATCCGCGCACGACGCTCCTCGACGCGCTGCGCGAGCAGCTGCACGAGGGCGGCACGAAGAAAGGCTGCGACCACGGCCAGTGCGGCGCCTGCACCGTGCTGGTGGACGGGCGGCGCGTGAACGCGTGCCTCACGCTCGCGCTCACGCTGGAGGGGCGCAAGGTGACCACCATCGAGGGTCTCGCGCGCGAAAAACTGCATGCGGCCCAGGCCGCGTTCGTGCGGCACGACGCATTCCAGTGCGGCTATTGCACACCCGGCCAGATCGTCTCGTGCGTGGCGCTCGTCGACGAGGCGCGCCGCAACATGCCGAGCGCCGTGACGCCCGATCTCCACGCCGAGGCGCCGCTCGAGCTCACCGACGACGAGATCCGCGAGCGCATGAGCGGCAACGTCTGCCGCTGCGGCGCGTACGCCAACATCGTCGCCGCGGTGCGCGACGTCGCGAGCGGAGGCGGCGCATGAACGACATGACCCCCCTCGTGGGCCGCGGGATCGATCGCGTCGACGGGCCGCTCAAGGTCACGGGCCACGCGAAGTACGCGGCCGAATTCGCGCTCGAGGGTCTGTGCCACGCCGTCATGGTGCGCACGACGGTTCCCGCAGGGCGCGTGGCCGCGATCGATGCAGCGGATGCGAAGGCGATGCCCGGCGTGCTGCTCGTGATGACGCACGAGAACACGCCGCAACTGCCGCAGAAGGGCGAGGCGGCGTTCGGCCCGCCGGCGGGGCGCAAGCTCACGCTCTTCCAGGACACCGAAGTGCGCTACAACGGCGAGCCGGTGGCGCTCGTGATCGCCGAGACCTTCGAGCAGGCGCAAGAGGCGGCGCAACGCGTGCGCGTGAAGTACGAGGCGAAGGACGCCGTCCTCGATTTCGAGCGCGCGAAGGCGCACGCGTACAAGCCGGAGAAGATGACGCACTCCCCGCCGGATACGTGCTGGGGCGACATCGAGCGCGGCCTCGCCGAGGGCGAGGTGAAGGTGGATCACGTCTACACCACTCCGATGGAGACGCACAACCCGATGGAGCCCCACGCGACCCTCGCGCATTGGGAGGGACCCCACCTCACGCTGTACGACTCGACCCAGTACGTCGCGGGCGTGCGCGAGACGACCGCGAAGACGCTCGGCATCCCCGTCGAGCAGGTCGAGGTCCACTCGCCGTTCGTGGGTGGCGGCTTCGGCTGCAAGGGCTCGACGTGGTCGCACGTGGTGCTCGCCGCACTCGCCGCGCGCCAGGTGAAGCGGCCGGTGAAGCTCGTGGTCGAGCGCCGGCAGATGTTCGGTCCCGTGGGCGGGCGGCCGTGCACCGAGCAGCGCGTGCTGCTCGCCGCGAAGCGCGACGGCACCATCACCGGGGTGCGGCACGACGTGATCTCGCACACGTCCGTCTTCGAGGATTACACCGAGTCTTCGACGCAACCGACGAAGTCGCTCTACGGAATCGCGAACGGCCATCTCACGCAGCGGCTCGCGCAGCTCAATGTCGGCACGCCCACCTTCATGCGCGCGCCCGGCGAGAGCACGGGCACCTTCGCGCTCGAGTGCGCGATGGACGAGCTCGCCGAGGCGCTCGCGATCGATCCCGTCGAGCTGCGCGTGAAGAATCATGCCGACGCCGATCCCTCGAAGGGCTTCCCGTGGTCGAGCAAGAAGCTGAAGGAGTGCTATGCCGAGGCGGCGCGGCGCTTCGGCTGGGACAAGCGCTCGCCCGCGCCGCGCTCGATGCGCGACGGACGCTGGCTCGTGGGCCACGGCATGGCGACGGCGACCTATCCCGCGCACATGGACAAGTGCAAGGCCGTCGCGATGCTCGAAGCCGACGGCACTTACGTCGTGCGCTGCAGCACGCAGGACATCGGCACCGGGACGTACACCATCGGTGCGCAGGTCGCGGCGGAGGCGCTCGGCGTTGCGCTCGGGCAGGTCCGCTTCGAGCTCGGCGACTCGCGCTTCCCGCGCGCGCCCGTCTCCGGGGGCTCGATGACGGCGGCGAGCGTGGGCATGGCGGTGCGCAATGCCTGCCTCGCATTGAAGGAGAAGGTGCTCGCGGGTGCCAAAGAGCGGCCCCTCAGCGTCGAGGTCGAGTACGGCCCGAAGGGCGAGGACGAGGCGAAGCTCGCCATGCGCTCGTTCGGCGCGGTGTTCACGGAGGTGCGGGTCGATCGCGACCTGGGCATCGTGCGCGTGCCGCGCGTGGTCGCGACCTACAGCGTGGGGCGGCTCCTGAACGCGAAGACCGGGATCAACCAGCTCCAGGGCGGCATCGTGTGGGGCATTTCGATGGCGCTGATGGAGGAGAGCTTCCTCGACAAGCGCTCGGGCCGCATCGCCAACGCCGACCTCGCGGAGTACCACGTCCCGGTGAACGCGGACATCGGCGTCCTCGACGTGACCGTCGTCGACGAGAACGACGTCGCGTTCAATGCGCTCGGCGCGCGCGGCATCGGCGAGATCGGCATCACCGGGGTCGCCGCCTCGGTCGCCAACGCGGTGTACCACGCGACGGGCAGGCGCGTCCGCGACCTGCCGATTACGCTCGACAAGCTTCTCTGATATTTTTGCCTCCATGGGCATGGAGGTCATTGCGATCGGCGAAGCTTTGGGGGCGGAGGTGCGCGGCGTGGACCTCGCGCATCTCGACGCGGAGAGCTTCGCCACGGTGAAGGCCGCGTGGCTCGAGCACCTCGTGCTGCGCTTCCGCGGCCAGCGCCTTTCCGATCCGGAGCTCCTCGCGTTGAGCCGCCGCTTCGGCGAGCTCGACCCGCCCGGCCCCAATCCCTACGGCGCGCCGTTCCTTCCGCAGCATCCCGAGATCAACGTGATCTCCAACGTGAAGGTCGAGGGCAGGCCCATCGGCAACCTCGGCGACGGCGAAGCTTCCTGGCATTGCGACATGACGTACGTCGAGGAGCCGCCGCGGGCGGCGCTGCTGCATGCGCTCGAATTGCCCCCGAGCGGCGGCGACACGTTCTGGTCGAACATGTATCTCGCCTACGAGACGCTGCCCGAGGCGCTCAAGCGGCGCATCGCCGGCCGCCGCGCGATCCACGATGCGACCTACAACAGCGCGGGCATGATGCGCCGGGGCATGCGGGAAGTGGCCGACCCGCGCGAGGCGCCCGGAGCGCACCATCCGCTCGTCGTGGCGCATCCCGAGACGCGCCGTCCCGCGCTCTTCCTCGGGCGCCGGCGCAACAGCTATGTCCTCGGGCTCGAGCTCGCCGAGAGCGAGGCGCTGCTCGACGAGCTGTGGGCGCACGCGACGCGGCCCGAGCTCACCTTCCGCCAGGAGTGGCAGGTGAACGACCTCATCCTCTGGGACAACCGCTGCACGTTGCATCGCCGCGACGCGTTCGACCCGGCCGCGCGCCGCGTCATGCACCGCACGCAGATCAAGGGCGCAGCCGTGCTCGCATATCCCGGGTAGCGCCCATCGCGATGGGGCCTCGGCTGCGCACTGCCGGTCCTGCTGGCCTTCCGCGCCGCCGCGCGCGGTCACCGCGTCGTGGTCGTGCACCACGATGCACAGGGCGGATCGTTGCGGCGTTACCTGCTGAATGAGCGCAGGCGCAGCTCGGCGTCGGCGCAGATGCGGCGCACCAGGTCGGCCGCGGGCTCGATCCGGTCGATGAGGTCCACGCCTTCGCCCGCCCAGACGACCGCGGTGTCGCAATCGCCCGCCTGCGCCGCCGCGAAGTACGCCGGGCGCTCGCGCTCGATCGCGCCGTGCAGCGCATCCTCGCGGCCGGTCCAGCGCTGCGTGAAGCCGTTGCGCACGGCGCGTCCGTCGATGCCGCCGGGCCACGCATAGCCGCGCACGATGTCGAAGACGCTCGTGCGCACGGTCTCGTCGGCGCGAGCGTCGACGAGGCGCCGCTTCACGGCCGGATGGGCGAGGGCCTCCTCGCTCGCGAAGAAGCGCGTTCCCATGGAAACGCCGGCGGCGCCGAGCATCAGCGCCGCGGCGAGCCCGCGGCCGTCGACGATGCCGCCCGCGGCGACCACGGGGATCGGCGCGACCGCATCCACCACCGCGGGCACCAGCGGGAGCGTCGCGCGGCGCCCGCCATGCCCGCCGGCCTCGGTACCCTCGGCGACGACGAGATCGGCGCGCGCTTCGACCGCGAGGCGTGCGCCCTCGAGGTCCTGCACCTGGCAGACGAGGCGCGCGCCCGTGTCATGCACGCGCTGCGCATGGGGGCGCGGGTCGCCGAAGGAGAGGAACACCGCCGCGGGCCGCGCGGCGAGCGCCATGTCGAGCACCGCCGGCGTGATGGACCACGTGATGAAGCCGACGCCCCACGGCCGCTTCGCCTCGCGCGCCACGATGCCGAGCTCGCTGCGGATCCATTCGGCGACGCCATAGCCGCCGCCGACGAAGCCCAGGCCACCCGCGTTCGAGACGGCGGCGGCGAGGCGGCCGCCGGAGACGGCACCCATTGGCGCGAGCAATATGGGGTGGTCGAGCCCGAACATGCGGGTGAGGGCCGTCTCGATCATCTGCCGAATCCTTGTAGAGTAGGTCTCATGGACTTCGCTTCTCCCGCGGCGTTCGCCGCCATGTTCGACCAGGTGCCGGTGTCGTTGATCGTTGCGGATCGCGAGGGACGCATCGTCGCCTGGAATCGCGGCTCCGAATCGCTCTTCGGTTTCGCCGCCGCGGAGGTGATGGGCAAGAGTCTCGACGTGATCATCCCCGAGCACCTGCGCGAATCGCATTGGCAAGGATACGACCGCTCGCTCGCCTCGGGCGAGACGAAGTACGCGGGGCACGTGATGACCACGCGTGCCGTGCACAAGGACGGGCGCAAGCTGTACGTGGACTTCAGCTTCTCCATGCTGAGGGACGAGCACGGCGGCGTCGTGGGCGCGATGGCGGCGGGCCGCGACGGCACCGAGCGCTTCCTCGCGGAGCGCGCGCGGCGCATGAAGGAAGGCTAGGCGCGAGCGGCGACGGTGCGCGCCCCCGCCGTCGCGGGGGCCTTCGCATCCGGCGCGCGCGCGCCCACGCGGGATTCGCGCAGCCTCGTGCCCACGCGCACGATGGTGTTGATCACCGGGATCAGCTCGCGCCCCAGCTCCGAGAGCTTGTATTCGACCGAGGGCGGCGAGGACGGCACCACCTCGCGCGCGATGACCCCCTTTTCCTCGAGGTCGCGCAGCCGCGCCGTGAGCATCTTGGGCGAGATCTTCGGGATGTCGCGCTTCAGCTCGCCGAACCGGCGCGGCCCGCCCGTGAGCATCCAGATCACGTTGGGCGTCCAGGTGCCGCCGAGCAGCTTCATGCACTCGGCCATGGGGCAGCCGGGCGGGGGCGGGAGGGCCTTGCTCTTCCTCAGCTTGAGGGCCATGGCGGTTACCGTGCGGGAAGCGGGAATTGTGCTTACCGGATGGTATCAGCTATACAAAGGTAACCGCAAGCCGCTAGACTTCGCGTTCGTTCGTGCGTGAATCCCCAAGGAGAAGAAGATGAAGCTGTACTACTCGCCCGGCGCCTGCTCGCTGGCACCCCGCATCGTCGCCGAGGAGCTCGGCGTCCCGCTCGAGTTCGTGAAGGTCGACGGCACCGCGAAGAAGACCCAGGACGGCGCCGATTTCTGGAAGGTCAACCCGAAGGGCTACGTGCCGGCGCTCGGCCTCGACGACGGCCAGGTGCTCACGGAAGGCCCCGTCATCTCGCAGTACCTCGCGGACC
>Ga0105240_10006284_pt1 | contig 17477 bp, 16 predicted proteins | sample KBSC54metaG_FD_80426 | JGI IMG/M metagenome (GOLD analysis project Ga0105240, IMG submission 80426) | Corn rhizosphere microbial communities from Kellogg Biological Station, Michigan, USA - KBS C5-4 metaG | ecosystem: Host-associated > Plants > Roots > Rhizosphere > Soil | place: Michigan, USA...
CCAGCTAGGAAAATACTCTACATTCGTATTTTTCTTGGCGAGCTTCTTTATTTGAGGAACAAAGCTTTTAGATTGGGCAAGAATAAGATCAGTTCGAAAATAAATAAAGCTAACCAGCTTCCCGACTAGAGCGAGCATTTTCTTTGAACGTACCGTTCCTGTCGCCTCCAAAGTGTCTGGCCATAAATCCAACACCCACATTACATGGGGAATCCGTTTCAAAAACCGTAAAAGCACCGCGGGCAACGCCAAACTGACGGGTGAAAGCTGCGGCGTAAAAATTACGTCAAATTGCCGACGACGTAATTTCCATGCGCCCCAAACAGATGCGCTTACGGCAAAACACAGATAATTCAATACCAACCGCAGGGCGCCGTTCCCACGTGGCACCAATGGAGTTCGAATGATCTCAGCACCATCCAAATTGGAAAAATCATCCGGCGCTTGTAAAAACTCCTTGAAAATTTTTCCGTCCGGGTAGTTTGGGTAGCCGGTCAATACTGTTACGGAATGCCCCCGCTTTACCATTTCCTTGACCAAGTCGTTCACGCGGAAATTCTCAGGCCAAAAATATTGAGTAACGATCAATAATCTCAACTGTTGCCTCAAATAGTCTTATGCCAAACTACTCGATTCACATAATCGGTATAGCTATGAATGATCCGCACGACTTTCTCTGAGACATTTGGCATGCTGTAGTCGGCAACTTGGCGCAGCAGACGTAACTGGTTTTTGCCTTGCTTTGCGAGAATATCGAGCCCCTGCAAAACACGTTCCGGCTCCACCCCGACCATCATCACCGATGCCTCTTCCATGCCTTCCGGTCGTTCATGAGCCTCCCGGATATTCAGCGCCGGGAAATTGAGAATGGAAGACTCCTCGGTGATAGTCCCGCTATCAGAAAGAACAGCCCGGGCCTCTATCTGTAATTTGATGTAATCAGTGAAACCCATTGGCTTCAGCAAGCGAACTTTGAGATGAAATTTCAGGGATGCAGCGTCAATCCGCTTTTGTGTTCTTGGATGTGTGGACACGATAATTGGCAAGTCATAAGTCTCGGCAACCGAATTCAACACAGATTCCAATTTACGCAAATTAATATCGGAATCTATGTTTTCTTCGCGGTGGGCACTGACCACAAAATAGCCATCGGAAACCAATTTCATGCGAGCAAGAACGTCGGACTGTTCGATCTTCGGCAAATAATGAGTGATTACCTCATACATAGGACTACCCGTTTTAATCACGCGATCGGGAGACAACCCCTCTCTCAGCAAATATTCACGAGCGATATCGCTGTATGTCAAATTGATATCTGCGGTGTGATCAACAATCCGCCGGTTGGTTTCTTCCGGAACTCGTTGGTCGAAGCAGCGATTACCGGCTTCCATGTGAAAAATCGGAATTTTTCTACGTTTCGCAGGAATCGCGGCGAGGCAACTATTAGTGTCTCCCAATATCAGCACGGCTTCGGGCACGACTTCTGCCAATATCTTGTCCACCGAAAGAATAATGTTTCCGATAGTCTGCGCAGCATTACTGCCAGCGGCATCCAAAAAATGATCTGGCTTACGGACTTCAAGATCCTGAAAAAAAATCTCGTTTAATTCGTAGTCGTAGTTTTGACCGGTATGCACCAAGACATGATCGCAATATTGGTCGAGCGCAGCCAACACTCTTGAGAGTCGAATAATTTCCGGACGTGTGCCAACGATGGTTACAACTTTAAGCTTTTTCAATTAAACCTCACTTGCAATAGTGTCTGGCGCCGAACGCTGAAATATCTCATTGGCCCACAGCATAACTATCATTTCTTCCTGGCCAATATTTGTAATGTCATGCGCCCATCCTGGAATGGTTTCAACAATTTGAGGATCCTCACCGGAAACCTCGATATAAATTTTTTCATCCGTTAAGATGTGCCGAAAACCGAACTTCGCGCGACCTTTAATAACGAGAAATTTTTCTGTCTTCGAGTGATGGTAGTGTCCGCCACGCGTGATGCCGGGGTGGGCCGTGAAAAAAGAGAACTGCCCGGAATCTGGCGTCTTCAGCATTTCAACAAAGACCCCGCGTTGATCACCGTATTTAGGAACGGAGTAGACGAACTGATCCACAGGAAGATAACTTACATAGGTTGAATACAAAGCACGTGTCAAGCCAGTTCCGACACGTTCAGTGACGAGCGTACTACGCACTTCCTTAAAGGCTAACAACTGATCACGCAATTTCCCGACAGTTGTGTGATAAACAGGAGCAACCTCCTTGCTCAACACTCCCTCCTCTTCCGCATCTGATGTCAGAAAATTGATGAAGCTTTCCACGACATCGTCAACATAGACCAAATTAAGTGGCGCATCTGGGCTATGAATTTCAACTGACATGTCACGAGCAAGGTTATGACAAAACGTGGCGACAACCGAGTTATAGTTGGGCTTGCACCATTTACCAAAGACACCGGGCAATCGATAAATGGCGACAGTCCCCTTTGTCTGTTCTACCAGCTGCCGGAATACATTTTCCGCGTTACGTTTACTTTGTCCATATGGATTGTCCAAGCCAGCTTGCTGAGAAGAGGCGAAAACGATTTTTAGTTTTTTGTGACTCTCCAGTATGGCTTGGCAGAGCGACTTCGTTACGTCGAGATTTCCAGAGAACTCCCCGACATCTTTGGGGCGATTGATACCAGCAAGATGAACTACGGCGTCTACTTGCGATATTTTTTCAAGCAAATCAGATTCACTGTCGCGTCGAGTAAATATCGACACTTCGAATTTCGAAAACTCTCGTAAACGAACTTGCAGATTTTTCCCAATAAACCCATCTGCGCCGGTAATCAAAACTCGCATGATTACTCCTCCGGACTTATGTATTGGCCACTTTGAATCGCTTTCATGAAAGCCAATTTGGAGAGTAGTGATTTCATTCCCTCCACATCAAGCCTGGTAGTGTTATGGGAGTTATAGTCTTCCGCTGCAGAAATACGCAATTCTCCCTGCTCTACAAATTTACCGTAGTTGAGATCACGCAAATCAGGAGGGACGCGATAATAGGCCCCCAGATCTTCCGCCGCGACCAACTCCTCTCTGCTAAGCAAAGTCTCGTACAATTTCTCACCATGCCGAGTACCGATGACATTGACCTTTGCATCGGTCGCACCAAGCATTTCGGCCAGTGCCCGAGTCAAGGTTCCGATCGTGGCCGCCGGTGCTTTCTGAACGAAAATGTCTCCAGACCGTCCTTCTTTAAATGCATACAGCACCAGATCGACAGCGTCATCCAGTGTCATCATGAATCTGGTCATCTCTGGATCAGTGATGGAGAACGGCGAACCATTTCTGAATTGATCAACAAAGAGCGGAATCACGGAACCTCGCGATGCCATCACGTTGCCGTATCGCGTTCCGCAAATGACGGTGCGCGCGCTGCCGCGTGACTTCGCAACCATGACTTTCTCCATCATGGCTTTGGATATGCCCATGGCATTGACAGGATAAACCGCCTTGTCAGTGCTTAAACACACGACCTTTTCTACAGCGCAGTTTACCGCGGCTTCAAGTAGATTTTCAGTGCCCAATATATTGGTCTTCACAGCTTCGAGAGGATGAAACTCACAAGAGGGGACTTGCTTCAAAGCTGCGGCATGAAAAATGTAATCAACGTCCCTGACCGCGCTTAAGATGCTGGAGTAATCTCGAACGTCACCGATATAAAATTTCAATTTCGGATTGTTATATGCCTTGCGCATATCATCCTGTTTTTTTTCATCCCGGCTAAAAATACGAATTTCCCGGATATCGGTGTCCAAAAACCGACGTAAAACAGCGTTCCCGAAGGAGCCGGTTCCACCGGTCACAAGCAAGGATTTGTTTTCAAACATCTATTACTCCACTATTGTTATACCAGCATGCTTTTACCAAGCACCACAGACATAGAATTACATTCTTCGCTGCTCTAAAATTAGATCATGAGCGAGGATTTGCTCATTGGAAAATCGCTTTTTCATTACCCGAGCCGGAACGCCGGCGACGATACTATAAGGCGGTACATCATCCTTAACCACCGCTCCTGCCGCCACTATGGATCCCCGGCCAATCTTCACACCAGACAATATAATGGCGCCATAACCGATCCAGACATCGTCTTCTATCACTACCGGCTGCGCATCTCCCCGAGGCCCCTCGAACATTGTCACCCCGACGAGATCAGTCCTATGTGCATCCCGGGAAATTATTCCCGCATGTGCGGCCAGCATGACGTCATTTCCAATAACGACATCGCAATTCAAAACGCAATAATGGCCTATACCAACGTTGTTCCCGAATACGCATTTTTTATTTGGTGAAAAGATGATGGCACTCGATTGCATATGCACGTTCTTTCCGTATTTCACCCAGGGATAAAGGATTCCAAAAAGATACAAATTGCGTGCGGCATTGAGAGCCGACTTAATCAAATGCTTCATTACCTACCCGCATCAATTTAAAATTTGTCGATAATACGAGAGCAAATGCTGCTGTTGGCTTTCATAGCTATGATGCTCGCAGAATCCCTTCTGTCCTTGCCGTCCCATTTCCAGAGCCAGCAGTTTGTCTTTCGTCAATTTCTCGATTGCAACCGCGAACTCAGCCGGATTCTCTGGAGCGGCTAATATGCCTCCTCCGCTCTCCTCTATTACACCAACTTGATGAGGCAAGTCGCTGATAACCATAGGGATACCGGCTGCCATATACTCAAATACCTTGGTGTGGATACCATTAATCTGCTGGGCAACTCGAAGATTAGGGGAAATGCCAATAGTGGCTTCGTTCAATACCGTCATGAGTTCATGAGGCTTAACATTGGGCATGAGTTCAATGTGGTCACCCAATCCTCGTCGGCTGACTTCTGACAAAAAATATTCTTTGAATTTTGGATTTGAGAAACGGTCAGTTGAACGAAAACGAACGGACGGTACTCGTTTAATCGTTTCTTCAACTATGTCCAGTAGCAACAAGCTTCCGTTGTTCAAATGCTGAGACCCGATGAAAACAACGATGTCATCTCTTTGCAAATAGTTGTCGGCGACTCCATCCAATAACGCAAGCGAAGCATAATTATATAAATAAATTTTTCTGAAGTGCTTTGCGCTAAACGCATGCTCCTGCGAAGGTGCAACCAGAACTATATTTCTGATGACAGACGATAAAATGAATTGCCCCCACTTTACGGAAAAAGCGAGCGGCTTTCTTAAATATCGCGGAATCCAATCTCGAACGAGCATTTCTTCAGCGTAGTTCTCATGGACATCATAAACCACGGTTTTCCCGAGCGAGAAAAGTGCCATCATTGGTAATAAATCAATATCGTGGAAATGCACGATATCCACATCTCTAATAATTTTCAGAAGACGAGGAATCACTCTGAGTGGGATTAAAAACGGGCGAAGCCCGCGCGACGCGACTTTTTTGAATGGATGAAAAGTAATCCCGTTTTGAACGCTTAAGTTGGGGACGTCCCAAGGGCAAATAAGATCAACCTGCACCCCACTACTAGCCAATAGGAGGGCGTGCTTCCATATCCGTGCATCGAAGTCCGGATGAATTGAGGTGACAATGGCTACGCGAACGGGGATACGGTTACCGTCCGACTTCGTTACCGAATCAGTCATGAGATCCTAGCTGAGCCAATCGACTCTGAAATATAAAATAGAGAAAAGTCGTAAGTGCCCAGCCTCCCGTGAGAAGAACCGTCGTCAATGGCAACTCAATAAGCATTGCTATCGGAATGAAATTGAAAATCAAGGCTGCTCGCCAGTTTTCGCTGTATATCTTTCCAATCAATGCAAGGAAAAAGCCCATTAAAAAACCGCCAAACAACAAGCCTGATTTCCCGAAGTTCGCGTAATCCTCCATAAAACTTCCTGCGGTCATTGTCCCGTGAATTCCCTCTCGCACCAGCACCGGGTTTTCTATGTCATGTACCAGCTGAGGGAAAAACAAAAAATCGCAGCCTTTTAGAGCAGCCGCCCACCGATAACCGCATCCATTTGCAAAGGGCAATTTCTCAGGAATATCGTTGAACCAAGCGGAGACGACTTGGCCTGGAATGACATAAATACGCAGGTAAATTGTTTCGACGAACTGATACGCAGGAAACAAAGCGGCCTCTACCTTGCTTTCGGCTATTGATTCATTTCCCCTATGACGCTTTGCGCCAATTGTCCTTTCAACGACCAAGGGCTTTCCTGCCGCCGTTGCCATTCCCTCGGGAGTCCAAAACGTGGGACGTATTTGAGGATTTTGAACGAATACCAATGAAGCCAATAGACAAACAGGAAGAACTAGCACCTTCAAGAAGGAAAAAAAATGTCGCTTCAATATTAAATATGCACACAAAGGCGCGATGGGAATAATTACAAAAACCTTATTCATGAGGGCCGTACCGTAAAGCGTCGCGACAATCAGAGTTAGTCCAAATAAGATGGGGCGCTTGCCAATATAGAAATACAAAATCAAAAACGGCAAAACACTTTTCAGCAACAAATTAGGCATGTACCGATGGAATACCGGAGCCTCAAAAAATATTGACTGCCGGATGCGCATAATGTCGTAGTAGTCATTGTTCAACGCCCCTTGGATCACGGGTATACCTCGCAACCAAATAAAATGAACGATCACCATGACTATGGAAAAAACAAAAAGCCCGATCGACACACAATTTAGAAATTTCTCGTCGCTTAATACGCGCGAGACTCTATGCTTGAGCGCGTTTCCCAGTATCCAGGAAAAAGCGAAATACATCGCTACGAGCGCCACCGCATACAGCAGCAAATTTCCGAGATACTGAGTACCTGTCTCTGTCGCGACACTCGCAAAAAGCATGCAAAACAGTCCAAAATATAGGAAGAAGGGCGTTGACTGTTTGAGGGAAAGGCGTTTAAGTTTATTGTTAGTCATGTCGATTAGACCCTGGCTGTTTTGATGCCACGGATCTTTTTCACCAATCCCCAGATACGATCTTTAATCTGATACAGCCACTGCTCATTTGGGTAGTCGGTATACGGATGTGGTGGCTCGGCCATGACCGAATCGAACTCGGACATATTCATGCCAATTTTCTTCGCGACAAATTCCTTATCCTCGGCAAGCTTAGCCGCCGCATAAGTAGGCTCAAGGAGCTCCTTCAAGGCTTGGTCGCGAGTCATCTGACCAGACACGATTAAACTGGATAAATGCGCGCGACGTTTGTCATAGCCAAATTTAACCGGAAGATAATAGGCTTGAAAAAATCGGGTGAAAATCGATTCGTAGTGTTTTCCACCGTAATCACGCCATCCCAATTGTTCGGTAATTTCCTGTTTGACAGCTTTTTTGTTGTAGGGCATCAAATTAAGTATTCGAACCGTCCTTATCCGCTTTACCACGGGATAGTAAAAATAACGTGAAAAGAAACCCAGCGTCGGATATTGTGACAACCGATTTTTCCCGAAGAGTCGATGAATACCTTTGAGATGAGTCAGATCTGCAGGACTATAGCCCCAAGCTGCCGGCAAAATGAATTCCGTGGCGAAGTTAGTCCCCGTAACAATATGCCGAATGCCGTGCTCAGCCGCGGTCCGATAAAGAACAGCCAAAAAAGCGTGATCTGTGGGCGTGTCGCAGTTTGCGACCCCCGCCAAAAAGAAAGAGCGTTGCAAATCGCTCATCTCTTCCCAATCAACTACGGAGGTGAAAAGATCGATATTCAAGCGCTTAACAATATTTTCAATATTATTGACGGCCAGTTCAGAATTCCATCCGCTGTCGAAATGCACAGCCAATGGCCTCAATCCAAATTCGATCACCTTCTGCGCAACATAGGTACTGTCCACTCCACCACTTAAGCCAATGACACAGTCGTAGTCTTTTCCACGTCCAGCTTCTTTCATGACTTGCACAACTTTTGCCAGATCCTCTGCGGACTCGCCAGAATTTGCGCGATCAACAATTGGCTTTGCAAGCTGCTCGTATCTGTAACAGTGGCTACAAACCCCCTTGTCATCAAAAGTAATATCAGGATCGCTCGTATCCATTACACAATGGACACAAATTTGATACGGTTTAGTCATACAAATGCCAAGGTTAGTGATAGTGAAAAATTACCGGATTCAGATCAATTGATCGATTTCTGCGGGAGTGGGATAGCTAATTAAGACTGCCTTGTGCTTTCCTTGAAATACGAAGTAGCTACCCGCAGCGACTGCAGAGGCGCCACATTTCAAAGCCGCTGAGAAGTTAGCCAATGTGCCGGCTCCGCCGCAAGCTATTACGGGGATATCGACGGCCGCAGAAACTGCTTCAATCAACGGAAAGTCATATCCTTTCATCACCCCATCCTGATCGATGGAGTTTAAAAGAATCTCACCGACGCCCAGTCGTTTTAACTCCTGGACATAAGACACCGGATCTAGCTTTGTCCCTACGCTTCCTGAAAGGATGAAGGCTTCGTAGCCCCTGAACATTTTTTTCTTAACATCAACAGAAACCACGACACTAGAGCTGCCGGCAAATGATGCTATTTTTTGTAAGGTTTCTGGCTCTTGAAAAGCCAAACTATTGATAACAATTTTCTCGACACCGACATTTAGAAGTAAGCGAACCTGATCAACAGTTCGAACTCCTCCGCCATAACTGAGTGGCATGAAACACTCACTCGCGATCTCCTTAATAATATCGAGATTGGGAGGACGTTTCTCGCGAGACGCCGCGATGTCTAACAAGCAAATTTCGTCAACTTCTTTTTCATTGAAGATGCGAACCGTATTAATTGGATCACCAACATATTTTGGTTGGTCAAATTGCGTTGTTTTATATAGCCCGCGCCCTTTTAAAAGAAGAACAGGAATAACTCTTGGTCGCAACATCAACAATGCTCCGCAAAATTTCGTAATAGCTGCATCCCAAATTTGTGACTTTTTTCGGGATGAAATTGAGCCCCCCAAACGTTCCCGTGGCGCACGACTGACGCAAAATCGCCACCATATGGCGTAAGTGCAATTGCGGTCTGCGGAATGTCGCAAATCATATGATACGAATGTACAAAATAAAATCGAGAACCACTCTCGATACCGGACAACAAAACGTCATTGCCGACTGGTTTTATGATATTCCATCCCATATGGGGAATTTTGAAAGATGGGTCAGCAGTCTCATTTACAAAACGAACCGTCCGCGCACCTATCCATCCCAATCCTGCACACTTACCTTCTTCGCTAGATATCCCAAGCAGCTGCATACCAAGACAAACACCGAGAACGGACTTTTTTTCCTGCATCACGAGATGAGTCAAAGGCTCGATCAACTGCTTATCGGCCAGACATTCCATCGCACGATCAAAGGCCCCGACCCCTGGGAGTATCAGCTTAGCAGCGCCTTCGAAATCTGCCACCTTGTCCGAAATGACCGAGGCAACGCCGATTTTCTTGAGCATATTTTGGATAGAAGCGAGATTACCCACCCCGTAATCGACAATTACGATCATTCATTGCTCCAAAAATGCTTATTAAAATGCTTATTTACGTAATAACTACTTCCGGCAGCCATTGTAATAGCCAAGATCGCTTCCAAAAGAAGCAGATAGTAATTTGGGGAATAAAAATATCCGAGAACAATATGCATGACCACAATTCCCGCACCGCCAATAAACAAAATAAATAGAAGAAGACAATATTGTTTTTTAAATAACTCTGCCAATTCGAAAATAGCGAAGAGGTAGCATAGCTGATAGACGAATTGGACAACGATATAAAAACCAATAGCTTGCGTCGCAGAGTGGCCGTCTAACAATAAAAGCATTACACCAATCACCGACGTTGCATCAAAAGTCAATTGAATCGTCAATGCTAGCCGCTGGCGACCGCGAACTTCAAACAAACGCTCCGGCCAACTGGTAAATACGGAGAGCAAAGCAATGGGCATCAACATGGCAACAAACCTCCCACTCTCCTCCCATTCAGGACCAAAGAGGCGGATAAATATAAATTGCGCCCAGCAAGCGCCGAGAGCAAAGAGAGGCGCGAGACCAAATGCAAACAGCACCATCAATCGCAATATGAACCTGCGAAAAACAGCTGAGCCAACACTGGCTGCGGCTTCTCGATAAAAAACCTGGCTAAGTGCGGCAGTGAGGAAATTGATAGGTGCATTCAGAATAAGCCGCGCAAAACCGTAGTGACCTGCGGCTATTAGTTGCGAAACAGAGGTCAGGGCTAACACAAGAAATTCGCGGGAAAAAACCCCGGCAAGGCTATATGGGACATTGAAGAAAGGGAATCTTCTATATGTCACGGCTGTAGCTCGAAGCGAAAACGAGTCGATTAGATGACGGTACTCTTTCCAAAAATTACGCGTAAGCTGATAAATCGTCGCCACACAGACAACGAAGCCTAACAGTCGAGCCACAACCAAGCCGTTCAGCCATGACATCGATGACGCCATCAGTCCCAAGGCAATTGCCACAAACGCGACAACCAGCTGTAAAAGAATGTTTCCCGTCGCAATAGTCCGGTATTGTTTCTCTCTATTCGCAAAAAACATAATTGTTTGTTGAAGCGCAATCAGCAAGGTCAACAAAGGGACTGCCTGCCACCAAACTCCCAAGCTTTTTAATATCGATAGATCAGGCCACACTACCGAAATCACGAAACCGACTCCCCAAAGAACAACAGACAAAATAGTTGCGCAGCCCGCCGCAAGACCGACGAGATTTGCCGCCTCCTTGCGCTCCTTAGGAAGAACGATGGCGAGATCAAAACGCAAGGTAACGATGACGGACAAAATTCCCGCCAAAGCGACCACTGAACTGAAGACTCCAAACTGTGCCGGAGAATAGAGGCGAGTTAAGACGGGGGCTATTAGCATCGGTATTAGTTGTGCAAATACCGCCCCACTTAGCATGACCATCACGTGCTTCAGAAAATCAGGCATTGTGTAGGCCCGCAAATAAAAAAACCGCCGTCCCTCTTACAATGGTGAGCACGCTCGTCCCAGATGATTGATTTACATTTAAAAGTGAAAATGACAGCATCCGATATATTCCTGCACGAGGAGCACTAAGGACTAGCAGAGATAAAAGATACACCTTAAGCGCCAAAAATGGCCCTACCGACCTGCGAGTTCATGCACATGCTTTTATTTTGTAATTATCGAGAATTGATACATGTGTGATGCTATCCACGTGGCTGCTCGGCATGCTTACACTGACTTCGCCAGTTGCTCCAAAATGTACTTTGATGCGTGTCCATCGCCATAAAGCAAAGGATGACTATCTGGCTTTGCCAGCGCTTTATATGCATCACAAATCAAATCAAAATCAGCTCCCACCAGCTTGTTCCAACCTGAAGAAACTGTTTCCACCCATTCTGTTTCGTCACGCGTAGTCAGACAAGGGACTCCAAAAAAATATGCTTCCTTTTGTACGCCGCCAGAATCGGTAATGATTGCGTGTGCGGAACGCTCTAAACGAATCATGTCGAGAAATGGAAGTGGATCAATGAGAATAAGCTTATCCAAACCCACAATATCGTCACGCTGCATAAGCAATTTTTTTGTACGAGGATGCAATGGCAATACAACAGGTATTTCCCGGGAAATTTCGATCAACGCCTCAACAATCCCTGATAGACGCGCTGGATCGTCTGTATTTTCCGCTCGATGACATGTCGCCAATACATAACCACCATCATTCAACTTCAGATCTTCCAAACAACGGCTTCGCTGCACGGCAAGCTCTCTATAAAAAAGAGAAGCGTCATACATAACATCACCAACGTTATGTACCCCGGACACAAGGCCTTCCTTGGCCAGATTATCTACAGCCACATCGGTTGGACAAAAAAGTAAGGAGGAAATCCTGTCCGATACGATACGATTGATCTCTTCTGGCATGCGCATATTAAATGAACGTAAGCCAGCTTCGACGTGTGCAATAGGAATATGCAATTTGGATGCAGCCAGAGCGCCCGCCAATGTCGAATTGGTGTCTCCATAGATGAGCAGCCAATCAGGGCGCTCTTCTTGAATGACTTTTTCCATAGCCTCCAACATGCGACCAGTCATCGCACCATGCCCACCTCCGGAAATATCTAAATTGTATTTAGGCGTGGGAATGTCCAATTCTTCAAAAAAAATTTTGGACATATTGTGATCAAAATGCTGTCCAGTATGAACAATAATTTCTTCCACCTTGTTCAAATAGCTTTCACGGATCACTCGCGAGACGGCGGCTGCCTTGATGAATTGAGGACGAGCACCAACAACTGTTAAAATTTTTTTCATGCTGCAAGTGCTTTTTCGAGAGCCTCGACGATAGTCGATTGCGTGGGCAAATCAAGATAAGGGTGCATCGGTAAACTCAACACTCGTCTTGCGGCATAAGCGGATTTATCAAGAAGACCACTGGCGCGATAGAGATTTTTATAAGCCGGCTGCTGATCAAGGGGTACCGGATAATGCACAGCGGTGGGAATTCCTGCCCGTTTCAAATGTTCGGCGATCTCGTCGCGGTTGTCGACTTGAATGGTAAATTGCCCCCAAACAGAGTTCCTATCGGCAGCGACAACTGGTGGCGCAATACCTGAAATATCGCGTAGCAAATCTACGTATCGCTGACCTGCTTCGCTACGCAATTGAAGCTCATGATCGAATACATCTAATTTAGCCAGGATGATTGCACATTGAATTGTATCCATACGACCGCCGACGCCAATGCGTGTGTGATAGTAGCGCCGTGCCTGACCGTGCACGCGGATCTCTCTCATCGCCAATGCCACAGCATCGTCATTTGTAAAAATGGCTCCGCCGTCACCGTAACAACCTAGTGGTTTACTTGGGAAAAAGCTGGTGCAGCCAATGGAAGATAAGTTGCAACTTCTATTCCCTTTATACAAAGCACCAAAACTCTGCGCTGCATCTTCAATAACAGGAATATTTCCATTGCGCATAGCAATCGCATTGATCTCATCCATATCCGCGACCTGGCCATATAGAGAGACCGGCATTATCGCTTTGGTCTTTTCAGTAATAGCCGCTTCAATTAACTTTGGATCAATATTGCATGTGTCCGGATCGATATCAACGAACACAGGAGTTGCTCCCACCAACGCAATAACTTCAGCAGTCGCGACAAAAGTAAATGGCGTCGTAATTACCTCGTCGCCAGGTCCGATATTCAAAGCCATGAGTGCGATTAGCAATGCTTCAGTACCTGAAGCAACCGTGATGCAGTGTTTTGCTCCAGTATAAGTTTGCAGTTCATGCTCCAGTTCCTTGACCTCTGGCCCCATTATGTATTGGCCATGATCCAGAACCGCTTGAATACGTGCATCGATATTTGTTTTCAGTGTTTGATACTGAGCCTTAAGATCTGTGAATTCAATTTTCTGTGTCATATCGATTTGCAGCTGAGTTCGTCAATTTGATAAGTCAATCCACAAGAGCATGTAACCCTCCCGGTGGATTTAAGTTGAATCCCGCATTTACACATCCATCCCTTGCGTTTGGCAGGGACGCCAACCATGAGCGCAAAATCTGGAACATTTTTGTTTATTACAGCTCCCGCGCCAACGAACGCATACGCTCCAATCTCGACTCCACATACAACAGTAGAATTGGCCCCCAAGGTCGCTCCTCGTCGAACGATTGTTTGACGATATTCATTTTTTCGAGTGATTGCAGAGCGAGGATTGTACACATTCGTAAACACCATACTCGGGCCACAAAAAACGTCGTCCTCCAATCGAACCGCGTCATATACGGAGACGTTGTTCTGAATTTTTACGTTGTCTCCAATCACGACATCGTTACCGACGAATACATTTTGTCCCAACGAACAAGCAGCACCAATTTTTGCTCCGGCACAAACGTGGGCCCAGTGCCATACACGGGAACCTTCGCCGATCATTGCGCCATCATCGACGATGGCCGAAAAATGAATATTGGCTGACATCTTAGTATTCCAAAGGAAGCGCGATTCGCTTACCGTCACGAGCGGACAAATAAGTCGCGATAAGTATCTCAAGTGACTTCAAACCCTCACGGCCATCTGTTTCCGGCTCTGCCTCGCCACACATGACCTTGATGACATTGTCGTAATAAAGCGGGTGCCCAAAACCGTAAACCGACGTGGTTTGATAACTAGCCTGCTGAATTTCATCATCATCAGGATCGGAATCAACGAACTGCCATTGCTGCACTTCATTGACCGCCACACCACCAATGCGTACAGTACCTTTTTCCCCAAGAATGGTGATGCTTCCTTCAAGGTTTTTTGGATACGTCAACATTGTCACATTCATTGAGCCGAGCGCGCCGCTACGCCAGCGCAATCCAATAACACCAGTATCCTCAACTTCGATATCGCGCTCCAAGGTCCCGGTGTATGCATGCAAACTTTCTACAGGCCCCACAATCCAGTCCAGCAAATCAACATAATGACTAGCCTGATTCATAAACGCACCGCCGTCATATTCCCACGTCCCTCGCCATGCGGCGCTATCGTAATACTCCTGAGGTCGTGTCCAGAAAACATTCAGATTTACCATGTAAATACGGCCGAAGCGCTTTTTATCGACAGCTTTTTTTAGTAACTGCAATGTGGCATTGCGACGATTTTGCTTTACGACAAAAAGCCTGACGCCTGCCGCGTCACAAGCAGCGACCATACGCTTACCGTCTGCCCATCGAGTTGCCATCGGTTTTTCGGTAATGACATGCTTTCCTGCAGCTGCGATTTGAATGGCTTGTTCACAATGCAGCCCTGAGGGTGTAGTCAAAATGAACGCGTCCGCATCGCATTCGTTTAACATAGTTGCCAGATCTGGATAAGGCTTGGCGCCTGTTTCGGATGCTGCCTTATAAAGCGCTTCGGAATCAACGTCGCACACACCGATTAGCTCAGCTCGATCGGCGTGAGCACTGATTGCTCCAAAATGATTTCTTGCAATTCGCCCACAGCCCACCAGGGCAAAACGGACTTTACGGCCTTCTACTGAAACGGGATAACGACGCATAGTTAAGCTTTGATAATATTTGCTGCTGGTTCCAAATAACGCCCGCGTGAATCGACAATCATTTTGGCGCTGCTCTTTATCATTTCATAGTCAAACTTATCGTGATCGGTCGCCAATAACACGCAGTCAAATTCCGACAATGATGTCGGGGTAAGCTGTACGCTCGACAAATCAAACTGATGCTCACGCATCTTGGGGAATACTGCAATGTGTGGATCGCTATAGGCCACATGTGCGCCCAAATCACGCAGCTTCTCCATCAACATTACGCAAGGCGACTCACGCATATCATCCACGTTTTTCTTGTAAGCGATTCCAAGCACAAGAATTTTGCTCCCATTGATGGACTTTTTACCTTCATTCAATGCAGCGGCTACTTTGGCGATGACGTAGTCAGGCATCGAAGAGTTCACTTCGCCAGCAAGCTCAATAAACCGAGTGTGGACACCGTACTCTCGAGCTTTCCACGTCAGATAAAACGGGTCGATTGGAATACAATGACCGCCCAAACCAGGGCCGGGATAATAAGGTACGAATCCAAAGGGCTTTGTCGCAGCTGCACGAATTACCTCGTGGATATCAATCCCCATCTTGTCAGCCACAATTTTCATCTCATTAACGAGACCAATATTGACTGCACGATGAATGTTTTCCAGCAGTTTTGTAAGCTCGGCTGCTCGCGTTGAGCTTACCGGCACTACCTTGTCTATAACATGGCCATATAGGGCCATACCTACCTCAAGACAGTCGGTGGTCACTCCGCCACAAACTTTAGGGATCGTACGCGTCGTGAAACTGGGGTTACCAGGATCTTCGCGCTCTGGAGAAAATACCAAATAGATGTTCTCACCCACCTTCAGCCCGGAAGACTGGACTCGAGGCAACAACTCCTCATCGGTAGTGCCTGGGTAAGTAGTACTTTCCAAAGAAACGATCTGGCCTGGTCGCAGATACGGCACCAAAGAATCGGTTGTATCCAACACAAAACTCAGATCAGGTTCGCGATATTTATTCAAAGGCGTAGGGACACACAATATCAGCGCATCAACCTCGGAAGCCCGAGAGAAATCGATAGTCGTCTCCATACCGCGAGCATTAGCTCCCGCTATTGCCTCTGAGGAAATATGCTCGATATAACTCTTGCCCTTCGCCAAAGCATCTACTTTGGCATTATCGATATCGAAACCGATTACTTTATACCCAACTTCTGCGTACCTAAGCATGAGGGGGAGACCAACATAGCCCATCCCGACAATACCAATTTTCGCCGTCTTTTCTTTGAATTTCTCTACAAGCCTTGTTTTCACGTGATTACCTTTGCCTATATCCCCATAAACTGGGGTGTGATTTTACCTCAACGTGTTAAGAAACCCATGATATCCGCAGGGACTTGCTCCAATTTCTTCTACTCCAACACGTTGAGAAAGGATTCTGTTGGGTTAAACTGTAGTTTGATCTTTCACCGCTACATTCGTTGATCAGCAAAAGCCGCCAATTTCCATCAAATTTTAAGAATATGTGCGGATATTGCATTTTACCTCTCCATTCTCATGTGCATCTATGCCATAGGCGATCTGCAAGGTTGTGATCAACAACTCCAGAATTTACTTGAACTCATCGGCAAGATCACTCCGGACGCAAAACTTCACTTCGTCGGCGACCTGGTCAACCGCGGGCCGCATTCGTTGGCCACGCTGCGCCATTTGCGCGCTCTCGGAGACCGCGCGCGGGCAGTTCTGGGCAACCACGACCTGCATCTGCTGGCAGTGTCGCAAGGCATCCGCCCGCTGCACGCCACCGACACTTTGCACGACATCCTGATCGCCCCTGACCGCGACGAGCTGCTTGACTGGGTGCGTCACCGCCCGCTGGCGCTGTTCGAAAACGGCCATCTGCTGTTTCACGCTGGTGTGTTGCCGGAATGGGATGCCGAAAAAGTCATGTCACTGGCCCATGAAGTCGAAACCATGCTGCGCGGCCCCGATTGGGTCGACTTCCTGCGTCATATGTACGGCAACGAGCCTTCCGTGTGGAGCGACGATTTGCAAGGTCACGACCGGCTGCGCTGCATCATCAACACGCTTACGCGCATCCGTTTTTGCCGGCCCGACGGCGGCATCGATTTCACGATAAAGGAAGGCGCGGGTGCGGCGCCGGAGGGCTACCTGCCGTGGTTCGACATGCCGGGCCGCAAGACCGCCGACGTCACCTGCGTCTTCGGTCACTGGTCAGCGTTGGGATTGACGCTGCGCCCCAACCTGATCGGTCTCGATACTGGTTGCGTGTGGGGCGGCAAGCTTACTGCGGTGCGGCTTGAGGACCGGGCGCTGTTCCAGGTGGATTGCCCGCAGACGCTGAAGCCGGGTTGAGGTCTTCAGGCACATAACCCAGTCCGTCGGCCACCACCTTGCGCGCCGTCGCCGCCAGCTCGCGGCGATGCGCGCCCTCG
>Ga0105240_10006286_pt1 | contig 17474 bp, 18 predicted proteins | sample KBSC54metaG_FD_80426 | JGI IMG/M metagenome (GOLD analysis project Ga0105240, IMG submission 80426) | Corn rhizosphere microbial communities from Kellogg Biological Station, Michigan, USA - KBS C5-4 metaG | ecosystem: Host-associated > Plants > Roots > Rhizosphere > Soil | place: Michigan, USA...
AAACCGCGGCCGGGCTCTCTGCCTTCGGACACGAACGCGCTGCTGATTAACGAGTATGGCTGGCTGTGGCTCAACCGCGACGGCTCGCCAACGCGGCTGACCGAAAACCTGTACCCGCAACTCCTCGGCCGGACCAATTCCACCGCGCGCGAGCGGCTGGATTTGTATGCTTACCTGCTCGGAGCCAAGACCGAGTTCTGGCGCGCGCACCGTCAGTACGCCGGTATTGTGCATTTCGTGTCTCTCACGTGCAGCTATCCCGGTGTTTATACGGCGGACCACTTTAAGGATGTGACCCGGCCGCGTCTCCGCGCCTCCGCGTGAACCAACCTCCCCCCACCGTTATCCCGGTCGACCCCATGAAAATTCCTATTTTCCAAATTGATGCATTTGCCGAGCGGCCGTTTGAAGGAAACCCGGCGGCGGTTTGCCCCCCTGGACGAATGGCTGCCGGACGAAGTGCTCCAGGCCATTGCCCAAGAGAATAACCTCGCCGAAACGGCCTTCTTCGTGCCCAAGGCCAGCCACTACGAGCTTCGCTGGTTTACGCCCCTGACCGAAGTGGATTTGTGTGGGAAGGCGATCGGGTTTTCATCTCGGGGCGAACGGTCCCGTATTTGGAGGGGGTTATCCAAATCGCATTCCCACCCCCTGAGCGGTGAGCGGGGATCGCCACGCGGCTTTTCGCAACCAAGCGCGCCGAAGGTAACGCCATATCAGGACCTACGAAGCCTGCCTTTTTTTGTAATGGCTGTCGCAGCGCACTGGTGTATAAACGCCTGATGCGAACGAAACATTTGACCACACCTAGGAAGATTATGAAGCATAGCCTGTTATTCGCTGCGAGTTGGGTGGGCCTGTCGTTGGCCTGTGCCGGTGTCGCCGGAGCCGCCGACGAAACCAGCGTCGATTCCGTCCTCGCCAAATACGTCACCGCCAGCGGCGGTAAAGCCGCTCTGGAAAAGGTCAGTTCCCGGGTGACTAAAGTGAAAATCGAGTCCGAGGCGTTCGGCCCCAGCGAAGGGCAAATTTTTTCCTCCGCACCGAACAAGATCCGGTCGCACATCGATCTGGCGAACTCGGGCTCCATGGACGAGGGGTTTGACGGGACGGTGGCTTGGACCAAGTCACCCTGGCAGGAGCTGCGCGCCAAGGCTGGCGACGAACTGGCTAAAGCCAAGCGTGACGCGGAATTTTCCCGGATTCTGCACTTCAAAACGGTCTATCCCGGCCTCGTTTTGAAGGGAACGGAGAAAGTCGGCGATGAAGAGGCCAACGTGCTGGAATCCAAACCGTCAGCCACCAGCAAGGAAAGATTTTGGTTCAGCGCCAAGAGTGGCTTGCTGGTCCGCCAGGACTCCGAATTCGAAGGAGGGCAGGGGACGGTCACCGTTTCGGTTTTGCCACAGGACTACAAGGCTTTTGACGGGATAAACTACCCAAACACCTTGAAGATGAAAGTGTCGACCGGCGGCCAGAGCTTCGAATTTACAATGCGATTTCTGGAAATTCAGCACAACGTGAAGATTGAAGAGGCCAAGTTCGCGAAGCCGGCAGCTTAAGCTGGGAGCCACGAAGTCGCCAAAGCAACGAGGCAAGTGGGTGTGGCGCCTCCCGCCTGCTTGGCTCCTCGATTGGGGGCGCCTCCGACCCGGGCCACAGTGGTTTGTTGGTTGGACCCCTCCGCCGGCGCGGGGAGAGGCGAGGAACCGCGCTTTACTTCAGCCCTTGGAGGAGCGAGGAAACGAAGTCGCTCGTTCGTTTCACCAAGTCGATGGATCGGCCGTGCTGGGCGATCTGATTCACTATCGCGCTCCCCACCACGACCGCCTCCGCGCTCTCGGCCACGGTCCGGGCCTGCTCCGGAGTCGAAATCCCGAACCCGACCGCAATAGGTAAGGAGGTATGGCGACGGATTTCCGCCGTCATTTCCCGGATTGTGCCGGAGACCTGGGCTTGCATGCCGGTCACCCCTTCGCGCGATACATAGTAAATGAACCCGGTGGCCCGCTTGACGATAAATGCGAGACGGTCGACAGGAGTGGTGGGGGCCACGAGGTAGATATTGCACAGGCCGGCCTGGCGCATCAACGCCTCGTAATTGCCTCCTTCCTCGGGAGGAAGATCCAGAACCAGCAAACCATCCACACCCGCATCGCGGGCCTCCGCAATGAACCGCTCCATCCCGTACCGGTGGATGAGGTTGAAATAGATATAAAGGACGACGGGAATTTGCGCCTCGCGCCGCAACGCGGTCACCATCTCGAGCACCTTTTTCGGCGTGGTGCCCGATTCCAGGCCGCGCTGAGCGGCCAACTGGTTCACCAGGCCATCGGCCAGGGGATCGCTGAACGGGACCCCGAGCTCCAGGACGTCGACGCCCAGTTTGTCGAACGCGAGACCGAGTTGGCGGGTGGAGTCCAGGTTCGGATCACCCGCACCGATGTACGCAATGAATCCTTTTCGCCCCTGGTTCCGGAGCAGGTCAAAGCGTTTCACGATTCGGTTCATGCCGGCGGATTTTCGGCCCTCAACTCTCCATTGTCAATTCGCACGACGACCGATAGCTTGCGGGCGACGACATGCTTTCCGCGCAACAACGTTCCGCGTTGGCTGCGACTGGCTGTGAGGTGGCCTTCGATAATCTCACGCGCCAGCTTTATGCCACCGATGCCTCCATTTACCGGATCGAGCCGGAAGCCGTCGCCTTTCCACGCAACGCGCGGGAGGCCGGCGCGTTGGTGCAGGCGGCCTTGCACGCAGGCATCTCGGTGACCCCCCGGGGAGCGGGCACCGGCTTGGTGGGGGGAGCCATCGGCGACGGCCTGGTGGTTGATTTCGCCCGGCACAACCGGCAAATCACGGACCTGAACTTGGAACGTCGGACCGTCCGTGTCGGGCCGGGGGTGGTGCTCGATCAACTCAACCGGTTCCTACGCCCCCACGGCTATCGGTTCGGTCCGGACGTGGCCACGAGTTCGCGGGCGACACTCGGCGGGATGATTGCCAATAATTCCAGCGGCGCCCACACCCCCGCGTACGGAACGACCGCGGATCATCTGGGCGAGCTGGAAATTGTAACCGCCGACGGGCAGGTCATCAGGATTGGCCCCAACCATGTCACGCTGCCTGAGCAGCGCCAGGTGGTCCGCGAATTGGTCTACTTCCATTCGCTGTCGATTCAAGAGCGATTCCCAGCCGGTTTGTTAAAACGTTGGCCCGGCTATGCTTTCGATCGCGCCGCTCTTGAACCGGACAACTTGAATCACCTGCTCTGCGGCAGCGAGGGAACCTTGGCCGCCATCACCTCGGCGGAACTTAAAATCGTGGCACTCCCGGCCGAGAAAGGCCTGGCGCTCTTCTTCTTCGCCTCGATTGCCGAGGCGATGCAGGCCACCGTCGAACTCATGCAGTTCAAGCCGGCCGCAATCGAGCATCTGGATCGCGTGCTTCTCGACCAGACTCGGGGGCAGCGCGATTTTCAGGCCGCCAGGGACATGCTCGAGCTGGACCACTCGCCCTGCCAGGCCGTGCTGGCGGTGGAGTTTTTTGAAAACGTGCCCCAGCGCCTCGCCGCCGTGGCCGCGCTGAAATTGGGGCTGCGTCGGAAGATCCTGAGAACTCCTGCCGAAATGAATCTGCTGTGGCACTTGCGCAAAGCCGGGCTTTCGCTGCTGACCGGCCGCCCGGGAGATGCCAAGCCGATCACCGGCATCGAGGACGCCGCAGTCCGGCCTGAGCTCTTGCCGGAGTATGTCGCCGCTCTCCAGACCCTGATGGGCAAGCTGGGACTCGAAGCGTGTTATTACGGCCATGCGGCCGCGGGGTTGCTTCACGTGCGACCCGTCCTCGATCTGCGCTCACGGGAGGATCTAAAGAAATTTCGGAAGCTGGCGGTCGAGGTCTCAGCCTTGGTGCGCCAGTTCAAGGGATCGCTCGCCGGCGAGCATGGCGTGGGGATCGCTCGCACAGAATTCCTGCCCACGCATTTGGGTGACGGCCTGATGGAAGCCACGCGGGATATCAAGGCCACCTTCGACCCGCATAACCTCTTTAATCCCGGTAAAATCCTGCCGGACGGGCGCTATGACCTGGATGACAACCTGCGCCTCGGGCCAGGGTACGAGCTGAACTTGCCCTTCACCCCAGTCCTTGCTTTTGCGGCCAAGGATGGTTCGTTCACCCGCAATCTGGACCAATGCAATGGGTGTGGTGGTTGCCTTAAAGAGACACCCACGATGTGCCCGACATTCCTGGCGACGGGGGAGGAAAGCATGAGCACCCGTGGCCGGGCCAACACGATCCGGGCGGTCCTGGAAAGGCGCGGGCGTGGGAGCACGGAGGCGCTGCTGGCGCCGGAGTTGGACATGGCGTTGAGCAATTGCCTCTCCTGCAAAGCCTGCACCACTGAGTGTCCCTCGAACGTGAACATGTCCTTGCTGAAAGCAGAGTTGCTGCACGCTCGGATTGCTCGTGACGGTCTCACCTGGCGCCAGCGGCTGTTCAGTTCGGTCGATTGGTTGGGGAACCTTGGTTGCCGATGGCCGGGTCTGGCCAACGCCGCCCTACAATCCCCGACAGTTCGGCGTTGTCTATCGAGGGCTCTGGGCATCTCGGCGGATCGACCCCTGCCTCGATACACCGACGGTCGTTTCGATCGCTGGTTCCACGACCGGCCCGTTCCACAACCGGCGACTCTCGGGCGGGTGATGCTGTGGGACGATACGTTTGTGCGCTACCACGAACCGCAGATCGGAAGGGCGGCGGTCATGGTCTTGGAGGCGGCAGGGTTCCAGGTCGACCTGGTGCAGGGGCGGAAATGCTGTGGTCGTCCGGCCTTCAGCCAGGGACATTTGGCGCGAGCCTGCGGGCTGGCCCGGCATAACCTCGGTTTGCTCAATGCTCAGGGGGATCGCCCGCCGGTACTCTTTCTCGAGCCCTCGTGCTACTCGATGTTTGTGGAAGATTACCGGGAATTGAGCGTTCCCGGTGCGGATCATGTCGCGAGCCGCTGTTTTCTCTTCGAGGATTTTGTGGAGGATCTGCTGGATCACAACCCGAGCGCGCTTCGTTTTAAACCGAAGGCGGCGCGGTTGGTGGTGCACGCGCACTGCCATGTCAAAGCCCTGGCCGATCCCGGCGTGCTGCGCCGCCTCGCCGCTCGGTTGCCCGAGCGGGAGGTGTCTCTGCTCGATACGGGCTGTTGTGGCATGGCCGGCGCCTTTGGTGTCCTGGAGGAAAAGGAGGAATTATCTCAAAAAATCGGGGAGCCTCTCATCAGCGAAGTACGCCGCCAACCGTCTGGAACCACAGTGGTCGCGTCGGGGGCGAGTTGCCGCCATCAGATCGAGCATCTGGGGGCTGTGCACCCCCGCCACATGGCCGAGGTTCTGGCGGAGGCCCTGGACTGAAGCTTCCTAAGGTAAGGCTCCCGCCAAGCCACGGAAAAAGCGATTCGCCGTGGCGCAGGTGGCTGAACTTAGCTCATCGAGCGAGCAGCCCTTCACCTGGGCCGCTACCTCTGAAATCTCTTTCACATAGGCAGGTTCACCTCGCTTCCCGCGGTACGGCACGGGTGCCAGGAAAGGGCAATCCGTTTCCAGCATCAACTTATCGAGGGGGGTTGCGGCCAGGGCCTCGCGAACGTTTTGTCCGTTCTTAAAGGTCAAAATGCCAGTGAAGCTCACCAGCGACCCCATCGCCAGGATACGCTGCATCGTCGGGACATCGTTCGCGTAGCAATGGAATACCCCGCGCACCCGATCGGCAAACGGTTTTAAAATTTCGATGGTGTCTTCCAGGGACTCTCGCTGGTGAATCACGCAATTCAAACCGGTCTCCGCTGCGACCTCGAGGTGTTGACGGAAAATCTCCGCCTGCTTCCTTTTGTAGATCTCGTCGCCGTCGGCGGGGAACTCCGGCTTCCGGCTGGGCAAGCGGTAATAGTCCAAACCCGTTTCACCCAGGGCGACCACCTTCGGTCTGCGGGCCAGCTCGCGTAGCGCCGGGCGGAGGTCCTCGGGCGCCTGGCTCGCGTCGGAAGGATGCCAGCCGACGACGGCGAAGACATTGGGAAACTGGCCGGCGATCTGGATCGCTCGTTCGCTGCTGGCGAGATCGGTTGCGATGCAAATAATTTTGGTAATGCCGGCCGCGGCGGCCCGAGCCACAACCTGTGGCAGCTCGTCCGCGAAATCCGGATAACCCAGATGCGCATGCGTGTCGTAGAATTCGGACATCCTTACGAGTTTGCTTTGGCGGCCGGGGCTGCGCAAGGTTGGCGGCCGGGAAAAATTTCGTATTGCAAATGGAATTAAGGACCGTTATTGCTCTCGCCGGTCGGTTAATAAACAAACCCTTTATTCCGCAAAACCTATGGCTGAAAACTGTTTCCACGCTAGCATCGAAGGCGCTCAACACGGCGCCAAGAGCCTTGCCCAGTTTCTCGAGTACGCAAAGAAATCCGGCGCCTCCGGAGCGCAGCCGTCCAACTATATGCTCACGACCGATAAAGGCCTGATGAGCGCCAAGGCGATCAAAGATATTTTTTCCAAAGCTAAAATGACGCTCGATGGCGTCTCCGCCCACTGCCCGATTTGGGTTCAGACCACGGCGTGGACGGGCAGCCCCACCATCCGGCCGTTTATCCCTGCTGATGTGGCCAAGAAGCCGGCGGCTGACATTGAGAAATGGGCTGAAGATTACGTGCTGCGCCTTCTCGATCTGTGCGCCGAGCTTGGCGTGAAGATCGTGCCCATGTTCTGGGGCGTAGCGTTTGGCTGGGAACTGGCGACCGGTTATCCGTGGGGCTTTTGGAAGGGTGGAGATTACGATCTGATCAAGGAGGGCCAGGAACGTTTCGTGAAGAAAACGGCCAAGATCCGCCAGCATGCCAACAAGCTGGGAATCTACCTCTGCCACGAAATCCACCCCGGCACGGCCGCCATGTGCGCCGACGACTTCAACATGCTCGTCAACATTTGCGGGGGAGATAAATGCCTCGGCGTGAATGCCGATCCTTCCCATTGCTGGGAAGGTGAGAGCTGGGAGACCCGCTTCCTCAAGGTGGCCCCCCGCATCTATGCCTGCCACGTCAAAAACTTCGTCATCCGCTCTGGACTACCCTTGCGCATGATGGAGCCGGGTTGGCAAAAGCGCGCAATGCAATTTGTCGATATTCCCAGCGGCGACCTGAACATGGTGCGCTATGCCGAGCTCCTCGTGCACACCGGCTACCCGCAGCGCTATTGTCAGGTCATGGGCACCAAGACCGCCCCGCTCGTGGTTGAAGCCGAAAGCGCCTACCGCGATCTGGATTCGACCAGCGCCAATGGGATCCAATACGTCCGCGACAATCTCTGTTTCCCGCTCGCGGCCGGCTCCTTTGAAGAAGGCATGGGCGCTTAGTCCTTCCCAGTCTCCGGGTAATTACAGATTCGCAAGCGGCGGATGGGATCCTCTCCCTCCGCCGCTTTAATTTCTACTTGTGAGAGGCACGAGAGGCCAGCCCAACGCCGGCAGCTCACGAAAACCAAATCCGGGAAAGACATTGCGTGAAAACGGGACACACGCACCGCCGAACCGCCAAGCGTCCTGCCACATTTCAAGCTGTTTTAGATCACTCATTTCTTACGCCAGCGTGGCATAGGAATTGCAATCACCCGCGCTTGTAGGTTCCTTGCCTACGTCCTCCTGAGTGGGGCGGTGCCGGAACTGAACTGGCGCCGCCCTCCTTTTGGGTTGGGTTGGGGGGCGACCCGGGCGAAAGCCCCGGGTCGCCCTTTTTTCGGAGCGGGCGTTATCGAAAGAGAAGGAACACCGTCGCGACAATCGACGTCGGTACGAACGCCCCCAGGAACAAGCGCCAGGCGGAAATCCCCTCCGGGAAAAAGCGGGAGAGAATGGATTGTCCAGCCGGATTCGGCGCGTTGGCAATCACGGTCAATCCGCCCCCAGCAACCGCTCCAGCGACCACGGCATACTCCAGATTAGCTCCAAGGTTCGGTACCTGTGAAGCCAGATAAGTGATGGCCGCGTTGTCATTGAACGCGGTGAGGCCAGTCGCGCCGAAGAACAGAGGGACTTCATCGAGTCGGCCGAGGACCGGTCCAATCCACCACCCCTGCAAGCCCCCATGGACAACCAAGCCGGCCAGGAAAAAGCCCACCAACAACGCCGGACGTAACGTCAGCTCGTCCTGGTGATGCTCGGTGGCTTGCAGGAAGGCGAGGTAAAACAGAAACCCGCCCATGAAAAGCACTCGGTAATGAGCGTTGAACACCGTCCAGACCAGGAACAGGACATGAACGAGTGTGATCCAAGCGGGGATGGGCTCGCTGGAAGTCGAGCCTTCCGCCCCACCTGGGTTGGCGGGCGTGCCAGCGAGCCGCTTTAACTCTTTTCGAAACCAAATGAAGTACACCAGGTTCGCAACCACAATCCCGATTAGGGCTTTCCAGCCAAAATGCGTCAGCATGTGTGACAGCCCCCAACCCCATTTGGTGGCCACCATCAAGACCGGCGGCGCCGCGAAGTGGGTGAGCGTGCCCCCGACCGAGATGTTCACGAACAGCAGACCGAGCGTGGCATAGCTGAATGCCGGACTCGGCCCCCGCCTATAAAATTGTTCCGCCAACAACAACGCACAGATAGTCATGGCGGCTGGCTCCGTGATTAACGACCCCAACACCGGGCCGACCGTCAGGATCGAGGCCCAATTGGCGCCCGGCGTGCTTTTGCCAAACACCGCGAACAGCCCCATCAGGCGCTCGGTTAAACGCAGAATCGGACGGCTGGAAGCGATCGCCATGATCACCACAACAAACAAAGGTTCAGTGAAATCCAAGCCCTCCCCCAAATAGTCACGTGCGGTTCCCCAGCCTTTGGCGATGCCGATCGAGAGCAAGAGCGGCACCACCCAAATGCCGAAGATGGCCTCCACTTCCCCCAGAAAATGGCAAAGCCCGGCCAGGACGCTGAAATCCAGGTGCGAGCTTCGCGGGCCTCCCAGTTGGGCTCTTGAGGTTTGCTGCTGGTGAGCATGCTCCAATCGGTGCGATAGCCGCACGAACATCGGCGCCAGGAACGTGTGAATGATGGCCAAAAGGAAAATGCCCGTGGCCACAAGATTGAACGGTTCGACGCGCACCCGTTCTTGAAGGATCTCTCCGATCGAGGCTTCCGGCGGCGCCTGGTAACTCGCCAGCGGCTTGGGGAAGGCGACCGAGTTCCCTGGTGTGGCAGCCCAGCTCGTGACGGCGAAAAGAACCAAAACGGCTGCGAGACTCGGGAAAAATATCCGGAGCCGACCAGAAGACTTAAGTAATATACGGTCCATTTGGAAACCCAACCCAGAATGACAGACGACGGGCGGCTCTTCCAGTCGGAATGGGATCTGACAAGCTAACTCCCCTGGCGAGGTGGGCGCTTGGGCGTTCTAGTTTTGCTTGCCAACAATCCAGAGCGTGCGAAGGTAGACGCCGTCGAGTTCATGTTTTCTGGATTGGCCCGACTGGTTGGCTCTTCGATTCTCTCCAGCGCGCCCCACAAGGCGCGCGGTGTTCAGCCGCTCATCGGGCACAGTTCCTGCGCATGAGCCAGGCAGCGGGCGCTGGGATTCGCTATAGCGGCGGTTGGTAACCACCGTAAAGGCAATCCGTAGACCGAAAACAGTCGCCACAGACTCAGCAATCGCACCGCCGGAAAGTCAGCTTTCAGCGCGGCGTAGCGAGTTGAGGCGGCCCGGACGAGTGCCTGTTTTCCAAAAACCGTTTGGTGGCTGATTTTTATATAGCAATGAACCGATCTAATCCAAAAGCTCCGAGCGATTCCACCGGAGAGGCGCTGGATGCCTCCTCCTGGAAACGGATTGTAGCTCGTTATCAAAAGCCGGCCGTTTGGCGCGGAACCTGGCAGGTGCTCAACACCATGGTTCCTTACGCCGGCCTCTGGTACCTCATCTATTTAAGCCTGGGAATATCCTGGTGGCTGACGATACCGCTGGTGCTCCTGGCCGGAGGTTTCCTGGTCCGCGTATTCATCATATTCCATGATTGCGGGCACGGGTCCTTTTTCAGTTCGACGCTGGCCAACGACATTCTCGGAACCATCGCCGGCATCCTTTGCTTTACGCCTTATTTCCATTGGCGCTGGGAGCACGCGATTCACCACTCCAGCGCCGGAGACCTGGACCGGCGCGGAACCGGTGATGTTTGGACGCTCACGGTTCAGGAGTACCTGGAGGCTTCGCGTTGGAAGCGCTTTGCTTACCGCCTGGCGCGCAATCCGTTCATCTTGTTTATCGTAGCCCCGGTCTTCCTGTTCCTCGTCGGCGAACGGTTTCCCAACGCCAAAGCCGCGCGACGCGAGCGTCTTTCGGTGTATGGCACCAATCTCGGCATTTTCGTCGTGGGGGCCGCCTTGAGTTGGGCCTTTGGCTTCACGACCTACCTCCTGATCCAGTTCGCCCTGATCCTGATCGCCGGTTCAGCCGGCGTCTGGCTCTTCTATGTCCAGCATCAATTCGAGGGCGTTTATTGGGAACGCGGCGAGGAGTGGGATTACACGAAAGCAGCGCTGCAGGGGAGTTCGTACTACAAGCTGCCGAAGCTCCTCCAGTGGTTTTCCGGCAACATCGGCTTCCATCACATCCATCATCTGAGCCCCCGGATTCCCAATTACCACCTGGAGCGGTGCCACGAATCGGAGCCCCTCTTCAAGAGCGTGAAGCCCGTGACTCTGCTTTCGAGCCTGCGTTCATTTAGCTTCCGGCTCTGGGACGAACAGCGGCGGCAAATGGTGGGATTCTCAGCCCTTCAACCGGTGCGCAGTCGGGAACGCTCGAAGCGTTGAACCGTGCGGCGGGCGGCCCACGCCCGGTCAGCGTTCAGTTGTGCCTGGGCCGACCGGTGGGTGAATCGCGTTTCGCTCCACCGCCACCAGGTACGGGTGCAGTTCGGCGATCATGATGCCCGCTTTCACCCCGGGATCACTCTCCATAAAGGCCCGCGCTGCGATCGCATCCGGCGCTTCAAAAATCACAATTTCAAAAGTCTTATCCGCCGATTCCTCCGTGCGGCCCGCCATGATCACCGGGCCGTGCGCCCCGGCGACCTTCAGCCTCTCGAAATGGCGCATCGCCACCTCGCGATCCTGTGGAGTCCAGCCCTTTTCCTCGTGCAGACGCGGCGCGAGGTGGACCAGGTAAATGAACTGGCTCAGGCCGCTGGATTGCGGTGCGGCCCGGAGGCAGGGGGCCTCCAGCACACTCACCAAAAGCAACCCCAGGGCGACAACGCTCAGGCAAACGGAAGAGAGTTTCATGGTGGCAGCTTTGTCGGAGTTCGGGCGCTTGTCAACGCGCGAAACCTCACGCCAGCGCCACCGGTCGTTTCCGGGGGCGGTACGCCCAGAAGGACCCGACATGCTATCCGTATTTATTTTGAATGGTAATTTTCGAAAATGGTCATATAATTGAATCGCTTGAAGCAGCCGATGCCAATGAGCAAGCATCGAAGGCCGAACCAAGAAGGCCGTTGGCATCCTTCACGCCTGGCTAAACTTGAACAAAGGAAACCAAGCTATGACCAAATCGTTGGAAGTCATCACCGAAGCTATCCGCAACCCCAAGCATCCATTCCGTAAAGTGGATAACCAGCCTAAGAAACCGCTGAAGCATCGCTATGAACGGCGCAAGATTAAAGGCTACATCCACCTGGGGGATTGGTTAGTCACCGAGGCGACATAAAACGATAACAAGCGAAATCTAATAGCAATAATGAGCCACGTTAATCGCGTGGCTCTTTTTTTGCTCACCCCCGCTGGCAGGCGGGACAGATCCCGAAGAATTCCAGCTTGTGCGTCACCGCCTTGAATCCGTTCCGGCTCGCGATGCCTTCCTCCAGATCTTTCATCGAACACTCCCCCAGCTCGACCACGTCAGCGCAGCGGGTGCACACGAGGTGATGGTGGTGGCCGTCGTCCCCTTCGGTGAGCAATTCAAACCGGGCGAGACCGTCACCAAAATCAAAGCGTTTCACCATCCCCATGTCCTCGAGCAGATGTAGCGAGCGGTACACCGTGGCCAGGTCGCAATCGCCGGGCGGCAAGGTGGCAAACACTTCCTTAATGGACAACGGGTGCGCTTGGGCGCTCAGGACTTCCAGGATGGCCTGGCGCGGACCCGTGAGCTTGCGCGATTTCCGCCGCAGCTGCTCCGCCAGGTCGGACATGGCCGGGCGGGCGTTGGGTCGGGAATGGCCCGTGCTGGATCGGTTCGCCATGCTTCAGTGCAGGAGCAAGCTGACGAACCCCAACCCGGTTCCCACCAGGATGGCCGCCAGTTTCGCCACGTTGAACCGGTGAATATCGCTGCTCTCAAACAGGATGGTCGTGGAGATATGCATGAAGATTCCGATCACGAACGCCGTGAGCTCCCGGGAATAAGCCGCCAGGCCCGTGTGCGCGCTGACGGACATGCCCAGCGGTGCCATGGCGGCGAACACCGCAAGCCAGCCGAGAGCTTTCTCGCGTTTCATGCCGGTCTGCAAAAGCATTCCGAGCAACGCGATGGACACCGGGTAATTATGCAAAACAATGCTGTAGAGCAGCAGCCGCCGTGAGGTGGGATCGTAATAGGTCTGCGCGTTGCCCAGGGCCATCGCTTCGACCAGGGCGTGCAAACACAGACCCGCCAGAACTCCCGTGGGAAGCCCACTGTGAAGGTGATGAGTGTGGCCGTGTTCGACGCCCATCGAAATCACGTCCAATGCCACCTGGGTAAAGAAGCCGGCCAGGATCAGGAGTCCGATCGTCAGGTCCGCGTGCGGCCCCGGCCCGGCCGGATGATGATACAACTCCGGCAATAGGTGCAGCAGGGTGAGGCAGAGCAGGTACGCGCCCGTGAACGCGTTGAGCACCTTGACGTGTTTGGGCTCGTAAAGCCGAAACAGGAAGACGCTCAGCGCTCCGAGGACGATGCTCGACAGCAGGAGCAGGTAATCCATACGAAGGTGGCTCCGGTCAGCAATTGCAAATCATTTGCAGTTGCCGTGCAAAAAAACCCCCAACCCGAGGTTGGGGTTCGCAGCCCGTCGGCGGCTACTTCATGAGCAGCATCTGCCGAGCGCGCTTGATCGCCCGGTTCAACCGGCGCTGGTAATGGGCCGGGAGACCGGTGTATTTGCGCGGCAGAATCCGGCCCTGGTCGGTTACAAACTGTCGAAGCAGGTTGGTGTTTTTGAAATCCAGCGCGTCGACCGTAAAGTCGATCTTCGGCTTTGGACGAGGCGTGCGAACTTCAGAAAAGGAGGAACGGCCGCCGCGGCTGTCGCGTTTCTCCGGTCGAGTTTTGCGAGGCATAAAAGTTACTTGATTTCGCGATGAAGCGTATGGCGTCGCAGCGCCGGATTATACTTCTTCAACTCAAGCTTTTCGGTCTTAAGCTTTTTGTTGCGCGTCGTGGTATAGCGCGAGGGCGATTTGCCTTCTTTCCGCGCTTCGGTGCATTCAATGGTGATTATTTCCCGGGCCATAAAGTGATTACTCCTTTTCCTTTTGCTTTTCCTCTGGCTCTTCCTCTTCGCTCTCGACTTCGGTCGTGCCGACGGCGTCGACGGTTCCCAGAGCGCCCAGGCGGCGCTGGCGCAAGGCGCCCTCCCGCTCCAATTGGGCCTGTGCCTGCACGGTAAACCGGGTCCAGGGAATCGCCTCGAGCCGGGTCTTGGGAATTGGCTTGCTCGTCAATTCGCAAATGCCGTAGGTGCCCTTTTCGATCCGCTTCAGCGCCTCCTCAATTTCGTAGATGGCGTCCTGGTCGGAGGACAAAAGACTGAGGGCAAAGTCGCGGTCGAAGTTATCCGTGCCGGAATCGGCCATATGGAGGCTGTAACCAGCCATTTCCTGCGCGGATTCCTTGGCCAAGCCATTCATCTGCCGCATGAGCTGGTCCCGTAATTCCAGGAGCCGCTCATAAAACTTGGTCCATTCGGCCCGGATCTTCACCTCGCCGTTCTTCTTCATCTTGACGGCCTGGTGGCCGAGGATGGAAGCGGCCGTGGCCGAACCGTGGGGCTTACTGCCGGTGGGCACTTTCCTGCTGGTCTCTTTTTTCTTTGTTGTCACGACTCAACGATCAAATTCTCGTCTCAACTATTCACGGTCTCATCGGAATCCTCTTCCTTTTGAGAGTGCGCGAATGTAGCAAACGAAACCAAATATTCCATAACAATCTTCAAAAATCTTGTTTGGGGGGGACCAAGAGCCCGGCTTCCCAGGCCGATTTCAACAGGAGACCGGGGCAGCCAGGGGTGCCGGCTCGGCAGGGGCCGTCGTTGACCCGCCCCAAAGTCACGCCACCCGCCCCTCGCTCCCTCCCCGCCAGCTTATCCCTTTTCAATGCAGGCGTAGGCGTTGTGGTTGTGGATGCTCTCATAGTTTTCCGCCTCTACCTTATACCAACTCACCTCGGGGTGGGCATTCAATTTCACCGCCACATTGCGCACCAGGTCTTCGACAAATACCGGGTTTTCGTAGGCCCGCTCCGTCACCGCCTTTTCATCCGGGCGCTTGAGCAAACCATAAAGTTCGGAGCTGGCCGAGCTTTCAATGATCCCGATGAGATCTTCGATCCACACCGCCTTGCGTGACCGAATCTGAACCGTCACTTCGCCCCGCTGATTATGCGCGCCAAAAGCGGAGATCGCCTTGGAACAGGGACAAAGGGTCGTGACCATGGCTTTGACGGTGAGAACAAAGTCGATCTCGTGGTGGCACGCCGCCGCGTCGAATCGTGCCAGGTAGTCCATCACGCTCTCCATCCGCGTAACCGGGGCTTTCTTCACCATGAAATAGGGAAATTCGATTTCGAGGTGCGAGGTGGCGGCCTGGAACTTCTCCTGCATCGCAAATAAAATGTCGTTGATGTTCTCAACGTGGATGACGTTCCCGTGGGCATTGAGCACCTCGATAAACCGGCTCATGTGGGTCCCCTTAAATTCCTTCGGCAGGTCCACAAACATGCCGATGGTGGCGACTGTGTTTTGAACCGTTCGCTCCTTGTCACGCACCGTGATTGGAAACCGCAGCCCCCGGACACCCACCTTGTCGATCCGCAACTCCCGGTAGTCGGGTTCGCTCTGCTTATCGTGGAGTATCGCCGAGGCTTTCTCGCGCTGCAGCAAAGGGGTCGCTCCCGGTTTCGGATGCTCCGGCGGTGTTTTGGTGTCTATCTTAGCCGAATGGCCATGGGATGCTGCCAAACGATTCTCGGACGGCTTCAACATGCGGGAAGCCTAGCAGCATACGGTCAATTTGCAAATTAGGTTTGACTTTGAGGGGTCGAAGCCGTACCACGCCGCATGCTTCCTCGAGGTCGGCCTTCCTGGGCGGTGTTGCTTCTGGCTCTGCGGCTTGGACTGGCCGCTGTAGGGGCTGGTTCCTTTCGAGTCGCCACCTATAACCTGGAAGGATACGTGGATGCAGCCACGGCGACGCGGCCTGCCAAAAGCCCGGAATCGAAGGCTAAAGTCCGTGAGCAGATCCGTGCGCTGCGTCCTGATATCCTGGCCGTGCAGGAGGTAGGCAGCGCTTCAGCCCTCCTTGAACTGCAGAAAGGTCTCCAGTCGGAAGGAGTCGATCTTCCCTATTTCGAATGTGTCAGCGGTTCCGACACGAACATCCATGTGGCGGTGTTAAGCCGGTGGCCCTTCTCCGCTTTCCGCCCGCATACGAACCTGAGTTTTCTCCTGGGCGGTCGGCGGTTCCACGTGAGCCGCGGGTTTTGCGAGGTCGTGATCCAACTGAACCAGGGGTATTCCTTCACCCTCTTGGCCGTGCACCTGAAGTCGAGGCGGGCCGTCCCGCAGGCCGATGAGTCGGATCTACGGTTCGAGGAAGCGAAGCTCTTGCGCGAAATCATCGAGTCGCGCTTGAACGCCAATCCGCATCTAAACCTGGTAGCCCTGGGTGATTTCAACGACACCAAGGATTCCCCTGTCATCCGTGCGATCATCGGCCGCGGCCGGAACAAATTGGTGGACACCCAACCGGCTGAGCGCAGTTGTGACCCTTCGGCCAACTCGGATCCCACCGGGGAGTCGCGCAAAATCATGTGGACACACTATTTCAGCAAGGAGGACACCTATAGCCGCATTGATTACATCTTCCTCAGCCCCGGCATGGCCCGAGCGTGGCTGCCCGCGGGCACCTTTGTGCTGGCTTGCCCGAACTGGGGTCTGGCCTCGGACCACCGTCCGGTCATTGCCGAATTCCAGGATATGGACCCCTATTGAAAAAGCCAAAACGGATGCGATGGTAATAACGTAAGGGGGCCGTCTGATGCGCGTGGAGCGCCGCCGGATTAGTAAACCACCTTACTCGGCAGAGAATAGGAGGATTTATCATGGACAGTACGCTCGCTCACGAACCCGCACGAAAGTATCCACCCATTGGCAGCAAGGCACCCACCGGGGAACCCATGCCGGCGCCCGCCGTGCCCATTTCGCCAGCGCCGGCACTGGAACCGGCTGCGGCCGCACCCCCGAAGAACTCCATTATGGGTTTGGTGCGCGATCTAACCCAGGAAATCAGGACCTTGATGCAACAGGAAATCAAGCTCGCGAAGGCGGAGATCTCCGAAAAGCTGAAGCATTTCACAAGTAACGGCATTGCGCTCGCCATTGGCGGCACCATTGCTTATGCCGGTCTCATCGTCCTTCTGCTTGGACTCGGCTTTCTCGCCGCCTGGGCCATTCACCTGGCGGGTATCCAGGGTATGTTCGCCAGCTTCCTTGGTCTGCTGTTCATCGGCCTGGTAACCATAGCCTCCGGAGGCGCCTTCATCCTAAAGGGTCTGGGAGAGCTGCGGAAGCAGTCCCTGGCTCCCGAGCGAACGATGCAGACCCTGCAGGACCTGAAAGGGACGAAGGCCAAAATCAAAACGGAGGCTCCCAACCGGTTGCCGCCCGAGCCGGGCCCGTCCAGCGAGGAAATGCAGACCAGGGTCGAAGCGACGGAGGCAGAGATGGGGCAAACTTTGGACGAACTCACCTACCGGCTTGATCCTCGGCGTCTGAACGCGAAGGTTAAAAGCCGGATTCAGGAAAAGCCTTTGAAAGCCGGTCTCATCGCCCTTGGGGCCGGTTTGCTAAGTGGAATAATGCTCAAAGGACGGTCCCGTCACGCTTAAGCACCTGCGTCATGAAATCGTCGCTGGAAACGCCGGTGTGAGTGGGCCCAAAGGGTGCTCGGCAGTGAGCGAGCGCTGTTGGCCAACCAGGTGCTCCGCCGTTGAGCGCCCCCTCCGATTTTCGCCACGCGACAGGGCTGCCAGGAAGAGTCTAGGGAAGCTATAAAAAGCCCCAGCGCGCATGCATGAAAGTGGCAGGAGGCCCGTAAAACAGGGTTAATGCAGATTTGGCGGGACAAACCCCCGCCGACTTTTTACCATCTGCGGCGTGAAATGTAAGAAAACGCCC
>Ga0105240_10006287_pt1 | contig 17473 bp, 14 predicted proteins | sample KBSC54metaG_FD_80426 | JGI IMG/M metagenome (GOLD analysis project Ga0105240, IMG submission 80426) | Corn rhizosphere microbial communities from Kellogg Biological Station, Michigan, USA - KBS C5-4 metaG | ecosystem: Host-associated > Plants > Roots > Rhizosphere > Soil | place: Michigan, USA...
CCGGCTGGAGGGGATGGCCTTCCTGAACGACTTTCCCTACTGGCAGGCCCACCCCGGCGAATTCCAGAACGACTTCGACCACGAGGTCGGCCATCGCTGGGGCGCGCGCGTGCACGCGCGAATCGACGGCGTCGAATCGACCGAGCTGCTGGGCCGACAGCAGGAACACTGGTCCTACTTCCTGAACAGCGGCGGCTCGCCCCTGGAGGGGAACGTCTGGACCGACCTGGGCGGCGGCCAGTACCAGGCCGACACACCGCTCGGGCCCGGCACGTTCTCGGACCTGGACCTGTATCTGATGGGCGTGCTGCCGGTCGGGGAGGTGCGCCCGCAGCTACTGGTGCGTCCGGGGGCGGCGCCGGCGACCACCGATTGTCTCGGCCTGCCGCTCACCGCGACCTCGCCGCCCCAGTCTTGCGGGCCGTATCAGACGACCGCCACCGCCGTGACGTTCGGCATCGACGACGTGCTCGCGGTCGAGGGCGAACGCGCTCCGCCGGCGACGGCCCAGCCCGTCAGCGTCGACGTGGCGGTCGTCGTCCTGGGCACTGGCACCACGCCCTTCGATCTGGCCAGCTGCCAGGAGATGACCGCCGCCGTCCCAGCCCGCATCGCGGACTTCGCGACCGCGACCGGCGGCCGGGTCACGCTCGATAACCTGGTCACCAGCGGCAGCGACTGCGCGGCCTTCACCAGGCCGGCTGCGCCGATGACCGGTGCGTCGCATGACAGCGGGTGCGCGGTCGCGCCGCCCCGGGCATCCCTGCTGGGCCTGGCGTTCGCGGCGGGCTCGATCGGTTGGTCGGGGGCCAGGCGTCGCCGGCGCGCGCCGATCAGTCCATCGTCATGACGATCTTGCCGAACGCCTGGCGCGCCTCCAGGACGCGGTGGGCGTCCTGGATCTCGGCCAGCGGCAGCACGCGGTCGACGACCGCCTTCAGCTGACCGGCCGCCAGGCGATCGACGATGGCGAACAGGCACGACTTGGGCGCCAGCGTCGAGCCGAGGATGGACAGGTGGCGCCAGAAGACGTGACGCAGGTTCAGCGTCGCCTCGTAGCCGTCCGTCGCGCCGCAGGTGACGATGCGACCGCCGCGCGCGCAGGCGACCACCGACTTCGGGAACGTCGAGGCGCCCGTGTGCTCGACCACGATGTCGGCGCCGCGCCGATCGGTCAGGCGCTTCACCGCCGCCACCAGCTCTTCCGACGCGTAGTCGATCGTCTCGTCGGCCCCCAGCGCCCGCGCTGACATCAGCTTGGTGGTGCTGGACGCGGCGGCGATCACACGCGCGCCGAACAGCTTCGCGATCTGGATGGCGGCCACGCCCACGCCCGACCCCGCGCCCAGCACCAGCACCGTCTCGCCGGGGGCCACGCGCGCGTTGTCGACCAGCATGTGCCACACGGTGATGAACGTGATGGGCACCGCCGCCAGGGCAGCGTCGTCGACGTTCGCGGGCGCCGGCACCAGGTTCGCCACCGGCACCACCACCTTCTCGGCCATGCCCCCCTGCGTGTGCTCGCCCAGCATCCGGAACTCGGCGCACAGGTTGTCGCGCCCGCCCAGGCACTCGCGGCAGCGGCCGCAGCTCAGCCCGGGGTTCAGCACCACCCGCGCGCCCTCCTTCACGCCGTGCACGCCGGCGCCCAGCGCGCTGATCACGCCGCACACGTCGCCGCCCGGGATGTGGGGCAGGGCGATCTTCATCGAGGGCAGCCCGCGCCGCATCCACAGGTCGATGTGGTTCAGCGCGGCGGCCTTGACCTGCACCTGCACCTCGCCGGGGCCGGGCGTCGGCTCGGGCACCTCGCCCAGCTCCATCACCTCGGGGCCTCCGTGTTGCCGGAACAGAGCGGCGCGCATGGGTCCTCCTGGCTGTCGAACTCTGGATCGGAAGTGTCAGTCGGCGGTCAGCTGTGGGCGGCGCTGGCCCGCGCCGGCGCCTCGCGCCGCACCGCCTCGACCACCGCCGTCACCACGGTCAGGAAGCTGTCGATGGTGGCGTCGGACAGCTCGCCCATGTTCGCGATCTGGATGTGGCGCTCGGCCAGCTGCGCCTTGCATTTGTAGATGATGAAGCCGCGGTCACGCACGCGCTGGTACAGCGTGTCCACCGCCAGAAAATCCGGCAAGCGCAGCGTCGAGATGGTCTGGGATTCGCGGCCCGTGTTCGTGAACGACGTGAAGCCCAGATCGGTGAACACGCGGCGGATGCGCAGGTTGCGCTTGCGATAGACGTCGCGCCGCGCCGGCACGCCGCCCTGCTCGGCCAGCTCGTCCAGCGCCGTCTCCAGCGCGAAGAACGCCGACACGGCCGGCGTGAACGGCGTCTGCCAGCTGTCGCGCTGCACGCGGTGGTAGCGCTGCATGTCCAGGTAGTAGACGCGCGGCGGGATCGCCGCCACGCGCGCCCAGACCTGGGGCGCCACGCACAGGAACGACACGCCCGAGACCGAGTGCAGGCACTTGTTCGCCGACGACAGGCAGATGCCGACGTTGTCGCGGACGACGTCCACGTCCTCGGCGCCCAGCGCCGACACGGCGTCGGCGATCAGCACCACGCCGCGATCGCGGCAGATGGCGCCGATGGTGCCCACCGGGTTCAGGATGCCCACCGACGTCTCGTGGTGGATCATGGCGACGGCGTCGATGGCGGGATCGGCGTCCAGCGCCCGCGCCACGTCGTCGGGCCGGGGTAGCTCGCCCCAGGGGCTGCGCACCACCACCTTGGGGATGCCGTGCAGGTCCGCGATCTCCCCCAGGCGGTCGCCGAAGGCGCCGTTGCTGATCACCAGCAGTTTCTTGTCCGGCGCCACCGCCGACGAGATGGCCATCTCCATGGCGGCCGTGCCCGAGCCGGTCAGCAGCAAGACGTCGTGCTCGTCGGAGGCGCGAAAGACGGGCCGCAGCTTGTCCTGCAGGCGGCGCACCACGCCCGAGTAGTCCTGATCGCGGTGGCACACGTCGTGGTGCACCAGCGCCGCCTTCACGCGCGCCGACGTCATCACCGGGCCCGGGTTCAGCAGCACGTGTCCCGGCTGGTCCTTCTCGGCGATCAGCCGCTCGACCAGCGCCATCGTGTCGGCCGCCGGTGACAGCGGGGGCGCGCTGACGTCGGGGCGCGCCAGCTCGTCGCCGTAAACGCGCAGCAGCCATTCGGCGTGGTGACGCATCTCGGGCGAGTCCACGTCCTGCCAGGGCTGGTGGTCGACGTCGTGCGCCTCGACCAGCCCGCGATCGGCGGCGATCTGCACGCCCTCGGTCAGGGACGGCGTGGCGCGCGCGTCCAGGGCGTCCAGCAGGCTGGGCGACATCACGAACAGCCCGGCGCTGACCGCGTCGGCGGCGGTCAGCTGCTTGCCGATGGCGACGACGGCGTTCCCGCGCAGCTTCACCTTCGTGGCGTCGTCGATGTCGAACACGCGCGCCAGATCGCGATCGACGCACAGGATCGTCTTGTCGCCGGCCGCGGGCAGGCGGCACAGCTTCGCCACCAGCGCCGGCGCGGCGATCTGATCGGACATCACCAGCAGCGTGCGCTCGCGAACGAACGCGCGCGCCGCCAGCACCGACAGGCCGTTGGGCCCGTCCCAGCCGGCGTTCTCGAAGAAGGACAGCGTCAGGCCCAGCGCGCGGACAGCGGCCCCGTCGTGGGCCAGCGCCTCGCGGATCTTCTGTCCCTGCCAGCCCAGCGCCAGCGCCACCTCGCGGATGCCGGCCGCCGCCAGCACGCGCAGCGTCCGCTGCAACAGCGACACGCCGCCCAGGCGCGCCAGACAGTTCGGCGTCTCGGGATCGCCGATGCGAACGCCCCGCCCGGCCGCGAGGATCAGCGCCCGCGTGATCACGTCGCCTGCGACGCCAGAGCGCGCGGCTGGGACATCTGCACCTCACCGCGGAACGTCAGCTGATAGACGGAGTTCTCGGTCTCGACGTACAGCTTGTCGCCCTCGAGCGCGCCCAGCATGCGCCGCACGGGCGTCGTGACCATGCGGTGACCGTTGGGATCGCGGAAGATCACCATCCCCCGGCCGACGCTGGGATAGCTGATGATGTAGCCCGCATAGACGCGACCGACCCCCAAGGAGCCGTGGTCGCGACCATGGTCGCGGATCTTACGCGCGGTCACACTGACCAAGAGATACCCTCTCAACGCGGCAGCTTAGCACCAAATGCTTTGCCGGTGAGGGCGGACCAGGACGGCCGCTTCTTTTGCTCGACGCACGTCAGCGCGAGCGCGCGGGCGCCGCAGCGGCCGTGGGCGCCGTCGCATCCGCGTGCGCTTGTAAGCGTGCCTGCACATGCGCGCGCGAAGGTGGCGTGGCGAGCCGACCAGGGGAGCGGGGCCGCCGCGGCTGCCCGGGGTCCGCTCCATTTTCCACGGACGTCTGCACGAACGCGCGGACCGCGGCGGCCAGCGCGCGCGCTATCGGCTCCCGACCCGATGCCGAGGCCAACCGCGCGCCTTCACCGTCTTCGCCCTGGCCCCTTGGGGGGGCGTCGAGGAACCCGACCTCGACCAGCGCGGCGGGTGTCCCGGCCCCGCGCAGCACGTCCAGGGCCGCGCCCGATTGCTTCACGCCCCGGCGCGCCCCGGCACCCAGCTCGCGCGCCAGCGCCTCGTCGACGAAGCGCGCCAGGGCGATGGCGCGCTCGCCGGCCGCGCGCACGACGTGCGCCTGCCAGGCCGCCTCGGCGTCGTCCCGCTCGCGCAGCGCCGCGAGCGCGGCGTCGTCCTCCACCTCGCGCGGACCGAGGAGGAACACCTCGAAGCCGCGCTGCGAGCCGGGCGTCACGCCCGCCGGCACGGCGTTGGTGTGCAAGCTCAGAAACAGGCGCGCGCCGCTCTCCTGGGCGCAGCGCGCCCGCGCGCGGATGGGGACCAGACGGTCGGTGGTCCGGCACAGCACCACGCGAAAGGCCGGCTGCTCCCGCCCCTGCTCGTCGGACGGCGCCTCCAGCAGCGCGCGCACGCGCTGGGCCAGGGCCAGCGTGACGTTCTTCTCGTAGAGGCCCGCCACGGGACCGGACGCGCCCAGGTTCGTGCCGCCGTGTCCGGGGTCCAGCGCGACCACCACGGGCGCGCGGTCCGTCTCGGCGACCGCAGCGTTCGCCCGCGCGAGCACCATCGCCAGGCCGAGCGCCACGCCGAAGGACGGCGCTGTCTGCGGCCGGCGGCGCAGCCAGGCGGCACGGCGAATCTTCATCGGCGAATCGAAGGTAGCATCCACCGTCGGATTCCGCGCATTTTCGCGCATATACTCCCGCGTCACCCCATGGCGACCAGACCGCCCCACGGCAATTTGACGGCGGCGCTCGTCGTCGTCGCCGCGCTCGAGATGGTGGTCAACCGCCTTCTCGGGCACCTGTTCGCGACGCCGACCTGCCAGTCGATCTCCAGTTGCCTGGCGTTGCGGGCCGGACCGTTCCTGCTTTATCTGACCGGCGTCCTGGCGCTGATTGTCCTGGGCGGCGGGATCGTCGGCCACCTGCTGCGCGGCGAGCTGTTCCCCCGGGGCACGCGCATCACCATCGGCGCGCTGTCGATGGTCTTCCTGATCTTGCTGGCCGCGTCGCTGCTGGCCGGACAGGCGCCCGCCCTTTACGAGACGCACCTGCAGACCAGCTTCGGCGTCGTGACCGCGATGGTGGCGCTGGCGTTCCTCACGTCGCGCAGCGCGGGACCGCGCGGACGCGTCGGGCTGACCCTGTTCGTGCTGCCGCCACTGCTTCACGTGGCCTCGTTCGTGGCCTTGCGCGCCGGGTGGTGGCGCTCGTGGTGGCCGTCGCACGACGCGCTGTCGCTGGCCGGCGAGATCGTGCTGTTGCTGGCCGCGGTCAGCTCGCCCGCGCTGCTGCTGCCGCTGCCACAGGTGTGGAGCCGCCTGGCCCCCGCCCTGGCGCTGGCCGCCGGCGTGGCCACGTTCTTCTTCGTCGCCTCGGTCGGCCGTCCCGATCTGATCCAGGCCATCGGGCTTTACAGCGTGCACCTCGAGCTGCCGCGCGCGTCGTCGCTGCTGGGCGTGGCGTACACGGCGGCGCTGCTCGGGTACACGGTCACGCTGGTGTCGCTGCTGCTGACCCCTGGACCGGCTCGTCTGTCGGGCCTGGGCCTGGCTTTGCTGGGCCTGGGCGGCTATCAGACGGCGTCGCCCGTCGAGCTGGCGCTGACGCTGGGCGGGATATTGACGCTGGCGACGGGATTGTCGCGCAACGCGCCCGCGGCACGACCGCCGGCGGCGCTGTCGCCCGACGGATGGCGGTCCCTGATGGAATCGATCGCCGCGCGGGTGTCGTCGGCGCCGATCGGGGTGGGGTCCGGCCTGGTCGACATCAGCGACGGAGACAGCCCGGGCAGCGACACGGCGACGGTGCGCGCCACCCGCGGTGGCCGGCCGGTCGAGCTGGTGGTGCGCCGCAACCAGGGTGTGGTCGAGGCGCTGGCGATCCTGGTGGGCGTGCGCCCCGATGGCGCGCCGGACGCGACCATCGAGGCGCACGAGACCTGGTTGAGTCGGCCACCCGCCGAGCGGCCGTCGGCGCCGCGGCACAAGACCGGTGACATGGCCTTCGATCGGAAGTGGGGCGTGTACGGAAAGGCGACGCTGGCGGACTCGGCGCTGCGCCGCCGCTGGCTACGCCACATGAACGGCACCGTCCGGCTGTGGTCGGGGAGCGCGGCCGAGAACGTGGTGACGACGGCGCCCGCCGACGGCGCCAGCAGTGGGTTCGCGCCCGCCGCCACGGCGCTGCTGGCCGTGACCGACGTCGTCGACGCGCTGGGCGCGCTGCTGGAGACCGAGGAGCCCGCGTCGGCCCCCGTGCCGCCGGAGCCCGCCACGCCGATCGCCTGAGCTACCGCCGGCGAAGCGCCTGACTTGTCCGCTGGTTCGACGGATGCTCGACGGCGGGGAGCATCTCACGGAGGCGGCGCACAGTGGTTCGCCTCGACGCGGACGCTGCGGTTCTGGGCGATGCGCGTCGCGCGGACGACCGCGGCGGGGGAAGGCGGCGGCGGTGGCGCCCGGCACAGCGGCGGCGGCGCGCGCGGGGGCGGGGCGGGCGGCAGCGCGATCGCGTGCGGCAGCGCCACCAGCCCGTGCGCCGTGGAGGGCCCGGTCACGGCCAGGTGCTCCCGCATCGCCCGCACCATGCGGCGGCCGATCCCCTTCACGCGCACCAGCTCGTCGACGGTTCTGAACGGGTGACGGGCCCGGTAGGCCACGATCCCCACCGCCTTCGAAGGGCCCACGCCCGGCAGCACCGCCAGCAGCTCGGGCGGCGCCGTGTTCAGGTTGACGACCCCCTCGACCGCCTTGCCGCCGGCCCGGGCTGGCGACAGGACGAGCGCCGCCAGGACGACGGGCGCGACCACGACGGCGGCGAAACGAAATCGGGCGACACGACGGCGAATGCGCGCGCGCATGTCGCTTTGTCGGCGCACCGCCTGGGCTGTTGCGATTGCACGACATTTTTCTGGCGCACGAGCCGTCATGGCCGGACCATTCTCTGGACGGGAGCCATGTCCGACCCCAAGTCCGATCCGGTTTCCGCGCCGGCCGCCAGCGCCGCGCCCCGCTCCCGGCGTACCTTGCTGTGGACGGGCACGACGTACTTCGGCGAGGGACTGCCCTGGAGCTTCCTGCACCAGATTGCCACCGAGTTCCTGACCGCGATCGGCGCCTCGAAGACCCAGATCGGCTCGACCTCGCTGCTGCACCTGGCGGTCACGTTCAAGTTCGTCTGGAGCCCGCTGGTCGATCTGTTCGGCAGGCGGCGCACCTGGGTGGTGCTGTTGCAGCTGGTGCTGGGCGCCGGCATGTTCGGCGTGGCGGCGATCTCGGCGACGCGCAACATGACGGTGTTCTGGACGGCGCTGGGGCTGCTGGCCGTCGTCCACGCCACGCACGACATCGCCTGCGACGGCTTCTACCTGCAGGCGCTGGACAAGGCGGCCCAGGCCCTGTACTCGGGCGTGCGCATCGCCGCCTTCCGCCTGGCCATGATCGTCGGCTCGTCGGTGCTGGTGGTCCTGGCGGGCCAGACCAGCTGGCCGGTCGCCTTCGGCGGCGCGGGCGCGATGATGATCCTGATCGCCCTGGTCAACATGGTGGTGATGCCCCGGGTCGAGGTCCCGGCCAGCGCGGTTGCGCCGGCGGGCGGGAACCCCGCCGCCGCGCCTGCCGGCCAGGGCGCCCAGGCCGGGGGCGCTGCTGCTGCCGCGGGCCAGGCCGACTCGAAGGCGGAGAAGTTCTTCGCCGCGTACCGATCGTTCCTGTCGCAACCTCGCGCGCCGGTCGTGCTGGCGTTCATGTTCTTCTACAAGCTGGGCGACATCATGATGTTCGCGATGTCGAAGCCGTTGCTGCGCGACATCGGCGTCGACACCAGCCACCGCGGCCTGCTGAACGGCCTGGGCACGGCGGCGTTCATCGTGGGCTCGGTGGCCGGCGGCGCGCTGGTGGCGCGGGCGGGCATCGAGCGCTGCCTGGCGCCCATGACGCTGTTCCAGAACCTGGCCATACCGCTTTACATCGTGCTGGCGGTGGCGAAGCCGCGCTTCGCAGGCGTCGTGCCGGTCGTGCTGTTCGAGCAGTTCGCCTCGGGCATCGGCGGCGCCGCGCACGTCGTGTTCCTGATGCGCCGCTGCCGGGCGGCCTTCTCGGCGTCCCACTACGCGTTCGCGACCGCGATCGTGTCCCTGGGCAGCACGCTGTCCGGCTATGCGTCCGGGCCCCTGAACGAGGCGCTGGGACACCCGCGGTTCTTCGCGGTGGCCTTCATCGCCAGCTGGCCCAGCCTGGTGCTGGTGTGGATCGTGCCCAAGACGGAGGTCGAGGCGACCGCGCCGTCGCCCGCCGGTTGAGGCCGCCGCCGTTCGCCGTCAGTTGAGCGGGCAGACCCCGGCGTCCGCTTGCGTCGAGGCGGGGAGATTGGGGACGCAGTACTTCGGCGTCGCCTTCGGATCGACGGTCAGCTTGATGGCGCCGCAGATGCCGAACGGCCGGCAGATGTAGCCGCCCCGGCAGTCGCCGTCGCTGCCGCAGCTCTGCACGCAGGCGCGCTTCTCGAGCGACGCGCGGATGCAGGACGCCCCGGTGCCGTTGCTCAGGGTCGCGTCCGGTACGCAGACCTCGTCGGCCATGCAGCCGCTGGCCACGGTCGGGTCGGGGTTGCACGCCACGGCCGTCTGCGTGAACTGCTGGTCGGGGAAGAACCGTCCGCAAACCGAATCTTCCGGGCACGAGCGGGCGTCGCAGCCCTCGATGATGCAGTAGCCGCCCGGCTGCGACAGGTCGCAGGTTCGCGTGCCGCCGCTGGGGTCGCAGTCGGCGCTGTTGCTGCACGAGTCGCCGATCTTGTGACCACACCCCCCGCCAAGGGCCGCCACGAGCGCCAGCACCAGCAAGCCGGCGCTGCGGCAAACAGAGGAGGACGCGAGGAGGTGGGGATGGCGGTTCAAGGCGTTTCGATGACCCGGAGAGGAGGGGCTTTTACCGTACTCGCCCCGCGCGCGCGAGCGCGGCCGGGGCGGGCCCCGGGGTGGGGGCAAGTGACACCTCTGTTTCGGGCGCGGGGTGTCCGGTTACCGGCATAGTTCTTGTTGCTCCGACTCGTGCAGTGAACGACGAGTTGTCTGGACCCATACTCGCCACGGTGACTCAACCGGCGAACTCCCTCATGGATGGCGGCTATGACGCCGGTCCGCTGGGGGGGTGCTGGGCAGGAATGCTGAACGAGTTTCGAAACCACCTGACCATCTTCCTGGCCGGCACCACCGAGCTGACGGCCGCGCTGCCGGGTAACGTAGCCGTACAGTTCGCGGACCGGCTGGAGGACATGGAGTCCAGCGCCGAGTTCCTGCAGACGTTGCTGGTCTGGATGGATACGTCCATCAGCGGCGGCGCCAGCGTGATCAGCGACGTCAGCGAGGTCTTCCGGCGCACGGAAACCCTCGCCTACACGGGCCTTCCCGCGCGCACGACCTTGCGGTTCGAGCCCCAGCCGGCGGGGGTGCGCAACCGGGGCGCCTCGCTGGAGTGCGCCCTGGCGGCCCTGATCACCGAGCTGGGCCGGCTTCCCCCGCGCACCACCGACCCGTTCGAACCGTCGCCCCGGCAGGAGATCCGGGTTTCGGTTTCACCGCAGCGCGGGGCCCTGTCCATCTTCGTCGCGACGGGCGCCGAGCGCTCGCGTGCAGCGCCCGGATGGCGCGTCTCCCTGGCGCGCGTGCTGGTGGCGCAGCTGGGGGGCACGCTGGAGCCCCTGGATGGCGCGGCCACCGGACAGACCGGCTTCGCCATCCGCTTCCGCTTCAAGTGAGCGGGGCCGACACCAGCTTTGCCGAGGGTCTCGTACCGACTCCCCCCTGAGAGGTACGAGGTCCTCGGCTTCTTTTTTCCGGTTTCGAAACCGAGTTTCGTTACCGCCCGGCCCCCGGCTGCGCTCCGGGAGCGGCCCGCCCCTGGCGGCCCGTGCGTCGATGGTGCGGCCTCGGCAGCCGGTCGCGTCCCCGCGGGTGGGCCCCGGGCCGGCGCGGCCCGCTGTGATATGCTGCGTGGATGTCTCCGCGCCGATTCCGCGCGCGCCGGATGTTCGTTCTGGCCCCTCTTGTGGTCGTTCACCGCAGGCTCGCCGAACCCGGACCCGAACTCGGACGATGAGGGTCAAGTTCTGGGGCGTGCGCGGCTCGCTGCCGGTGCCGGGTCCGAAGACCGAACGGTACGGCGGCAACACCTCGTGCGTCGAGGTGCGCTCCGCCGCCGGCACCCGCATCATCATCGACGCGGGGACCGGCGTGCGGCGCCTGGGCAAGGACCTGATGCACGAGGAGTTCGAGCGCGGCCAGGGCACCGCCCACGTGCTGATCTCCCACACCCACTGGGATCACATCCAGGGGCTGCCGTTCTTCGCGCCGCTGTACCGGAAGGGAAATCACCTTTACGTCTACGCGCGCCGGCGCGACGACGTTCACCTGCGGGCGGTGTTCGCCTCGCAGACCGATGATCCGTACTTCCCCATCCCCATCGAGGAGACGAAGGCCGACATCTCGTTTCGCGAGCTGGCCGACTCGGCCCGGTTCGAGATCGGCGACGTCGAGGTGCGGTGCACGCGGCTGAACCATCCGTACATCGCGACGGCCTACCGGCTGTCCGTCGACGGCGCGGCGGTGGCGTACGTCTCGGACACGGCGCCGTTCTCGGACATCCTGTTCGAGAATCAGTTCATCGCGCGCCCGCCCATGGCCATCCGGCCGCTGCCCGAGGCCGATCGCGCCAAGCTGCGGGCGATGCGCGACGGCGTGGTCCGCCTGTGCGAGGGCGCCGACCTGGTCATCTACGACACGATGTTCACACCCCAGGACTACGAGCGCTATCCGCACTACGGGCACTCGCGCCCGCGCGACGCCCTGGACGTTTGTCGCGAGGCGGGCGCGCGCCGCCTGGTGCTGTTCCATCACGCGCCCGAGCGCTCGGACGCCGAGGTGGACGCGATCCTGGAGACCACGCGCGCCGAGGTTCGGCAGGCCCGGCTGCCGCTGCAGCTGGACGCCGCGTACGAGGGGATGGACATCGCGCTGGGCGACGAAGCCCCGAGGCCTTCGCGGGAGAGCACGGGCTGATGGACGTCACGTTCTGGGGCGTGCGCGGCTCGATCCCGGCGCCTGGTCCCGGCACGGCCCGCTACGGGGGCAACACGTCGTGCGTGTCGGTGCGGACGTCGAAGGGCGCGTGGCTGGTGCTCGACTGCGGCACGGGCGCCCGCAACCTGGGTCTGGCCATGACGACGGAGGCGGCCGACGACGCGCCGGGCACGTTCGCCAGCGGCGGCGCCGAGGCGGCCATCCTGCTTTCCCACACCCACTGGGATCACATCCAGGGCTTCCCCTTCTTCGGTCCCCTGTACGTCGCGGGGAACGTCTTTCACATCTATGGCGCCGCCGAGAACTCGGCGCGCCTGGAGGGCATCCTGGAGGGCCAGATGGCGCCGCAGTACTTCCCGGTGCAGACGCTGAAGAACATGGGCGCGTCGATCGACATCGTGGCGCTGGCGCCCGGCACGCCGCGCGAGATCCTGGGCTGCCGGGTGACGGCGGCCGCCAACCCGCACGGGCGCGCGGGGGCGCTGGCCTTTCGCATCGAGGAGGGCGGGCGCAGCGTCGTCTACGCGAGCGACGCCGGCTACGACCACGGCGCGCCCAGCGCCGAGACGCTGGCGCTGTACCGCGGCGCCGACCTGTTGATCCACGACAGCACGTACACGCCCGAGGATCGCGCGCGCTACCCGCATCGGGGGCTCGCCTCCGTCGACGAGGCGGTGGCCGCCGCGCTGGCCGCCGGCGCGCGCAAGCTGGCGCTGTTTCACTACGACCAGGACTACACCGACGCCGACGTCGATCGCCTGGTCGAGCGGGCGCGCCATCAGATCGCCAAGGCGCAGTCGCCGCTGGAGCTGCACGCCGCCGCCGAGGGCGCGACGATCACGGTCTGAGTCGTTGATGCTGGCGCCAGCCGGCGCCGTCTTCGCGTGGCGACGCTACTCGGTCGCGACGACGTAGCCCTTGTCCAGCAGGACGCGCAGCTTCTCGGCGATCGTCAGATCGGTGTGGCTGCACTCGTCGAACAGGGCGCGGACGGTCTCGGCGCCCAGCGCCACCTGGAAGACGTCCAGCTCCTCGGGGCCCAGATCGCGCAGCTTCGACTCCAGCGGGTGCGGGATGGCCAGCGCCGCCGACGGCGGCGGCAGCTTCTCGGTCAGCACGCGGTACTCGTCGAGCTGCCGCATGCCTTCCATCAGCAGCCCCTCCGTCGAGTCCGACAGCTCGTCCATCACCTCGCGCTCGTCGGGCGGGTCCAGCTCGAAGAAGCCGTGCGACCAGCCCAGCAGGCGGAACATCGCCTTGCGCGGGCCGGTGTTGAAGCTCTCGTCGATGCTGGCGAAGTAGATCTGCCCCTTGCGCAGGTAGATCTTGCCCACGCCCAGATCCGAGCGGATCACGATGACGCCCGACTTGCGGCTGGTCGACAGCAGCTGCAGCAGATCGGGCAGCGGGATCTCCTCGATGTTGCCCGACATCGACTTCGTGGGCGGCCGCTTGTTGCCCGCCGACACCAGGCGCGAGCGGGCCTCGGTCTCGCTGAGCGCGTTCGGCTCACCGGCGATGGTGACCAGCTTGATGATCGACGTGCCGATCAGGATGCGATCGCCGTCCTTGATCTCCGAGACGCGGACCTTCTCGCCGTTGACGAACGTTCCGTTCGTCGAGCCGAGATCTTCGATCGTCACCACGTTCTCGTCGGTGACGATCTTGGCGTGCTTGCGCGACACCATGTCTTCGACCAGCACCATGTCCAGCTCGGACGAGCGACCGATGACGATCTCGCGATTCGGTCGCAGAGGGAACTCGCCCCCCTGATATTTGCCCGAGATGAAGCGCAGCGCCCACTGCGCGGCTTCTCCCCCGGATGGGTTTCCGCCCATCACGTCTCGCGGTCTAAAGGTGCTCAAAACCTCGCGATTTTAATTTGGGTCCCGGTCGTCGTCAATCAAAGCGTTCGGGCGTGCCTGGCGGGGCGGTCAGGATGGCCTCGATCGTCTCCGCCACGGCCTCGTCGACCAGGAAGCCGGAGTGCCCGGTGGCGACCTCGACCCGGCGCGCGCCTTTGATCCGCGTGGTGGGCGGCGGGGCCAGCCAGTCGCGATCACCGGACAGCGTGATCACCTCGGGGCCGGGCGGCAGCGGCGTGCCGTCCAGCTCGCGCAGGAACTCGCTGCCGGGCAGCAGCTGGCGGCCGCCCTTGCCCAGCGGCGCCGTCATCAGGCCCAGCAGCGCCGACCAGGTCCCGCGCACCGGCGTCCCCATCAGCACCAGCCGGCGGACGTGGCGCGCGCCCCCGCCGCGCTTCAGGTAATCCAGCGCCACCAGGCCGCCCATCGAGTGCGCGACGATGTCCACCTTCTCGACCCCGGTCTGGGCCAGCAGCGACTCGACCTTCCCGGCGATGAAGCGGGAGGACTCGCGGATGTCACCCAGGTGCAGCGAGCCCAGCGGGTACGTCATCACCACATGGTTCCGCTCGGTCAGACGCCGTTCCAGCAGGTGCACCGAGCCCCGCGTGGCCAGGTAGCCGTGGATCAGCAGCACGGGCGGCGACTCCGCGGACGGCTGCGGGGCCGGCTCGAAAAGGGTCTCGCCGCGCTCGACGATCGAGGGCGTGCCGCGGTTGCCGCGAATCAGCTGGCGCAGGTACAGGGCCGCTTGTCCCGAGTCGACCACACCGTCACCAAGGGAACGACCCAGTTGCGCGACCCGGGCCCAGAGCCCGTTTCGTGTCCCCATGGAAAGCTTCAATTTAGCATGAGGCAGGGAGGCGCCGAATTTCCCCGTATTTTCGCGCCTTCGGGCGGCCCGTGCGGGGTTGCGCGGTCAGTGCCGGCCCGGCTTGCGGTGCACTTGCGCGTGGCGCTTGGCGCCCGCGCGCGCGTGGGTCGGCTTGGCGGCGTGGGCCCGGGCGGGGGCGGCGGGGGCGGCCGTTGGCTCCGCGGGCGGCAGCGCCTCGGCGGCCGGGGCCGGCTCGGCGGGCTCCTTGCTGGGCTCGGCGGCCGGGGCGCGCGGGGGAAGGCTCTTCTCGTCCAGCGTCGTCGGGCGCGCGGGCGCCGGTCGCGGCTCGTCGAAGGCGGCGATCGCCGCCATCTGACCTTCGGTGGCCCGGTGGGCCAGCACGGCGCCGCCGGCCAGCGACGCCACGATGGCGGCGACGGCCAGCCAGCGCGGCGGCCCCGAGGACTTCTCGGGCAACGTGGCCGAGCCACTGAAGTCCATCATCTGCGGCTGGAATCGCGGCAGGGGGGCGGCGGGGGCGGCTGGCTCGGCCTGATACTGGTAGGTGGGCTGCGGGCGCCCCACCGGCAACCCTCCTCCGCCCAGGCCCAGCAGCGTCGGCGCGTGCGCCACCGCGCCGTAGGCCGGCGGCGCTTGCTCGGCGTACGCTTGCGGCGCGTAGGCCTGCTCCACCGGGGGCGGGGGCGTCGGCTCGTCGAACTCTGCCTGGGTCGGCACGGGCAGCTGGGCCGAGCGACGGGGCGGCGGCGGCGCCGGCACCGCGCGCGCGGAGGAGGAGGAAGGAAAGGGGGGCGGCACGGCGGCCATTCCGCGCTGGGTGCCGCGCGGGGCGACCCGCCCGGGCAGCGGAACGGGCGGCGGCGGCGGCAGCGGCGACGCGACGGCCGGCGTGGGCGCGGCGGCGGCGCGCATGGCCGCCGTCGAGCGGCGCGGCGGCGCGGGCGGCGGCGGCGCGGACCGCGCGGCTGGCGCGCTGGGCGCCACGGGCGGTTGTACGGCGCGCCCGGAGGTCGACGCGGGTGCGGGCGGAGGGACGGCGCGTCCCGAACCCGCGGGCGGCACCGGCGGAGGCACCGCTCGCCCGGACGCGGTGGCGGCCGCGGGCGCGGCGACCCGGCCAGACGACGTGACCCGCGCCGGCGGCGGCGTGACGATGGGGACCGGCCCCGAACTGCGGGTCCAGACGGGTGGCGGCTCGCCCCGGCGCAACGCCTGGGGCGCACCGGGCTCGACGGCCGCCGACCCGAGCGGCGCCGGTCCGCGGCCACGCAACCCGGGGCGGGTGGCCTCGTCGTCCAGCATCGACTCGAGATCGAAGTCCTTGCTCCCGCTCACTGACTTAGGGCTTAACACGAGCGGGGGGGGTTCGTCGTCGGATCCCTCGGCCACCAGCCCGATCGACGCGGCCTCCTTTCCGACCAGCCCGATGCTCTGTGCCGGCACCTTCGCCGGGTCCATCATGGGCGTGCCCTCGTCGCGCAGCCAGCGATCGGGATCGCTGCCCAGGATCTCGCGCAGGTGCGACGCCAGCTCGGGCGCCGAGAAGCCCAGACCTGTCCGGTGGGCGACCGTGCGCAGGGCGTCCGAGAACTCCGAGGCGCTCTGGTAGCGCGCGTCGATGTCGGTGGCCAGGGCGCGCGCCAGCACCTCGTCCAGCGCCGCCGGCAGACCGGCCCGCTTCTGCGAGATGGGCAGGATCACGTGACCATAGATCTCGTCGGCGGGGGTGTTCAGATCGCCGACGAACAGGCGCTCGCCGCTCAGCGATTCGTACAGGCAGACGGCCAGAGAATACAGATCGCAGCGGTGATCGATGGGCTGGCTGCGCGCCTGCTCGGGCGACATGTACCCGACCTTGCCGCGCACCCGGTAGAAGACCGACGAGTGCGTGGACGCCTTGGCGATGCCGAAGTCCGACAGCTTCGCCTCGCCCTGCACCGAGCAGATGATGTTCGACGGCGAGACGTCCCGGTGAATGATGTTCAGGGAGTTGCCGTTCTGGTCGCGGCGCGCGTGGGCGTAGGCCAGGCCGTTCAGGATCTCGAGCGCGATGTGGATGGCGGCCGCCGGCGACAGCTCGCGCTGTCGCTGGCGCGCCCGCCGCAGGATCGTGCGCAGGTCGGCGCCCCGCACGTACTCCATCACGATGAACAGCGACTGGTCCGACTCGACGAGATCGAAGGTGTGGACGATGTTGGCGTGGTCCAGCGTCGCCGAGATCTTCGCCTCGCGGAAGAAGAGATCCCGGAACTCGGGGCGCGAAGTGTACTCCGGCAGCAGCTGCTTCAGCACGACCTCCTTCTGGAAGCCGCCCGAGCCCATCTTCTTGCCCAGATAGATCGCGCCCATGCCCCCTTCGGTCAGGTACTTCTCGATGCGATAGCGGCGCGCGGCCGATTCGCGGGGCGCGACTGATCTCATGCAGGCAAAATGGTCATGACATCGCTGGCGAGGGGTTGCGGAATACCGAGGCGAACAGCGGCCCAGCGCGAAAAGAATGCCTGCGGACGCGGAGAGATTCAATTCCTCAGCCTCGAAAGCGTGGCTTTGACGTAACGCCGAACAGCGCGACCGGACCCCGAACTGGGGGCGCGAGTATGGCGGCATCGCACACGGCCGTAGGCGGGTCGGGGATGCGATGGACATTTCGTGGGCGCGCCGTAGCGTTTCGCACCGCGATCGTGGAGCCGTTTCCGCTGACGACACTGCTGGCGCTGCGCCAGCGCGAGGACGAGGCCGCCCAGACGGCGTGGTCGGGGGCGCTGGGAGCTGTGCGCGCCATGGAGGCGCGGCTGGCGGCGCTGGTGGGCGAGGTCGACGCGGCGCGGGGGCGGTTCGAGGAGGCGCGGGCCCACGGGCACCAGCAGGGAGGGGAGTGGGCGGTGACGGACGTGGCCGCTAGCCAGCGGTTCGTGGCCCGCCGGCGCGACGAGTGGACAGCGGCCGTCGCGGCCGAGGCGGCGTTCCGGGCGGGACCGCTGGCCGCGGCGCGGGCGGCGGAGGCGGCGGCCCGCCAGGCGCACGCCGAGACCCGGCGCGGGCGCGAGGCCGTGGAGAAGCAGCGGGAGCGGTGGCTGGCGGAGGCCGGGCGCCAGGAAGAACGGCGCGCCGAGGACGCCCGCGACGA
>Ga0105240_10006289_pt1 | contig 17471 bp, 22 predicted proteins | sample KBSC54metaG_FD_80426 | JGI IMG/M metagenome (GOLD analysis project Ga0105240, IMG submission 80426) | Corn rhizosphere microbial communities from Kellogg Biological Station, Michigan, USA - KBS C5-4 metaG | ecosystem: Host-associated > Plants > Roots > Rhizosphere > Soil | place: Michigan, USA...
CATGGCGCTCAGGTCTAGCCAGCTTGGCGGGCTTGGCCAACGGGGGCGCGGCCTCCTTCCATTGTCATCCCGGAAAATCGCGAGCGACTTGTCCGGGATCTTCTGCAGGCAAATCCCGAACAAGATCCCGGACAGCCGCTGCGCGGCTTCCGGGATGACACTCAAAGGAGACCAGCCTGACGGAGGCCTTCGACGCTTCCAAAGCTTCAGCCTAACATCCAGCGGAAACCGCCAACGGAGCGCTGATGGCCGAACGCGAACTCAGCCCGACTCGCCTGGAAGCCATTTCCGACGGCGTGATCGCGGTGGCCATCACCATCATGGTGCTGGAGCTGCACGCCCCGCACGACGCCACGCCCGGGGCCCTGCTGGCCCTGTGGCCGGAGTTCGCCAGCTACGTGGTCTCCTTCGCCTTCATCGCCACCTACTGGATGAACCACCGCTACCTGTGCCGGCACATGAGGCGGGTCGATGAGCGGGTGCTGTGGACCAACATGGTCCTGCTCTTCCTGCTCTCGCTGATCCCGTTCGCCACCGCCTATGTCGGGACGACCGACATCGCCGTGTTCCCTACCGCCTTCTATGCGGGGGTGATGCTGGCCAATGGCGTCATCTACGGCGCGCTCGACGCGGCCATCCGCGCTCAGCATCCGCCGGGCGAGCGCCCGCCAGCCTTCGGTCGGCGGACGCGGCTGATCAACCTCGGCGCGGGCGTGACCTACGCGCTGGCGATCCCGGCGGCCTACCTCAGCCCGATCCTGTCGCTGGCGATGAACTTCGCCGTCAGCGTCGTCTACATGACGCCCTGGGCGCGGCCGGAGGCGCCGGGCGCCTAGGCTTCTTCGCGCATCCGCTTCTTGCGGAAGCTGGGGTTCAGCACCCGCTTGCGCAGGCGGATGGCCTTGGGGGTCACCTCCACCAGTTCGTCGTCGTCGATGTAGGCGATCGCCTGCTCCAGGGTCGGCCGGCGCGGCGGGGTCAGGCGGATCGCCTCGTCCTTGCCGGCCGAGCGGATGTTGGTGAGCTGCTTGGCCTTCATCGGGTTGACGTCGAGGTCGTCGGGGCGGGAGTTCTCGCCGATGATCATGCCCTGGTAGGTCTTCTCGCCGCCGCCGACGAACATCACGCCGCGATCCTCGAGGTTCCACAGGGCGTAGGCGGCGGTGTCGCCATCGGAGTTGGAGACCAGCACGCCGTTGCGCCGGCCCTCGATCGCGCCCTTGTAGGGCTCGTAGTGGGAAAAGAGGCGGTTCAGCACCCCCGAGCCGCGCGTGTCGGTGAGGAACTCGCCCTGGTAGCCGATCAGGGCCCGCGACGGCGCCTCGAAGGTCAACCGGGTCTTGCCCGAGCCCGAGGGGCCCATGTCCTTCAGCTCGGCCTTGCGGGCGGCCAGCTTCTCGATCACCACGCCGGTGAAATCGTCGTCGACGTCGATCACCACTTCCTCGATCGGCTCCAGCCGCTGTCCGGTCTCCGGGTCGGTCTGGTAGACCACCCGCGGACGGCTGATGGAGACCTCGAAGCCCTCGCGCCGCATGGTCTCGATCAGCACGCCGAGCTGCAGTTCGCCGCGCCCGGCCACTTCCATGGCGTCCTTGTCGGGTGTCTCTGCGACCTTCACCGCGACGTTGGCCTCGGCCTCGCGCAGCAGGCGGGCGCGAATCACCCGGCTCTGCACCTTGTCGCCGTCGCGACCGGCCAGCGGGCTGTCGTTGATCGAGACGGTGATGGCGATCGTCGGCGGATCGATCGGCTGGGCCGGCAGCGCGTCGGCCACCTCCGGCGCGCAGAGCGTGTCGGCGACGGTGGCCTTGGAGAGCCCCGCGACGGCGACGATGTCGCCGGCGAACGCCTCGTCCACCGCGGTGCGCTTCAGGCCGCGGAAGGCCAGCAGCTTGCTGATCCGCCCGCGCTCGATCTCCTTGCCCTCGCGCGACAGGGCCTTGATCGCCATGCCGGCGGTCAGACGGCCCGACTCGACGCGGCCGGTGAGCAGGCGGCCGAGGAACGGATCGGCCTCGATCAGCACCGCCAGCAGCCGCGCCGGCTCGTCCGTCCGCGATTCCTGGGCCGGCGGCGGGGTGTGGCGGACGATCGCCTCGAACAGCGGCCCGAGGTCCTTGTGGTCGTCCTCGAGCTCCTTCACCGCCCAGCCCTGCTTGCCGCTGGCGTAGAGGTGCGGGAAATCGAGCTGCTCGTCGCTCGCGCCCAGCGAGGCGAACAGGTCGAACGCGTCGTTCAGCACATGGTCGGGGCGCGCATGCGGCCGGTCGACCTTGTTCAGGACCACGATCGGCTTCAGCCCCAGCTTCAGCGCCTTGCCGAGCACGAACTTGGTCTGGGGCATCACCCCTTCCTCGGCGTCCACCAGCAGCAGGCAGCCGTCGACCATGCCCAGGATCCGCTCCACCTCGCCGCCGAAGTCGGCGTGGCCGGGGGTGTCGATGATGTTGATGCGGGTGTCGCCGTCCTCGCCGTGCCAGAGCACGGAGGTGCACTTGGCGAGGATGGTGATCCCGCGCTCGCGCTCCTGGTCGTTGGAGTCCATCGCGCGCTCGGCGTGCGATTCGTTGGCGCGGAACGCGCCCGATTGGGCAAGCAGCTGGTCGACGAGCGTGGTCTTGCCGTGGTCGACGTGCGCGATGATGGCGATGTTTCTGAGGGTCATGACAATGCGGCGGGGAGGGGCGGGGGCTTGTACGCGAGATAGAGGGGTTCGGCCACCCTGGCGCGTTGCTGCGCTGTCCGGGCGGACCAACCCTATGATTTTTTTCGGCTAAGATCGCGCGGACTAGCCCGCGTGTTGCATCGCAACATCATACACGTACCCCTAATTTGGGGTCAACACATTGATAAGCCGCGCTGATTCGTCGCTTCGCCATAAAAATGCGACCCCGGCGTCATTTTTTGCTTGATCGATTGTGCGCCGCACCCTAGATTGAAGGTGTGAAGCGTTGCTGACGCTTCTGCCCTTCCTGGGCGTTTCCTCCCTAATGAACTGCCGCGCCTTCGGGCGCGGCTTTTTTTTGGGCTTGCGCCATCCCTCCCCTCTTGGGGAGGGTCGACCGCGTAGCGGTCGGGATGGGGATGTCTGGAGCCGGGCTCCGTACCTCACCGATAATCGATGACCCTCTGGAGTGCCCCACCCTGCGACGCCAGGCGTCGCTGTCCCTCCACATGAAGGGGAGGGAAGGTTTAGATCGCCCCCCAGTCCATCGCCGCCAGGGCCGCGAACAGCCGGCCGAGATCGCCCTGCAACTTCCCGAATCCGCCCGTCATCGCCAGCGACCCCTCGTCGAGATAGAGTCCGCGGCTGATCTCGATCTGCAGGGCGTGCGTCTTGCGGCTGGGGCGGCCGTAATGCTCGGTGGTGTAGCCGCCGGCGTAGGGCGCGTTGCGGGCCACCCGGTAGCCGAGGCCGCTCAGTTCGCGCTCCACCAGCCGGGTGATCTGCGGCGCGCAGGCCGCGCCGAACCGGTCGCCCAGCACCATGTCGCACGGCTGGCCGCTCTGGCTCACGGCGGCCGCGGAGGGCATCGAGTGGGTGTCCACCACCAGCGCCAGCCCGAACTGCTCGCGCGTCTTCGCCAGCAGCCGGCCGAGCTCGGCGTGGTAGGGCTGATGCACCCCCTTAACCCGGCCCTCGGCCTCGGCGAAGGTCAGCTTGCGGGCGTAGATCTCCTGCCCCTCGCAGACGATCCGGGCGATCGAGCCCAGGCCGGCGGCGACCCGGGCGGTGCGGGCGCGGGCGAAGGACGGCAGCTCGTCGGCGAACATCGCCGGGTCCAGCTCCCAGGGCTCGCGGTTCACGTCCATGTAGGCGCGGGCGAACTGGGCGGCGATCAGGGTGTGGCCGAACGCCGGCGCGGCGGCGATCAGCTCGTCCACGTGCGCGTCTTCCGACCGGCGGATGGCCCGGGCGTCCAGACGCGAGGCCGCCATCATCTGGGCCGGGTAGATGCGACCCGAATGCGGAGCGGCGAAGATCACCGGCGTCGCCGCGACGTCCGGGCCTGGGCCGCGCACCAGGAAGGGCGCAGCCTCATGCGTTCCGGCCGCCGGCGGCGCGAGATCGTCCATCGGCGGAGTATTCGCGGGGCCGCGAGGCCGGGTCAAACGGTTCATCGCCAATTTACGGCTCGGACGCTAAGTTGCCGCCTTCAAGCCCCGGGGGGCGTTTTCAGTCCGCGAACCTTCATGCCGCGCATCCTGCTTGCCGAAGACGATGACTCCCTGCGCGGCTTTCTGGCCCGGGCGCTGGAGCGCGCCGGCTACGACGTGACCTCGTGCGCCGACGGCGAGGAGGCCGCCGCGGTCCTCGACGAGGCCTGGGACCTGCTGCTGACCGACATCGTGATGCCCGGCATGGACGGCATCGAGGTGGCGCGCCTGGCCGCCGCCCGCCACCCGGGCCTGCGGATCATGTTCATCACCGGCTTCGCCGCCGTCGCCCTTTCGGCCGGCGCCCGCGCCCCGGCGGGGGCCAAGGTGCTGTCCAAACCGGTGCACCTGCGCGAGATCGTCGCCGAGGTGGAGCGGATGATGGCGGCGGCCTGACGCGCCCGCTTGTTCCCGAACCACGGCCGGGCTATTAGCCCCGACCTTCCCGAGGCGGACGCGTAGCTCAGCGGGAGAGCACTACGTTGACATCGTAGGGGTCGCTGGTTCGATCCCAGCCGCGTCCACCATTCCTCGTTCTGCAGATATCGGCCGGCAGGGGCCGGCTTCTCCAAGGACCGAGTGTCCCGGGAGGAGGCGCCAGGCGCTGCGTCAGCGCCGTGATTGCCATCGACCGAAAGTAGGCGTTTGCTGGGACAGGCATCTCGCAGGGGGGCGGCATGACGATCGCACGGGGGGCTCTGGTCTCGGTCCTGGCGCTGCTGGCCGTTCTGGCCACGGGACGGCCGAGCCTGGCGGAGGATCATCCCGACACGATCCTCAACTACTTCACCTGCGATGGGAGCGCATGGAGCGCCCGCTGGTCGGGCGATGGGTTCATGCACACCCAGAGGGACACCGGCGCCAGCCACCCCGACACCGTGCTGCACTACCAGACCTGGGACCGCAGCTGCTGGGAGCTGCGCTGGGATGCGGGCCGCGCGGCCTTCTACCACCGGCCGCTGACGAGCGGCGGCGCCGGGCACTTCGACCACATCGTCAACTACCTCGACTGGGGTGGCGGGCGCTGGACGGCGTTCCGCACGCGGGACGGCTGGTACCACATCCAGCGCTGAGGCGGGCCCGCGAGGCCTTAGCGCCCCGTGTAGACCGGCGGCCGGTTTTCCATCCAGCTTCGCACCGCTTCCTGGGCGTCCTCCGAGCCGCGGTGCGCGTCGCTGTAGGCCGTGGCCAGCTCCAGCAGCTCCGGCGGCACTGGCGGCTTCAGCCGGCGGACCAGGTCGCGGTGGGCGCGGATCACCGCCGGCGGGATGCGCAGCATCTCGCGCGCCTTCGCCATCGCCGTTTCCAGCACCTTGTCGTCGGGCGTCACGGCCATGATCAGGCCGGCGTCATAGGCGCGCTGGGCGGTGATCCGGTAGCCGAGCGCCAGCTCCATGCAGATCGCCCGCGGCCAGTTCTGCTCCCAGCCCCAGTCCCATCCGGAGATCAGCCCGCGCGGGATCTCCGAGATCTCGAAGCTGGCCGACTCGGCCGCGACGCAGAGGTCGGCCGAGAGCACCGACAGGATGAAGCCGACGCCCATGGCGTAGCCGTTCACCGCCGCGATCACCGGCTTGGTCAGGTCGTTGTTGGTCCAGAACAGGCAGGGGATCGGGATCGGCGGCTCGCGCATGGCCATCGTGCCGCTGTCGCTGACGCTCTCCTTCACGTCGACGCCGGCGGTGAAGGCCTTGCCGGCGCCGGTCAGGATCGCCACCCGCGCGTCGGGGTCGTCCTCGAACCGCCGCCAGGCCAGCGCCATCTCGTAGCGCATCTGCACATTGACCGCGTTCAGCACCTCCGGCCGGTTCATCCGGATGATGGCGATCCCGTCGTTCTGTTCGTACTCGACAACCACGGCTTTCTCCCTTGCGGGAGCGCAATAGCTCGTCCCGGGCGGGCGGCGCCACCCCTTCGGCCAGCGGGAACGCGCCTATTTTCGAACGCTGGTCGAGTTTTCGCCCAGCCGGGGCCGGATCAGCCGGGCAGCCGCGGCGCTGGCGGCGGTTCGTCGTCCGGCGGCGATGGCGCCTCCGCCGTCGAGGATCGCGCCGGGCTTGGCAGGTTGTCGACGCGGGCGACGAACTTTCCGCCCGCCCAGAGCTCGAACGGGCCGCCCTTCAGGAGGACGCCCGCGATCTCGATCGCCGACCGGTCGTCCTCCGCGTGCAGGTCCGTCACGGCGAGGAACCGGCCGTCCATTCCGATTGGAAAGGCGTGGTAACGCCGCAAGACTCCCTCCCCCAGTGTCGGCCAGTCGACACGGGAAATGCGACGCACCCGCTTTGCGTTCCATCCGGCCGAGAGAAGTTTCGCCGGCCGGCGTCAGCCGGGGCGGCCCCAGGCGCCGGCCAGGGTCCGCCAGGTGGGCCCGACCGGCCCGAACTGGCCCTTGCGCGCGGTGCGCAGCTCCTCGCTCGGGGCGGTGATCCAGGTCATGGTCATGGCGGCGATGCGCCACCCGTCGCCGTCGCGCACATAGCCTTCCTGGTAGTGGCCGCCGGCCGTCTGGTTGGTGAACGACCACAGGCCCCGGGCGGAGTCCGAGCCGGTGATCTCGATGATCGGCATGTGGGCGATGTGCATGTGCAGCTCGCCGGCCAGGCCGACGCTGATGTCGCCCACGAAGGCGCGGGTGCTGGCGTATTTCGCGCCGTCTATGTCGAAGGCAGCGTCCGGCGTGAAAAGCGCGGCGAACGCCTCCCAGTCCTGGGCGTCGAGCAGCAGGCAATACCTCGCCTTCAGCTGCTTGATGGCCTCGATGTCCGACAGCTCCTGCAGCGATGTCATCTCGCGTCCTCCGGCGCCTGCGCCCAGCTGATCCGTGCGCCGGCGCCTGGCGTAGAGGAGAGGCTACGCCAGCCAGGGGAGGCAACGCCATGCGCACATTCGTCAAGATCAGCCTGCCGGCCGCCGCCGGCAACCGCGGCATGAAGGACGGGACCGTCCCGCGCCTGATCGCCCGCTTCACCGAGGCCGCCCGGCCGGAAGCCGCCTACTTCGGGGTGTTCGGCGGCAAGCGCACCATGATCGCCGTGTTCGACCAGGCGCAGTCGTCGGACATGCCCCGGCTGCTCGAGCCCTTCTTCCTGGAGCTGGAGGCCGAGATCGAGCTCGCGCCGATCATGAACGCCGAGGAGCTCCAGGCGGGTCTGTCGCAGGTCGGGTGACTCGGAACGAAGGGCCGGCCGCCTGGGACGCAGACGTGCAGGGTGCGGCGAGGCGAGCCTTGAATCTTCCCCGCCGCCCGACTAGGTTCCGCGCCTTCGCCCACAAGGCGGCGCGCGCTCGTAGCTCAGCTGGATAGAGCACCAGACTACGAATCTGGGGGTCGGGCGTTCGAATCGCTCCGAGCGCGCCAATTTTTCAACGCCTTAGCCGATCCAGCGGCCGTGACTGCGCCGATGCGGTCGCCGGCCTGCAGGCCCATGCGACCGCAAAGTGTCGGCTGTCGACTTTTCAGGCGCAGCCAAACCGGTTCACCTTGCCACCGCTGAATCGGGGAGGTCGACGTGGTTGCAGCGCCGCATGTCTTTGTATGGGTCTTGATGGTGCTGTGCGCCGGCCCGCATTCGGCGCAGCCGCCGTCGCATGGCTACACGACCAAAGCCGCTTGCGAAGCGCGGCTCGCCAGCGCGGGTCGCGGCAGTCAGCTCCAGTGCGTTCAAGTCCAGGTCGACAGCTAACAAAAAGGCCGCCCGCGAAGGGCGGCCCAGTCCTTGGAAGAGCCCGCCTAAGAAGGGGTTACGGGCCAGCGGAAGATTTCGCCCGGGACGCTCGCCGGGCAATTGTCAAACGCGTGCGGGCTGCGACGGAAGTCGCATAGCCCGGGTCCCAGCCCGTCGTTCAGGTTTTGTCTGGGGCTTGGCCTTCGCGACAGGCGTAGTTCTCAATACGTCTGAATAACTCCATTCGGGGTATGAATGGCCGTCGAGGCCCCCTTTCGGCTATGCCCGTTGCAGGGTGCGTGGAGGTCGGGATGGAGATCTGGGAACTGCTGGCGAGGGCGGAGATCGAGGATCTCGTCAAGCGCTATGCCTACTACGGCGACGCCGGCAAATCCGCGGACCTGGCGGACCTCTTTGTCGAGGACGGGGTGTTGGAGAGCGCTCACGGCGTGAGCGTCGAAGGCCGCGCGGCGATCCGCGGCCATCTGGACGCCGTGGCCGCGGCAGGCCGGAGCGCCGACGCGCCGACCGGCTTCGTGCGCCATAACGTCAGCAATGTGCTGGTGGCCTTCGAGGGGCCCGAGCGCGCCGTCGTCAACTCGTACCAGCTCATCGTGACCGCGCAGGGCGTCGACAGCGGCCGCTATCGCGACACGGTGGTGAAGACCGCCGAAGGCTGGCGGTTCGCGCGCCGGCGCAGTCGCCTGGACCGTCCGGCGGACCAGGGCAGCGCCTTCCTGCAGGCCGGCCATGCGGCGCTGAACGGCGGCGACGCACCGTAGGGGTCAGAGGCCCTTGGCGTAGTCCTCCAGCTGGGTGATGCAGGTTCCCCAGCCGTCGAAGAAGCCCATCTCCTCGTGCTGGCGGCGGTCGGCGTCGTCCTTGTGCATCACCCGGGCGACATAGCGCGTGCCGCCGGCCTCGTCGGCCAGGGTGATGACCGCGGTGATGGCCAGCCAGGGCGTGGCCGGACGCCAGCCGCCGGTGAGCGTCGAGGTGGTGACAATCCGTTCCATCGGCGTCACCTCCAGGAAGCAGCCGGGGTTGTCGCTCTCGCCGCCGTCCGGGCCGGTCATGTAGGTGTGGAAGGCGCCGCCGGCGCGGAACTCGAACGCCTTCACGTCCGTCTTCCAGGGGCTGGGCGCCCACCATTGCGCCAGCCGCTCCGGCTCGGCCCAGGCGCGCCAGACCTTGGCGCGCGGAACCGCCAGCAGGCGGGAGATCACCAGGTCGTCGGGGTGGTCAGTCATGGTCGTTCTCCAGCAGGTAGGCGTCCATCCGATCGAAGCGCGCGTTCCAGAGGTCGCGCTGGCGCTCCAGCCAGTCGCGGGCGGCGTCGAGGCGGGCCGGCTGCAGCCGGCAGGTGCGCACCCGCCCGCGCTTGCGGCTGGCCACGAAGCCGCTGCGCTCCAGCAGCGCCAGGTGCTGCACCACCGACGGCAGGGTGATGCCGAGCGGCCGCGCCAGTTCGCTGACGCTGGCCGGCCCCAGCGCCAGCTGTTCGATCATCGCCCGCCGCGAGGGATCTCCCAGCGCCTGGAACATCAGGTCGATGCCGGTCATTTGCTTAGTCATTTGCCTAAGTGTCGTCGCTGACCGGCAATCGGGCAAGCAGAAACTTCGGTAGGGGACTAAGTTTCCCAGCCTCGACGCAGATGGCCCAGGGGTCCAAGGTGGCGCCAGCGCGCGATCGACGCGCCAGCGGCGGGAGGCGGCAAATGCCCGAAATCAACTTCACCGGCGGCCTGGACCCATCGATGGACCTGATGGTCCCGGACTATCCGAAAGACGACCCGCACTACCGCGAGAGCGTGTCGATCTGGTTCTTCGACGACGCCAACAACATCCAGTTCCCCCGCTTCCTGATCGAGGACATCCCCGGGCAGCCCGAGCAGCGGCTGAGTTTCTACAACATCGCCTTTCCGGACGGCCGGGCGCTGGTCTCCTACGGCCCGCAGCCGGCGCTCTCGATGCTGGACGAGCGCGGCCGCCCGACGGTGTATGGCGCAGGGCCGCTGGCCTTCCGCTGCCTGGAGCCGTTCCGCACCTGGACGGCGACCTTCCGGGGCCAGCTGACCGAGACCCGCGCGGAGACGCTGATCCACGGGGCGCCCGAGGGACCTCGCCGCGAGGTGACGGTGGAGATCGAGACCCGTTCGGCCGCGCCGCCGTGGATCAGCGGAACCATGAGCGCCCAGGCCCGCGAGCTGTTCGGCCGCGACAGCCTGGAGCATTCGTTCGTAGGCAAGGGCTTCCGCTACGAGCAGACCGTGCTCGTCACCGGCCGCTGCTCGATCGAGGGCGAACGCTACGAGTTCAGCGGCCGTGGGCTTCGCGTCCACCGCCGATCCAGCCGCAATCCGGCCGGCAAGTTCCGCGGCCACGTCTGGCAGACCACGGTGTTCCCGTCCGGCCGCGCCTTCGGCTACACCGCCTTTCCGCCGGCCGGGCCGGGCAACCGACCGTTCGTCGAGGGCTTCTTCTTCGACGGCGAGACCATGTGGCCGGCCGATTTCCCGCGCATCCCCTGGATGACCCACGCCGCGCCGGGGCCCCAGGACGTCAGCCTGACCCTCGCCACCGAGCGCCAGGAGATCCGCATCGCGGCGGAGGTCCTGGCGACCAACTTCAGCACCCAGCGCATGGCCGCCAGCAGCGACGGCGTCCCGCTGCTGCAACAGCAGGGCTGCGCCCTCTATCATCTGGGCGACGAGCAGGCGGTGGGCATGATCGAGCGGTCCAACTTCCGCGATCAGCTGACCTTCGGGGCCTAGGACGGCGGGGCAGGAACCCCGCGCTTCCACAACCGTTTGTTTCCGGACGGCAATTTGCCGATCTCCTCCGGAGCAAACCCATGGCCAATTATGGCGTCGAGCCCTCACCCACCCGGGAATCCATCGAATCCCACAAAGACAACCGCACCATCCTGATCGTGCTGGCGGTCATTGTCGTCGCCGTCGTCATCGCGCTGGCGGTGGTGTTCGTGAACCGCAACAACAATGAGAACCAGGCCGCGCTGAACCAGTCGACCCTGGCGGCCCAGCAGTCCACCGCCGAGGCCAACACCCAGGCGGCCATGGCCAACATGCAGGCGCAGTCCGCCAACGCCCAGGCCGCCGCCGCGAGCGCCGTCGCCGATGCGCGCCGCCAGGCCGCCGCCGCGGCCCCGCCCCCGGCCGCCCCGGCCACCGTGACGCAGACGCCCGCGGAACCGGCCCCGTCCACGACCGACAGCTCTTCCAAGGACACCTCGTCAGGCGAATAGCCCACGACGTCATCCCGGACAGCGGCTTTGCCGCTTCCGGGATTGACAGCAGGTAGAGCCTCAAAAGGAAAAGCCGCTCGCGGTGTCTCCGCGAGCGGCTTTTGCGTCTTCAACGCGCGCTGTGGCTACTTCGGCGTCGGTACGCTGGGCATGCTTGGCGCGCTGGGCATGCTCGGCGCATGGACGTTGATGTCCACGTTGCGGCTGGCGCCGAAATTGCCGCTCGAAAACATGAAGACGCCGATCAGCGCCACCACCACGATCAGGGCGCCGACGATGACCCCCAGGCCTGCGCCGCCCCCGCCAGAATTGTCAGCCATTGTGTGAACCTCACCTTGCTATCCCCGCGTGAGGGAAACGGCTGGGCCGGCGCACCGTTCCGACGGGGCGGGCTGTGGAGCGGATGAACCGAAACTGAACAACACGGCCCTGAAACGTTCAGAAACGGCGAGTCACCGTAGGCTTGCCGACGTCTCTGCGACGCGCTTCACTTCGAGCCCTACCCGGAGAAGACCCATGTCACGCACCCTCGCGATCCTTGCGGCCATCGCCACCCTGGCGGCCGCTGGCTCCGCCTCCGCGCAGCCCTGGCGCCATCACGGCGGCTACCACGGCGGCTGGCACAACGGCTGGCACGGCGGCTACCACGGCGGTTATCGCGGTGGCTGGCGCGGCGGCTGGCACAGGGGCTGGGGCTACGGCTACGGCCCGCGCCGCCACTGCGTCTGGCGCCACCACCACCTGGTCTGCTGGCGCTAGCGGTTGCGATAGCGCCGCCGGGGAGGGCGGCGGCGCTATCTCATGCCGAGGGACAGCCAGTCCGCGAGCGACAGCTCCGTGCTGGAGCTTGTCTCGGCCTCCATGCTCTTGCGCATGATCTCGAGCGCCCAGTCGCGGTGGCGATCATCCTCGCTGGCCACCGCGTCGGCCGGAATCCAGAGATCGTATTCGCGCATGTGGGCGTCGCCCGCCGTGAACAGCACGCAGATCTCGGTGGCGAGCCCGGTGAGCACCAGCCGGTTTACCCCCAGCCGTGGCAGCAGCACCGGCAGGTTGGTGGCGTAGAAGCCCGAGAACTGCGGCTTGATCACGAAGTAGTCGCCGTCCCGCGGCGCGATCCTGCGCACCATCTCCCGTCCCGGACTGCCCTCCCGGGAGCAGGCCTCGACGATCTTCGAGGTCTCGGAACGCCACTGGCCGTAGTTGTCGTTGACATACACCACCGGCACGCCAAGGCGGTCTGCCTCGTCCCTGAGCCGGCGCACGGCGGTCGCCAGGTCGCCCGCCTTGGATCGCAGCGCCTCGGCGCCCTCGAAGGCCAGGTCGTTGATCATGTCGATGATCAGCAGACCGACCCCCTGCGGCGCGCCGCCCTCGATCCGCGCCGCATCCTCGTCCCGCTTCGTCATCCGATCACCTCCCCGGGTAATACGCGCCAGCGGCTCGACCGTGCCCTGGCGGCGCGCAGCCTGGCCGGCTAGCCTGCAGTCAGGAGGAAGGCGTCCGTGCAGCTTCGAGGTGGATTTTGGCTGAGCCTCGCCCTGACGGCGGCGCTGGCCGGGTGTGGTCAGCGCCCGGCCCGGCCGCCCGCGCCGGCGGTGGCGGTCACCCACTTCGTCAATGCCCGAGACAACGCCCGCGCTCCGGCCCTGGCCGCGCACTTCGTGGCCTTCTCGTTCGACTATCCGTCGACCTGGACCCTCGATCCCAGGACCGGATCGCCGACGGCGTCCAACTTCGTCAAGGTCGCCCGCCGCGACGCCGAGCAAACCGAGCTCGAGAGCGTCGCGGTCGGCTCGTTCCATGGTCCGGGCGCCGGGCCGGTCGAGCCGGCGTTGCTACCGGCGTTGCTGGACGACCTCGAAAGCCAGGCCGCGGCGGGTTTTCGCGCCTATCGCCGGGTCGACGCCGGCGCGGTGACCATCGACGGGCGGCCGGCGCGCCAGATCCGTTTCACCGCCGCGGGCTTCGCGGGCGGCCGGCCGCTGCGCGTCTTCGGCCGCATCATCCTGCTGCCGGGGCCGTCGGCCGACGGCGTGGTCCTGCTGCTCCAGGCCACCGACGCGTCGCGCGACTTTCGCAGCGTCGAAGACGTGGGCGTCGCGGGGCAGACCCCGGTCGTGCTCCGCTCCTTCCGTCTTGGAGCGTGACGGCCCTGAACCCTGCCTTCCCGACCGAGTTCCTATCCGCATGGCCCGCCAGCTGAAGGTGTTCCGCGCCCACCTGGGCTTTTTCGACACCATCGTCGCGGCGCCCTCGCGCAAGGCGGCGCTGGAGGCCTGGGGCGTGCGTCAGGACCTGTTCGCCGAGGGCGAGGCCGCCGTCTCCGACGACAAGGCCGAGATCGCGGCCGCCACCGCCAATCCAGGTGTCGTGCTCCGCCGCACGGCTGGCTCCAAGGGCGAATACCGCGCCGACGCCGATGTCGAAGCGGTCCGACTGCCGCCCGCGCCCAGGCGAGCCGAGCCGCGGACGAAGGCCGGCAGGACCAAGGCCGCGCCGAATCCCGAGCCCAAGCCGCCGGATCGCTCGCGGGTGATCGCCGCCGAGGCCGCGCTGCGCGACCTCGAGGCGGAGCGCAAGCGCGCGCTCGAGCGGCTGGAGCAACGGCGGGCGGCTCTGGCGGAAGAGATCCAGGCGGCCCGAAGCGATCTGGATGAACGCCTGAAGGCGGCCAAGGCTGAGCTGGCGGCCGCGCGCCAGGACCTGCGGCGCCGGGCCTGATTTCGGGCTTCGCCACTGCCGGGCTATGAGAGCGGCGATGAGTCTGTCGCCCGATCCCAGAAGCCTCGCCGCCGCCCTGCCCGCACCCGTTGCGGCCGAGCTGACCGTGGTGTCGCCCACGTTCAACGAGCGCGCCAATGTCGCGCCGCTGGTCGCCAAGCTGGAGGCGGCGCTGGAGGGCGTGCGCTGGGAGGTACTGTTCGTCGACGACGACTCCCCCGACGGCACCATCGAGGCGGTCAAGGAACTTGCCCAGGTCGACCCCCGGGTCCGCGGCCTGCGCCGGGTCGGACGGCGGGGGCTGGCCGGCGCGGTGATCGAGGGCGCGCTGGCCAGCGCCGCGCCCTTCGTGGCGGTGATCGACGCCGACATGCAGCACGACGAGACTCTGCTGCCGCGGATGCTCGAACGCCTCCGGGCAGGCGACGTCGAGCTGGTGGTCGGGAGCCGCTACCTGGAGACGGCGGGCCCCGATGACGGGCTGTCGCCATTCCGCAAGCTGGGCAGCCAGCTGGCGACCGCCCTGGCTCGGCAGGCGCTGGGCGTCGAGGTGACCGACCCCATGGCCGGCTTCTTCATGATCCGCCGCGAGACGATCGAGCGCGTCGCGCCGCGGCTGTCGCCGGCGGGCTTCAAGGTGCTGTTCGACATCATCGCCACCCACCCCAAGCCTCTCGGCGTCGCCGAGTTGCCCTATTCCTTCAAGGATCGCACGGCCGGCGAGAGCAAGATGGACGCCCGGGTGGTCGTGGAGTATCTCGGCCTGCTCGCAGCCAAGATGACCGGCGACATCGTGCCGCCGCGGTTGGTCTTCTTCGCCCTGATCGGCGGCGGCGGCTTGCTCGCCCAGGCGCTGGCCCTGGCGGCGATCGTCGGCCTGGCGCCGACAGTCCCCTTGGCCCAGGCGGCAGGCGCCGCCGCCGCCGTGGGCGCCGTCGTCACATTCTTCGTCGCCAACGGCCTCGCCTACCGCGCCCGCCGGCGGAAGGGCTGGCGGCTGACCTCCGGCTTCCTGCAGTTCGCGGCGGCGGCCGCGTTCGGGGTCGCCGGCGACGTCGCCATCGCCCTGGCCCTGGCCTCCAACGGCGTTCCGCCACTGTCCGCAGCGCTGGCCGGCGCTCTTTGCGGGGCGGTCTGGAACTACGCTGTCGCGCTGGCCATGTTCTGATGCGAAAACGCAAGGGGGTGGCCGCGTGCGCTGGGCCTGCTATTGGGCCTAGAATCGCGCCCTCGCGACGGCGCCTCTGGAGACCACCATGGCGGGGCATGAAGAAGAACTGATCGAGATCATCGCCGAGGAGGCGCTGGTCGACCGCGCCAAGCTCGACCCGAACGCCACGCTGGAGGACATCGGGCTGGACTCGGTCGACCTGGTCAGCGTCGTCTTCGCGATCGAGGAGAAGTACGGCATCGAGATCGCCGAGGACGCGTTCAGCCGCTCGGACACCCTCGCCCAGCTTCTGGCCAAGATCGAAGCGTTGATCGCCGCCAAGGAGAGTTGAAGCGTAAGCATGCCCGAATCGATTGTCGTCACCGGCCTGGGCGCCATCTCGTCGCTGGGGATGGACGTCGCCGAGAACTGGGCCTCCGCCCGCGCCGGCGTAACCGGGATCAAGCCGCATCTGCTGGATCCGGGCCCCCATGGACCCCCGCCGGTCACCCGTGTGGCGGCGATCATGCAGGGGGATTGGCTTGCCGCGCTTGAAGCGGCGCTGGGCCGGAGGATCGGCCAGACTTTCGATCCATTTGCCGCCTTCGCGCTCAAGGCGTCCCATGAGGCGCTGGGCCACGCCGGCCTGCTGGGCCAGCCGCTCGGGTCGCGCGCGGCGGTGGTGATGGGCAATGGGATCGGCGGCCTGACCACCCTGGAAAAGGCCTATGAGCGGTTCTTTGGCCTCAAGGCCACCAAGATCCACCCAATGACGGTCCCCCGGGTGATGGTCAGCGCCCTGGTCAGCGCGGTGGCGATGGAGTTCGGCGTCACCGGTCCGGTGTTCGCCACCTCCAGCGCCTGCGCTTCGGCCGGGCACGCGATCATCCAGGGCGCCGGCCTGATCGCCACGGGGATGGTGGACGTGGCGGTGGTGGGCGGCAGCGAATGCATTGGCAGCCCCGGCGGCATCCGCTCCTGGGAAGGGCTGCAGGCGATGAGCGACACCATGCTGCGGCCATTCTCGGCCGGGCGCGACGGCATGGCGATCGGCGACGGGGCCGCGGCGCTGGTGATCGAGCGGCGCAGCCACGCCGAAGCGCGGGGCGCGCCGATCCTGGCGGAATTCCTCGGCGGCGGCATGACCTCCGACGCTGGCCACCTGACCCAGCCGGGCCTGGAAGGGGTGGTGGGCGCCATGCGGCAGGCCTGCGCGCCCGGCGGCTTCCTGGAGCCGGGCGCCGGCCAGGTGCTGATCTCGGCCCATGGCACCGGCACCCCGCTCAACGACAAGAACGAAGCCGAGGCGATCCGCGCGGTGTTCGGCGACGCGGCCGCCTCCACGCCCGTGATCGCCACCAAGAGCGCCCACGGCCACACCCTGGGCGCCACCGCCGCTCTGCAGGCCGTGCTGGCGTTGAAGGCGCTCGAGACCGGCTACGCGCCGCCGATCCTCGGCTACCTCGGTCCCGACGAGGACTGCGCGGGGCTCGACCTGGTGCTCGGGGAGGCCCGGCCGATCTCGATCCGCAACCTGCTGGTCAACGCCTTCGCGTTCGGCGGCCTGAACGTCTGTCTCGCCTTCCGCCGTTGACGGAAGATCGCCGTCACGGCGGCGGCCTCGGGGGTGTATCCTCGTCCCGATGAACTAGGAGGCCGGCCATGGATGCAGCCGCGTTGCGCGAACGTGCCAGGACGCTGCCGCTCGACCAGATCGACGTCGCCGATCCGGCGCTGTTCGAGGCCGACGCCCAATGGCCCTATTTCGAGCGCCTGCGCCGGGAAGACCCGGTCCATTTCGCGGTCAACGAGGCGCACGGGCCCTACTGGTCGATCACGCGCTACCAGGACATCATGGACGTGGACACCAATCACGAGGTGTTCTCCTCCGCCCACGGCATCACCATCGCCGACCCCGCCGGCGAGTTCCGCCTGCCGATGTTCATCGCCATGGACCCGCCGCGCCACGAGGCGCAGCGCAAGGTGGTCTCGCCGATCGTCTCCCCGGCCAACCTCTTGGCCATGGAGGGCCTGATCCGCTCGCGGGCGGCGAAGATCCTCGACGAGCTGCCGGTGAACGAGACGTTCGACTGGGTGGACCGCGTCTCCATCGAGCTGACCACCCAGATGCTGGCCACGCTGTTCGACTTCCCGTTCGAGGAGCGCCGCAAGCTCACCTACTGGTCCGACATGGCCACCGCCGTGCCTGGCACCGAGCGGGCTCCGACCATAGAGTTCAAGTACAATGTGCTGATGGAGTGCCTGCAGGCCTTCACCGCGCTCTGGAACCAGCGGGTCAACGCCCCGCCGGCCGGCGACCTGATCTCGATGCTGGCCCACGGCGAGGCCACGCGAAACATGGAACAGCTGGAGTTCCTCGGGAACGTGGTCCTGTTGATCGTGGGGGGCAACGACACCACCCGGAACACCATCACCGGGTCCATCCTGGCCCTGACCCAGAACCCGGACCAGTACGCCAAGCTGCGGGCGCATCCCGAGCTGC
>Ga0105240_10006291_pt1 | contig 17470 bp, 13 predicted proteins | sample KBSC54metaG_FD_80426 | JGI IMG/M metagenome (GOLD analysis project Ga0105240, IMG submission 80426) | Corn rhizosphere microbial communities from Kellogg Biological Station, Michigan, USA - KBS C5-4 metaG | ecosystem: Host-associated > Plants > Roots > Rhizosphere > Soil | place: Michigan, USA...
GAAGCTATACTATATAAATGTTACTTTATAACAGGGTCCTTTTATGTTTATTGAAATAAATATTATTATATTAAGGTAACATAAGATATGATTTAATTAATTTAAAATCTTATATTTTATGACCTTAAGTTTAAATTTAATTTAATTTAAGATATAATATCTTATGTTTTAAAAATTAAACTTAAGTACAAAACATATAATTATCTTGTATTTTATGACCTTAAGTTTAAAAAAATTTAGATCTTATGCTCATTTAATCTTAAATATATTTGTATTTTATTGATAAAATTTAGATAAATAATCATATGATATGGGTAAAATATGATCTTTAACATGATTATTAAAAAAAACATCTTTTCTAACACATATTTGGTATTTTTTTTCATAATTACTGATACTTTCTACAATAAAATATAACATGTTACATAATCTTTGATCATATGATGTTTTTATCTTTTCACGATTAAATGATTTAAATATGTCAGATATATGTGGTGTATCAGGTAAATCTGATTTAAGATCATGATGATGAATTGTCATCAAAAGATAATATCTATTGTCTCTTTTGGTGTTTGTTTTTGATTTCTTTGAACAATAGTTTTTAAGATGATCTTGTGCTGAATGAACAACATCAATTAATATTCTGACATTTTTAATACCTTCACAATATATAAAATCATTATCAAGATTTGTGTCATCAATATCATCATATATGGTCTTTTCTGTCACTTTTGGTGCAGTTATTACATGATCTGAAGTTTTAACCTTGGGTGTAGTAAAATTGAGAAAAATGGCAATTTTCTTAATTGGTTCAGGAAATGCCCATTCATGACAGTTTTCAATGATAATTTTACGTTTATCCCATTCCAAGAACAACTTTTCTGGATGAGTTTTGAATTGTTTATATAAATACCTTCGAATCCTTTTGTTGGTTTCTTCACGATCTTCAATGCCAGAAATGACATTATATTCTCGTTTTTTTGACAATGCCATGATTTTAAAAATTTAAAATAAATCTTTTTTTATTGAAATAATTCTTTTAAAAACGTATATAAAAAATGTCAGGACTACATGAAACATTATCAGATTGGAAATTTATCACTTTTTTCACATATCATCTGGACGTATTTGAAAACGTACCAAATGTGATTGTAAGATCATTTAGACGTTTGAGTAAATTTTCTTTTAATATAACAGTTGTAATCAAGGTGCCTATTTCAAGATTATTTGATGATGATTTCACACATTATATATCTGATTCAATTGAAGATATTTATTCATCATATGTTAAATCAGATCGGTTTAAAAGAGAAGAATATGAAAATGTTAACCAAATGGTTGATAATTTTTTGATAAAATATCCTAATCTTAGATAAATATTTATTCCAAAAGTAATGATTGTTTTGATTTCTTTTCAACATCTGGAAGGTTCATCAACAAAAAAGTATATGGATTTTGATCACGCAATGCAAACATAAATAACAATTGTCTTTCGATTTCTTTATCTTTATCATTTGTGCTATTTAAACCTGGAAAAATACATATATCAATGCATAAATGATTCTCAATCCAAGCAGATAATTCAGTCTGATTTCTTGCAATAGAATCAATTGATTTCTTATTCATAAATTTGCTGCTTAAATTCAACGAATTAACCATCTCTCTTGTGAATCCATTGAGTAAATAATCATAATTTGAGGATGTGTTTTTGATTTTAGATTCATCTTCATATAACATCTCATCTCTTTTTTCATCATCATCTGAATATGATAAATAATCAATTTCTTCATCACTTTCATCATTGATTTGTACGTTTAAATTGAGGTTCATATTCATAATGTTATTTCGCTTTTTTTCTTTTTTCTCATCTTCAGACAAGATCTTACGTGTGTCAAACAATCGAATGGGTCTTTCATGTTTAGCTGCCATCTTTTCTGCGTCTTTAAGTCGGTCAACACCACTTGCTTCAGAAGCAAAATACAATGTTTCTTTATATGAATCTGGAGGTACTGAATATGAACCAGCTGATGAACCACCCTCTTTTTTAGGTTGAATCTTATCTTTATTCATTTGTTTTGCCTTTTCTCTTAAAGCAGTGATATCATCAGTTTTGATCTGTTGTTTTACTTTACCTGAGAAAAAAGCACGATATGTGCATGAAAAGTCAGTTTCTTCTAATGTTGTTACGGTCATTCCATATGCTTCTAACATCTGAACACATGAAAAGAAATGATATGGAACAGCACCTACACCTGCTGTTTCAAGTGTTTGAAGATATATAAAAGGGATTTCAACATTTTGATCATTTAAAATGGCAGATTTCCATTCTGTACTCAGCACACGCATTGAATTAAAGTATTTAAGATCAAAATAGATATCATATTTTGTGAAATTTCTTGATGTTCTTTTTGCTGATATTATGGCATCTTGTTTCACTTTTTGTATATGTTTTGATGTTTTATCAAGATTGAATTTTGTCTTCATACGTTGAATAATCCCACATAATTTGATATAATCTTCATCTTCAAATTTCTCCATTCTATCATCATCTTTAAGTTTAAGAGCCTTTTTTTCTTTTCTTTTGAATGATTGAACTGGATTAACTATTGAAGGAGCAATGATTTGATTAAACTTATGAAATTCAGATTCTGTCATATCTGGTGCCTTGTCAATGATTTCTCCAGATTCATCTCTTTTAATATCATATCTTGTTTTGTATTTATTGCCAGATGTTGGTAAACCTAGATTTCTGTACATATTCTTAACCTCGTCGGCCTCACTTTCAGACGAATGGTCATAATCTGAAGAAAAACTACTGTTATCATCACAATCAATGCTATTTGAATCCAAATCCGAACCTGAAGAGGAATCAACATGAGATGATGAACATGTAGGTTTTTGTGATTTTTTAATAGTAACTGTTATTTTTTTCCTTTTTGATGATTTAATATTCTTTTTTTGATTTTTTTTCAATGAAATAATTGTTGTTTGTTGTTCGTCATCGCTGCTACTCCTAGGATCTTGATACACATCATCTGACAAACTGACCATTGTTTCGCTTGTTTCTTGGTTTAATATACCTAAAAGTTGATTTTTACGTTGGTTATCAATTCCTGCCATGTCTTCGTCTTCTTCTTCGTCATCAAGCTATCGTAAATCAAAAAAATCAGTCAGTGATGAGGGTCGATTGTATATGAAAAGAGGATTATGTCCTAACAGATTTGAATTATTGAGTAAATTATTTAGAGCAAAAAAATTTTGGTCAATGTCATTTGTTTATATAAAAGAATCTACAGAAAAGACTGAATTTCATAAATTGAAATTTTTGTATGTAAGTGAGTCAAAAAAGTTGTTTTTTATTCCAAATCATGATATGATTCAAGGTGATGAAAAAGAGGTTCATGGGTATTTTTTAACAATACAACGTGCAGATCAAGATGGAAGTGAATTGTTAAAAGAAAGAATAAAATTATATATCATTACACCAGAAGATGTGACTAAATACATGCCTAAATTACCAGATAGTTTGATACATAGATTATCATCAGTACATAAAATATCACCTAATTCAGAACGTTTAATCAGAGGAAATTGGGATGAATTGATATCAGATAAAGAAACTGCTGGTGAATTCACATATTTTTATTCAGAAGGGTTTTCAAGATTAAATCATCAAACAACAGGAAGTGTATTTGGTCATTGGGAATGATAAAAAAAATTATTCAATATCTAATGGATTCTCAGGGCTCATCCACATTTCTCGATTCTTAAGATTTCTAAACGCAATTTTATCTGTTAATAAAAACTTTTCAAATAAAATCTTTGCATATTCTTTTTTGGTTGTTACGATTACCATATGAACGTTTTTACTGCCATTTGTTGTGCATGAATTGTTGATTTTAAACACATTTAAGAATTCTGAATCATCACATTTAGGTAACAAATTTTCATTAATTCCCAAGATAATAGGTTCTTTTTGGTTATAATTCAACACCATGATATATTGTCCAAATGCTTTGAGTGGTTGCTTTTCATACCTATAATTTGATATTGTATCTACCATCATGTTGCCTTCAGGATTGATATGAATGCATATGTTATCAAAATTTTGAGTAGCTTTACACCACACTGAATATGAAATTGGAATAAAAGCATTAGGGTCTAAGGTATAATATTGTTGAATAGGTGGTATTTGATCCAACAATGGGATATCTGATTGAACAATTAATGAATGAACTGAATCATCACTTAATGTGCTGCTGCTAGCATAATTAGGAGCAGATATGGAGATAGAAGGTGTTGGTATTTCTTTGGATTTTTCAGTCAATTGTTTTACTTTTCTGGTGCTTTTTGGCACATTTGATTTGAATGTATCTGGTTGGATCACTTTTGCACCTGGAGCACGTCGTTTACCCCTAGTTGATGTGTGTTTAGAGACGATTTCTTGATCATCATCAGGTCCTGCTTTGTCCGATGATGAACATGTTGGAGTCCGTGATGTGGTATAAACAGGCTCATCATCCTGTAAAAATTCACCTGTTTCTGACATATTTGAGTCAATTTGATATCAATTAAAATATAATAATTTTTTAATAAAATTTAAATTTAAATTTTAATACTAATAATATTTTCTCGATCCTTTTTTTAAAGAAATACTAACACTTTTTATGATCTAAACAAACAATTTACTAACAAATTTGACTTTTTTCTCTTTTTTTTTATTCTAGCGTGGTCAAGGTAATGATGAAAATGTGTTTGTTATCTGTGAAGAAATGGCATTTTGGGAAGTTGCTGGATTCATCAATGTCGTTCTTCCTATTATGTCCATGAAAAACGCCAAATTAATTGGTATTTCTTCACCTGCATACAGTGAATTTAACTTTTTCACACGTTTGCAAGATATTAAACTCCCGAATTCTAACATGCATGTATGTATGACAATCAAGGCTGAATTATGTTGTCCAGCATGTAAAAAGAACGGAACAGGTGCGTATTGTACACATTATAACTCTTTACTTCCACCATGGATTAGCAGTCAAGCTAAATTCATCAATAGTTTGATTTTCAAAGCATTGAAGATGGAAAAAGCTGGAGAACGTGAGTTGAGTGGTATGAATGATTCTCAAAATGGAATGGCTATCAAAATGGATTTTATCAACAGATTTAGCAAAAATAAGTTATTTGTTGGTGGAAATCATAATAAGCCTAAATATATTGGTGTATTTGTTGATCCTAATGGTGGTGGATCATCAGCCATGGCTATTGTATCTGTTACAATGATCATGGGTGCTCTTGTGGTATGTTATTTTATTTATTTATTTTTTTTTAATATCTAACCCATGGATGAACATTACATATGACAGTCATTGTGAATCTACGACATGTATTTAATACCTCATCAATTGAAGTTTTAGAAACCATTTCTCGATTAATGATCCTTAAACTCAACAATTCATCAAAAGAATATGAAAAAAATCGTTTGTATATAGAAACAGTGGCCATACGTGCCAAATTATTAGGAAAAGGTGGTGCACTCGAAGATGTGTCATTTTCAATCCAATTCATGATACGTTTTGGCCACAAAATAGGTGCTGAAAAGACAATAATATCTTGAGCATCTTTAAGGATAAAATGATGGTTTACTTCTGCAGTTTTTTGGTGTAATATGATACCTTTTGATCTCATAAATGAATTGATTTGTATAAGAAGAACAAAACGTTTATATGATGCCAATTGTTTACGATTTGCACCTGCTTTTAATAATTCAAATATCAAATCTCTTGAACTTTTTATACCATCAACTTCATGCACATGATCTGAAGATGAAGACAAACTTTGTTGATCACATGACAATGTTGGATCATCATAAACATTTTCAGGCATAGTAGGCCATTTTGCAAAAACTTTTTTACATTGATCCACAAAAACAAGCACATCTTCCATCCTTTTTTCTTCCATCTCATCAAAAGATAACACTTCTTTTTTGTCATAATCACGGTCACCAAAGGATTGTTTTAGATATTTTAATAATGTATTTCCAGTATGATCACCTAATATTTCAATGGTTTCATGAATCACATTTGGGATGTTAGATTTGGGAATTTTGCTTTTATATAATGATCTTTTGATTTCTTCAAGGAATTTATCTATTGTTTGAGTTTGATATACACGATCAGATCCGAATATCATTTTACCTAGCCAATTACTGTCAATAATGTCACGATTATATACATTGATTTCATCATATAACTGGTTCATGATATTATCTTTTTTTCAATGAAATTATTTATGATTTTACTAACCAATTTTTTAACTTTTTTTTATAATTTTATTTAGATTGTTGGTATGGATGCTCATCCAGTTTCAACGCAAGATCATAGAAATGTATTGTTTAATCAACATATTCGTGGATTAAGAACACATCCATGGACAAGAGATGCATGGTTAATTTTGATGGCAGAAAACAAATTAGGTCATGAATCAGGTGATTATAAGGAGTTGTTGGATAATTTCAAGATACGTGTAGCAGCATATAATCAACCTAAATCATCAAAAACATTAAAACCAACAAAAGGAGCATTTAGTGAAGAATATTTAGCATATAAAAGAGATTCAGAAAAAAATCCAGGTTTTTACACAGATGATCAGTTTAAAGCCATATCTCTTGTTAAAATGAGACGTGTTCTTGCACATAATATATTATATTATTTAGATGGATGTGTGTGTACAAATCCATTTTTAATCAAACATCAAACAGATTTAGAACGTTTTATTGGATATAAAGAAGATTTAGAAGATCAGATGAAGCGTGCTAAAGAATTTCCGCTTAGTATTAATGCAAGAGATACTAAAAGAAACAAATACACATGGTCTGCTAAAACAAACAATGATGGTGAAAAACAAGATGGTTATAATGATGATTTAGTAGTTATGTTGGCATTTGCATGTTATTTATGGCCAGAAGCAATGGCTTTTAAAGGATCATTACCTGGATTTCCTTATGATCAAGTCGGTTGGGATGATAATTATGATTCGGATTAAAGATTTTTATCCATCCATTGTTTGATAAAAGCGATACTTAAATCCATTTTTTCCCTTTCTTTGATCATATTATTTGATTTTCGAATAAATCGAGTATATATCATAAATATAGAATATTGATTTTTATCTAATGTTTTGAAACAATTTGATAAATTCATCAGTTCAAATGTCCATATCTTGAGTTGATTAAACAAATACCAAATGGATGATATCAAGTATCCATGTTCTTCACATAAACGCAAAGACAATTGAAATGTCTTATCAGTTTGATTTTTACGTGATTTAAAATCATATACATCTTTATATAAATAAACAAACATAATAGGTGTCTTTGCGTCACATCTTTGACGAATTAAGCTACATCCAGCGACACTACATGCATGTTTTAAAGGTAATGTTTTATCTTTCATGCGCATTGTTTTTTGAATTTTAGCCTTTGATTTTGATGGTTTTTCTGATATCATTTCTGCTGCAGTTGATGATTGAATACGAATGCAGTTATAATTATTGATTGTTTTTACGATTAAATTAGATAATGATTGCAATTTAGGATCCTTTTGTGTTTTTTTAGCTAATTCGGAAAAGAAAAAACGAATAAAACCATCTGTTTTTTCTATGAATATATCAGCTTTTCTTTTACTCTCATCTAAATCAACTTCCATTCTTTGTTGATTTTGTTTATGATGGAGCACTATTTTGTTAATATTAGGTGTGATTGGTGATGTTTTAATCATGGCTCCACTTTCTAAAACCCTAAAAAATACAAAATATTCCTTTTTTATTTGTTGAAATATGATTGTGTCTGATTCTTTCTTTTCTTGACTAAATATATATATGATATCTGAAAAACCAATGCCCTCAAATTCAGGACAAATTACACCTTTTGTGATGATATGATATATCACAGAATATGGCAATGGAATACCTGTTTTTTCTAATTTATAAGATGAAAAATGATTTTTTTCAACACCTTGGATATGATTGTTTAGTGAAATTGATTTATCAACAAGTGATGTTTCAGATGTGATATCAATGCCGTAAATCTGTTGATATCTTGTTGTAATAAACAATAAAATATCGTTTTTATTATTCTTTTTTTTCCTTTCGTTATTTAATATTATTCTACAATTATTTTTTTGTAAAAAATTAATACGGTCGTTTTTAGTAAGAAATTTAAGAAAACTTCCGTCCATTAGATCATTTTTTTATTGAAATTGTTTTTTTAATTTATATTTTTTTATTAAAAAATGATTGCAAATATCTTGTTGAACGAAATTTTATTTCCAACAGGAATATTCACAAAAGTTAATTCAGAAGAAAGAGTATTTGTGGAATTTGCTGATAAAAACAGTCAAAGAGATACTATTGAAAGTAAATTAAAAAAATTACACAAAAAGTATCATAATTTCTACATTTACTTGCCATTGGAGATATTAAAAAGCGATTCATTGACTCTTTTATCCTTCAAAGAAGATGACAAAAAATCAAACATTTTCAAGATAATTATACGATTATTCAACAAATTTGTATCTGTAGTAATTAAACATATCATGTCTTTAGCTATGAGTTATAGCAAGAAAAAGATGAAATATACTTATTTTTTCTCATCATCAGACAACAACAATGATGATACCAATGCGTATGATAATGTGATTATCATATTCTCTTTATGCAAGACAATGATTGATAAGATTACAATCAAGAAGATTATTAGAGAATTCAGTAGTTTGTTATCAGGGAGTAGCATGATGAATACAATCATTAAAAAATCAGATTTTGTTCATTTAAAGAGCATGTCTAATGAATATATCAAGGGAATCATGCATTGCTATTTTTTGGATTTTTTCAAGAAAAACAATGCTTTTTTGAATCTTTTTTTTCCTATCAAGACAAGGAGATTGTTATCTACACAGAAAAAGGACTATTTTATGGCGTTTTTTAAAAAGATTTTCTATCTAAAGGATGCCAATTGTATTATAGAATATCTGAAACAAAACACATTGAAACATGCATATAGAATCAAGAACACTGATTACAATTTCATCATGTCTATGGATATGTTGAATATTATGTTACCACAAACATCTAAAATCATTGAGAAATCAGTTAGACATATAAATATGATTAGAAACATAGAAAGAGATCCATTTAGTCAATTTGAATCTAATGATGTTCAAGGTTTGTTTATTGATGCGATGACACCTAAAAGTCCTGAATATGTGGATGAATTGAATCTTTTGATATCAGCTGTAAGTGATATCCACAATCAAACAAACAAAAAGAATGATGATGTCGTATCTAATGTAAAAGATGAAATTATTACCATAAATAGGCTGTTGGTTAAATATAATACAGAAATTAGACGACAAATATCGTTTTTGTTTCAAAATTATCCTAGTGATTTAGATAAAATCAATGGTGTTTTGAATAAAATGATGTTTAAATTCTATTGTATATTTGCACGATCTCCACATTCCACATTATCTACTGTTGGTGAGGCTATTCATAAAGAGAGGATAAGAGACAAATTAGATGTTATTAAACCATCAGATAACACCACAAAACTGAACAAATTTATCAATCATAAAGATATGAAAAATCTGACATATTATGATATTTTTCGTTTAATATCATCTTATGAAATCATCAATGCATTCAGTTGTAGATCATATTTGGTAGCAATATTCGAGATTATTCTTGAAAATTCGATCAGTATCTACAATCCAAGCAAGAATCTGGCAAATAATCTCTTTTTGCTTGGTGATCCATCTGCAGGTAAAGATTTTTTATTTGAATTACTAGAATCTGTATTAATCACATCTAGTGTCATTAAAGAATCAAGATCGTCACCATGTGCTGATGCATCAGAATCTCATGGTAGACATGATGATGAGATCATATATAATGTGGAAAAATCAATGTCAAATTTAGTCAATTCTAAAAAATACAATGGGTCTGCTGATACACAAACCAAAGATGTAATGACCAGTGCAAGATCTGTTTCTAGGGTACTTACTTTAGGTATAAATGGGTCTAGAGTCACAAAAACAATCACAAATGAAAAGATTGTGATGATGTATAATGCGGCTAATCCTTCAATCATTTCAAAAATAGATAAGGGTATATTTGAACGTTTTATTTGGGTACCTATGATTCCAACCACATTTTCTAACAGCATTGAAACGATCAATTTGATCATAGAACAACGGCTTAACACCACAACAACTGAATCAAATTCTAAAAAGATAACATTTAAAAATGACCAAAGATTTATTCAAATGGCTTCGTATGAGTTATCAAAGATGATTAACCTATGTTCCAATGATGTTTGTCAATCAGGTGCTTTGTATATTATACAATATATATTAGGATGTTTGCATTCTGATATGAAGAGATATGGTTGTATGCCATTGAAACAAAGAAAAATAGAGAACATATTGACATTGGCCAAGTGCCATACCATTCGACGTAACATTGTTAAAACGTTTCTTGTGGATAATGACCCATTGAAAAGACCATATTCTCCAAAAACAATATACAAAGATATCATTAAGAAACACAGGTTATATATCAAATTGAGAGATTTAATGACTGCTTTTGGACAATTATCATGTTATATTGGTATATTTTCTACAGGTGAATTACAGATTATTGCTTCTTTACGTCGTATTTTTATCAAAACAAGCTATGAAATGATGAATAATGGATCATCGTTTTCGAGTGGTGAAGATTTTACTTTTTCTAAAAAAAAACCTAATTATGTCAGATTTCCTAACAATATACCACTTTTGGCTAAAAGATGTATGGAAAACATCCTCAAGATATGGAAAAAAGAAGAAAATGCGATTTATCCCATTAATCAAGATATGTTTGATGATTGTTTAAGGCAATTGTTTATTAAACCAGAAGAAAGTAAGATCAATGTGAATTATATCTCAAGAGAACATACCAATTTAACATATGATAAAAAAGAAAAGATACTTTATATAGATCAAAATTCAAACAGAAAAACAAGAAAAGAAAACACCTTTTTTGTGAGCAACAAGTATATTTATGTGCATATAATGTATCTATCCCGTGTTTGTGATCCTCTCATGCAATATTATCCATTTACTAAGATATATCCAAAGAAATGGACACCTGTTATCACAGAAGACTCGTTATTGAAGAGATATTTTGAGAATTTTATCAATCTAAAACATCAAGATAAGAAAAAGAAATTTGTTTATAAGCTTAAAAGAAAGAGATTATCGGATAATCCATTCTTTTCAAACATGAAGAATGAACAATTATATGATATGAGGTATCATGAATTTGATTTTATTGAAGAGTTTTCTTTGATTGATAATGAATCTTTTTTTATTAAAAATGATCGAGAAAACAACGGTAATAGTCGTAAAAGATCAAGTAAATCAGGTGTTACATCTCTCAATATGAATATCGACAAATTATCTAGATTATCTATCCAGTTTAGCATTTTTGATGTTTTGTCTATTAATGATAATAATAATGAAAATAATGACAAAAGTGCCAAAAAACGCCGATATTCATAATTTCGACCTTTTTGATGAGGATGCTTCCAGTGATCGGGAGCGCTTTGATGAACGCATCATGGACGATGATGACGACGAGGATGACGCTTCTGATGACAAGCTTTCAAAGTCATCTTTGTCGACAGTTTGTAGCGAAAATGCGACTATGACGTCATCACTATCATCGAGGTCTTTTGGTTGGATATTTTTTTCTATACCAAAATACATCAATTTCCAATTAGAATATGTTGTATTCCCATTTGATTTGAAACTATCACTCATGATAAGTTCGTTGTATTTGGTTAATAATGATAATAAATGTGTTGTAAAGTAGCCTTTAACACAAAAAACAGCATCACAAACACTGAGTATAGTTTGCATACGAGCTGGAATAACATAATTTGATGATTCAGGGTCAATAAGTTTGATATTTCTACATCTTATTAGATTAATATCATATCTGATGATTTCATCTCCACATAGATCAGAAAACATCATATCAAGATGCTTTTTAAGATGATTAATATCAGATTTATGGATATTAACAACAGTTTTGTGTGTTAATCTTTCAGCAAATAAATCATTTGATTGTGATAATATTGTATTCAATTTTCTTTGAATAGGTGAATAAAAATCCACATCTGATGCTGCTTGTTGATTATATAATGTGCATTTGATTTGAATACATATAGGTTTTGATTGTTTTTTCATAATATATGATTCTTGAGAATATATAATCAGATCATCAAACAACAACCGCGGTAAAGCATCTGAACATCTGATATTTGCTGTCATTTTAGATTCATTATTGTTGAAAACATAATTTAAAGCTTTAAACATCTTTGATATCAACTCAAAATCAATATAATAAATGTTTTCAATTGTAAAATAGATCTTGAAAAGGTTTCTAAAAGCTTTATCATTGACATCTTGTTCACCATAATAAGGGGCTTTTATGATAGAAACATCTAATATCTTGATTTGTTTAGCTTTTTCTAATATTGTCTTTTCATCAGAACTTGATGCTGTTTGTTCTTCACTTTGACTACTAGTAGCTACATATGAATGATCAAACATATTCAAAGGCACATTTTTAGATATATCACCTAATGATAATGTTTTATATTCAATAAAATCATTGATTCTTGTCCAAAATGTGATCAAATGATTCTCGAAAAAACGTTTGATATAAATACAACATTTATCACATAATCGGTTGTTTTTATGTTTGATACCAGATGCCATGTTTTTTTGATGAATTTTTTATTTTAATGAAAAAAATGATTAATTTTTTAATCGTTAAAAAAATAAAAAATAAATATAAAAAATGTCGAGAAAACAAAAGGTTATTGATTCTAGAATTAAAAAAAGTATTACAGATGATGTTGATCGTATTATAAGTGATATATCAAGAAGAAATCCAAATTATAAGGAAAAGCAAAGTTTTACATGGTATGATTCAATCAATGTTGTTCAAATTGATTTATTAACACCCATTCCAAATGAATTAATCAATAAATTAAAAGATAATCCATATGTTATATCAAAAAGTGTAAAAAAAATAGAATCAAAAGATAAAATTGATGTATCATCATATACCATTCAATTTCATGTTTATCCTAATGATAATTGTATTACAAAGATTAAAACACAAATTTATCATATGAAAAGGAAATATATGTTATTATATTTAACAATCAATATCATTGTTTTTATAACACTTCTTTACTTTATTATGCAATTTTTTATTTATATGCAAGATGATAATTGATTAATAAATTTATAAAAAAAACATTTAAAAAATGAGGTCGTAATGTGAGAAAAATGTTACAATAATTGGATTTTTTTCTTCCTATAAGAAAAGAATTATTTAGATAAGGTTGAAATAAAACAATGAGTTTTATGATATAAAATTACAAAAAATATAACAGTGAAAGCTTTTTAAGTAAAAAAAAGAAAGAAAAGAATAACTTTCAATCATGTTAGAAAAAAAATTTTTTAAAAACTTTCAATTTTTTTCTTTTTCTTGATGTTTTAGATAATAGAACATTAGGAAATCGTAACTCAAGACTTAAATTTTTCTCATTTTTTTTGTTCTTTTAAAAAGAAAGAAAAGAAAAGAAAAGAAACAATAACTTTTTCTCGAGTTTTCTTAAATTTAAAAAAATCCTTTTTTTTAAAATAAGAATCAAATTAATTATTTTGATTTTTTAATTCAGTTGATTTGTGTTGTTTTATTACATATAAACACCATTTTGACACCTTTTTTTCGTTGATAATGATACGAAAGAAAAACGAGATATGATAGGAAAGGGGACCATTTTTTTAATTTTTAACGCAAGATTTGTGATGAAATAATTGATTTGTTTCTGACATAATTTTTTTATTTTTTTGAATCAGAACATCGCAGAAGAATTTTTTCTAGCTACTTTTTTTGTTGAAAGAAAAGAAATATTTGAAAGACGTTTTAAAAAAACCCAAAAGAAATTCAAGGTTTTTACGATATTTTTTTAATTTTTTTGTCCATATATTATAATATCATTGGTTTTTTCAAACGAGTCAAATAGAAAGAATCAGATGAGTATTTCATTGATTATGTTATTATTTCTCTTCTTTTGATCAAATATTTGATTATATTCATTTATATTTAAATTTTGATTTTAAAGAGAATGTTACAGATAATATCTGAATATGCTTCAATTAGGGTGATTTTTTGATTCTTAAATGGACAAAAGAATTGATTTATCATTAGAAGTTTTTTGTTTGGATCATAACATTTTTATGAGATTTGATGATATTATTTGATGAAAACATGCTTTAAAAATATCTATTTTTCACAATTATTGTTTACCTGCTTTTACATTTTATCTTATTTATGATTCTCCAAATTTTTTTAAATGTTTAAAATAAAAAATAAATATAAAAAAAGAAGAAAAAAATATGGCAGAAGATCCAATTTATACAGATGATGTTAAAGTTGGGATTAGAAGACGTGTTGGAATTAAACAAAAGATTAGAAATTATGATTGTAGAAGTAGTTTAAGTCGATGTGAGTTACCAAAACGTTTTAGAGGTTTGAGAATACCTTTAATTGTTGCAATTGATTTTATGTGGATTTTGATCGCATGGGGAGGTGTTATTGGTAAATTATTCAATGATTCTTTTGTTGAATTTATTAAACATTATACAAATTGGAATTGGGCATGGAATGCAATCTATTATACAGTCGATTTTATTGTCACATTATTACCCAATAGATATAGTGAATTTAATCTTTTAATGACATATTTTTGGATGTTAACATGTAATAATTGGTTTGTTTTTGTGTTGGTATTCCCAATGTTATTATCAAATCCAGGTACAATCACAGATAATTTCAAATCTAATGGTGGTGATTTTGATCCTGGTGTTGTGTTTGTTGCAGATCGTATTTTTCATGTTTTGACAATCGTTGTGTGGTTTTTCTATTTTATGTTGAGAACACCAGATCTTATTGCAATATATAACATATTATTTAAAGATCAATGGATTAGTCGTCATAAAAGCCCATGGGATTTAGCACATTACGGTATCATATGGTATATCATCATCAGTGCTTTTTATGGACCAATGTTCTTTTTTACATATTATAATGCATTTGATTTCCAAATGGTTTATCAGGTTAGTACCCCTAAATGGACTGGTATGGTCATTGTGGTATGTGTAACCATATTATCTATTGTTTTCCCAATTGTGTTTTTGAGTCCAATTATTCAAAGAAAACAAGAAAATATTGATACTAAAAGCTGGGTTACAAATGAACAAGATCCATCTATGGATGATGTTGACGCATATTTGGCAGATCATTCTGAAATTAAAACTAAAAAAAATGTTTGATTGTAGTTCATATTTGAATAATTTATATAAAAATAAATATCATTAAATAAAAATTTTTTTTGAAAAAAATGGGAAATCAACAATTGTTTGGTGATGAATTTGCTGTTGAAAATGCAAATGTTACACAACAAACATCATCAACAAGTTCAGATGAAATAGATTTAATAAAACCATATTATGATTCATCATCTAGTATATCATCGAAAAGACCAAAAAAATCATCATCATCTAGGAGAAGAAAACATAAAAATTCACGTAGAGATAGAGGTTATACCAGTGATGCAGTTATAATATCATCAAAAACAAAACATCATCATCACGAAGAAATTATTAAAATTCCAACATCTTCATCATCAGTATCACCAACAACAGCATCAGAAACAGCATCAAATATGAATAATATCAATCATAATTGGTGGAAAAAGTTTAATGGAAATGCAATCGATCCTGATTCTGTTGATGCCGTATTTTTGTATAAAAACTCTAAATATATTGATGAATTATTGAATGATTTTGAAGGTATTGTAGCATTGGTTACAGATAGAATAGATAATTTAAATGAATTAAAAGAGAGTAATACTATTCATCCATATATTATTCATTTGATCGATGAAATATCAATGTTTGGTATTGAAAATACACATCATTATACTGTTTTACAAGCAAAGAAAATCCAAGAATTATCATCTATTACAATGCTATCGATGATGGTTGATGAATGTTTAAAACAAAAAAATCATCGTAATACAACTATATTTAACATTTTTGAATTAGTTTCATTTTATTATGATCTTTTTTGGATATCTTTTGGTTTGAATATAAAAGCAAAATCAGACCGTTCAGAAGAATCAAACTGGAAAAAATATGGTAATTTTCCACATTTTATATTCCCTTGTTTATTTAAACCAATATCTAAGAATATGAAGCCAATGAGTCGATCTCGTATGAACATGAGTGAATATGTTACATCAGCTTTTTTTATGCATTTATGTATCAACATGAAAACAAGATACACGAGAAATGATGATGATGAAGAATATAGCATTCAACTCATCTTTCCACAAGATGTATTGGATGGAAAAAAGATAGACAAAAAGGATATTGAACAAGAAAAAATACGCAAAAACATGATGGGTTGTGCATGTTTATTGTTGGTTTTAGGTGCTGATCATAAAGAAATAGAACAATATGGAATGAGGATTGTGGAGGTAGATAAGGATCTTTATCGTAAATTTGGAGAACAGACAGATAAAATTGTAAATAATATATTAATAGAAAACATCCAAGTGGTTGATAAAATCATTATGCAGACTGTTCAAACATGGTCATATGTTTTGAATAATTGGAATGAATTATTTGAAAGATTTGTATTACATAATGAAGAAAATGCGTATGAAAGTGCTTTAAATCCAGTCACACAAGAGCTACTTTTTGATGATATGTTGTTTTTAAAGAGCATGTTTCAATCAAAAGAAGATTATAATGCTAAAGCACCTGCAATTATAAATGTATTTTCAATATCATCGAATAATTTTGCAAGCGTTATGAAGGTTCAAAGGAAAGAAAAAGGAGAATTAATACCAATGCCACATTCTGATGAATTAGTGACTTTTTTAAACATATCACATCATAAAAGTTTGGGTATTATCAGAACAGAATTTGCACATCATTTGTTATGTTTGTTATGTTTTCAATATGATGTATTAAACATAAAAAGATTTATTGGTCAATGGTTTGTGATGAAAGGTAATTTATCCATGATTAGGTATCAAAAAGAAGAAAAGAAGAAATATGGATATAATATTGTTTTATACAATGAAATCAAGATCAGTATTGTTTCTTTTCTGATGTCTAATTTCAGGTTTTTTCCATCATTTGATCTATTATTGACATTATATCATGGAAGTAAAGCCAGATATATCACATGTCATGTTAATTTTGAGTATTTAGTAAACACATTTATTATTAATAATTTCATATTTGATGATAATAACAAGAGATTAAACATTAATTTCAACATC
>Ga0105240_10006293_pt1 | contig 17469 bp, 18 predicted proteins | sample KBSC54metaG_FD_80426 | JGI IMG/M metagenome (GOLD analysis project Ga0105240, IMG submission 80426) | Corn rhizosphere microbial communities from Kellogg Biological Station, Michigan, USA - KBS C5-4 metaG | ecosystem: Host-associated > Plants > Roots > Rhizosphere > Soil | place: Michigan, USA...
CGCAGTTCGCGGGCAGACACAAGTCTGACATCCGCGATGGCCGGATCTCCCACCGCGATGCGGGTGATCTCGCCGTCAATGCGGACCACTTGCTGGCCGCCCATCGGCACCGCGACGTTCGCCGCCATCGCGGGCAAGGTTGTTATTGCCGCCAAGGTGCCCAGAAGAAGCGCTTTGAGAGGGGTGTGCATGGCGCGCCTCAGGGAAGGTGGAGGGTGGTGCGCTCACGGCCGGAATAGAACGGAATGCCGGCCGAGGGCCTTCCTGCGGATGTTTTTCTCAAGGATTGTTCGGGTGCTCTTGCTGATGGCGCTTCGCCCAGCAAGTTCGCCAACTCCGCATCCGATGCAGGGCGCGCAACGTCGTCCAGCGGATTGCGGATTGCGAAGCTGATGGTGCCCACGCGTGCCGCCAGCGCCACCTTGGCCAGATCGTCCGCGGACAGGGCCAATGTGACGGTGCGCACGCTGGGTGTGGGCGAACCGTCATTTTTCAACTTGGCACCGACGGCCAGGATCAATGCGCTTTGCAGGAGCAAGGTGGCTTTGCTGCGATCTCCGACCTTTTGACTGTCCGCGAACAGCGCGCCGGGCAATGTCACATAGAGATCGACATGATCGTTCGCCTGGATGAAGCCGCCTGCGATATCGGCTTCGGAAACCGGAATGGAATAGGCCCGATAGGATTGCGGCACGTGCGCGGAAAGGCCGGTGACAGTTTCGGTGCTGACCTGGTTGCTCAGGATCGGTGTGCCCGCCGCGATGGGCGCCAGCGCCATATGGCCTTGGGCATCGTCTGCGCGGCGCAGAGCGGTGGTGGGAATTTTCGCGGGCGCCACCATCTGAACGGAGACGTCCTGCGCGTTCAAAATCCGGCCGCGCGGAATATCCGATGCGCTCACCAATATCGCGGCGGTTATGCCGGCCGCTGGCGCCGCCGGCGCACGAACGGATATGGCTTCTTCGCGGGCGATCAGATTGCTCCACATCACACCGCCCGCTGCCGCCAGCAGCAGCAAGGCGATCGGCAGAACGACGGCTGGGCGATCCAGCGCGGAGTGTGAAAATGTCAGCCCCATCAACCCAATTTTCCCAAGGTTTCGCACGTTATGCGAGCAAGAGAGAGCAATAATGCTCGTATAGGTTGTAGATCGGTAAGCGTTACTTTTCGCTAAACACTGATCACAAAACTCCACAAACCGCACAAATCGCCAAGAAACTCGCGTCGAAAAACACAGCCGATTTTGCCAGGATGATTGCGATGAGGGGCGGGCATCGTGCCGTGCCACCTCAGTAAAGGTGGCTGATGAAATAGCTCGCCGATGTGGTTCGCGAATGGAGAGGGTTAGACCATCACATCCATTCGCCGGAGGAGGCGGCGGCCTCTCCACCAGCCCCACCCTGCTGCCGTCTCCTCCACCACATCGCCAAGCCGGCATATGCGCACCGGCCGAGATTTCTCCCGGATTTGGAATCGCTTATGCAGACACCGAAGATTGGCGGTGCCGGGCAGGTCATGATCGTCGTTTATGGAATCAAGAATTGCGACACGATGAAAAAGGCGCGCGCCTGGCTGGACGGGCGCGGCATCGCGTACACCTTCCACGACTATAAGACGGCCGGTATCGAGAAGGCGCGTCTGGAGGCCTGGGTTTCGCAGCTGGGTTGGGAAACATTGCTCAATCGGGCCGGTACCACCTTCCGCAAATTGCCGGACGTCGAAAAAGAAGGCCTGACGGAGAAGAAGGCTGTCGCGCTGATGCTGGCCCAGCCTTCCATGATCAAGCGGCCTGTCCTGGAAAAGGCCGGGAAAATCACCGCGGGCTTCCGCTCCGAACAGTATGAAAAATTGTTGGGACGCTAGCGCCCGGCAGGGTTGCAGGCGTAGGCTCGGCCCCAGGCAAAGCAGGGGGGTGACGCATGACGCGCAAACTGGCGGCCGAATTCATCGGAACAGCTTGGCTTGTGTTGGGCGGTTGCGGTGCGGCGGTCTTGGCCGCGGCCTTTCCGGCACTGGGGATCGGGTTTGTCGGCGTGTCGCTGGCCTTCGGCCTGACGGTGCTGACGATGGCCTTCGCCATTGGCCATGTTTCGGGTTGTCATCTTAATCCAGCAGTCTCGGTAGGGCTGTGGGCTGGCGGGCGTTTCTCGGCAAGCGATCTGCCCGGCTACATTATTGCCCAAGTTGCGGGCGGCGTGGCAGGCGCGGCCATATTGTATCTGATCGCCAGCGGTCATGCCGGTTTCGATGTCCATGCCGGTTTCGCCAGCAACGGGTATGGCGAACATTCACCGGGCGGTTATGGAATGACCGCCGCGTTGGTCTGTGAAGTCGTGATGACCTTCGCTTTCCTGTTTGTGATTCTAGGTTCTACCCATGGCCGTGCGCCGGCGGGCTTCGCGCCCATCGCGATCGGCCTGTGCCTCACCTTGATCCACCTGATCTCGATCCCGGTCACCAACACCTCAGTCAATCCGGCACGCTCCACCGCACCCGCCTTGTTCGCGGGCGGCTGGGCGCTGGATCAGCTCTGGCTGTTCTGGGTGGCGCCGATCCTGGGTGCGGCCCTGGCGGGATTTGTCTATCGCTGGCTGAGCCCTGACGAGCCCAAGCCTGTAGACGTGGCGGGACGCTAAACCGCTCTCAGGATCGCATCCGTCACGGCGGCGATGTCGACATTGGGATTGGCGGCGACGCAGCGCAGCCATGTCTCGTTCTCAATCCGCGTGGTGGACGCGAGGCCAGACGGCAATCGCGCGATGACGCTGTCGCAGTCTCCGTTCGCCGGGCGGAACAGAACCACGCCCGTTTCGGGCGGGGCGAAGACCTGCCATTGGGAATTGGCGGACAGACGATCCGCCAGCGTCTGCGCGGAGGCCATGCAGCGGTCGATGCGCTCTGCCAGGCCCGCGCGGCCCCAGGCGAGCAGGGTGGCGAGAAGCGGGATCGCCACCGCGCCATGCGATCCCAGCACACCGATATTGGGCGTGGCCAGGTAACTGCCGCCGAAACTGACGGCATCATGCGCGCGTTTCTGGTCGCGAAAGAAAATCAAAGCGGATTCCTTCGGCTGGAACAGCCATTTGTGCGCCGACACGACGACGGAGTCGGCGCGTTCCATTCCCGCCAGTCGCGCGGCGTGGGTTCGTGAAAAGACCAAGGGTCCCGCCCAAGCCGCATCGGCATGGGTCCATGCGGCGCGCCCACATAAGGACAAAGGATCGACGGCACCCGCACTGGTGGTGCCCGCGGTGAGGACCAGGATGGCGTCCGACATATTCTTCGGCAGTTTCGCGGCATCCATGCGCTGTGCCTTGTCGACGGGCACGGTTTCGAATGCCAATCCCAATATTTTCGCGGCTTTGGGGATGCTGAGATGAGCCGCCTCGGAGGCAATGATGCGGCGCGCGCCGGTGATGTCGCGGGCCGCCCATAGCGCCGTGAGATTGGCCAATGTGGAGCCAGGCGTCATGTGCCCGCCCTCCATGCCGAAATAGGGCGCAAGCCAAGCGACCGCCTGGCGTTCGGCGGCACGGGCGAATGGCGCGCTGGCGGGGTGCAGCAGATTCTGGTTCAGCCGCGCATTCCACAACGTCGTGGCCCAGCTCACCCATGGCGTGGGCGGGTCCATATGTGCAAATGCGTGCGGCAGGTCGAGCCGGGCGGCGCCATCGAAAACCAGCGGCGCCAGAAGATCGAGCGCGGCCATTTCGCCAATTCCAGTTTCCGTGAGGTGTGGGGAGAGGGCAGAGGCTTGCGGAAATTCGCGCGCCTCCAGCAAATCCAGCGCATGCATCAGGCCGTGCCGGTTCACGCCGAAACTGGGATCCGTCATGCTATTCCCCTGAAATCGAACGCAGAGCTTGCCGGGCCTGTGCCAGAAAGCCACTAATATATCCGCCGGTCAGCCATGCGCGGGCCGCTGCAGACGGAGATTTGAAATGGCGGTTTATGTCGGAATTGGTGGCTGGGTCTTTGAGGAATGGCGGGACAATTTCTATCCCAAAGGCCTCAGCCAGAAGAAAGAGCTGGAATATGCCAGCCGCCATCTCACCGCCATCGAAGTGAACGGCACGTATTATGGCTCGCAAAAGCCGGAAAGCTTCCAGCGCTGGCACGACGAAACGCCGGACGATTTCGTCTTCACCTTGAAAGGTCCGCGTTTTGCCACCAACCGGCGGGTATTGGCGGAAGCCGGCGAGTCGATCGAGCGGTTTGTGGAAAGCGGCATCTCGCGGCTGAAGAAGAAGCTGGGCCCGATCAACTGGCAGTTCATGGCGACAAAGAAGTTCGACCCGGAAGATTTTACCGCTTTCCTCTCACTTTTGCCGGCCAAGCAGGATGGAATAACGCTGCGCCATGCCGTGGAAGTGCGTCATGCCAGCTTCGCCTGTGCCGAATTTGTGGCGCTGTGCGCCAAGCATAAGGTCGCGATCATCACCTCTGGCGACAGCGAATTTCCCATGATCGCCGACGTAACCGCCGATTTCGCCTATGCCCGGATCATGGGAACGGTGGAAAAGGAAAAGCTGGGCTATTCCAAAGCGGCAATCGCAAAATGGGCAAGCCGCGCAAAAGACTGGTCGCAAGGCGATTCGCCCAAAGATCTTCCGCTGCTGGTCAAATCTGCGGCGAAGAAAAATCGCGACGTGTTCCTGTTTGTGATCTCCGGTGCCAAGGCACGCAATCCGGGGGCGGCTCAGGCGATCATCGCCGCGCTCTGATCCGTTTCGCGCATGGCAGGCCTGCGCTTGTCAAAGCGGCAATGCTCGCGGAGGATCGAAGCCGCAAAAGGGGGCTGCGATGCGTCTGATCGGTATGCTGGATTCGCCTTATGTGCGGCGAGTTGCGATTTCCATGAAACTGATGGGTATCAAATTCACCCATGAATCGATTTCCCTGTTTCGCAATTTCGACCAGTTTCGCGCCATCAATCCTGTGGTCAAGGCTCCGACTTTGGTGACCGATGATGGGGTGGTGCTGATGGATTCCAGCCTGATCCTCGAGCATCTCGAAAAGATTGCTGGCCCTGAGCGCAGCCTGATGCCACAGGGTCTGCAGGCGCATGTCGAAGCGCTGCATGTGATCGGCCTGCAGTTGGCGGCCTACGAAAAGTCGGTGCAGATCATCTATGAACATAATCACCGCCCGCCGGAAAAATGGCATCAGCCATGGCTCGACCGGGTCCAGCTTCAATTGCTGGCGGCGCATGAGGAGCTGGAAAAAGCAATGGCGCGGCAGTCCGGTTGGTTCGGCGGCGACCGGATGATGCAAGCGGATGTCACGGTCGCGGTGGGATGGCGCTTCATGCAGCACGAGGTTCCCGAGATCGTGACCCCCAAAGCGTTTCCCCGATTGGCGGCGCATTCGGCGCGCGCGGAAGTCTTGCCGGCTTTTGTCGAGACGGGGTTCTAGACCTCGCCTGGCTGGCGATGGCGCAGAACGGTGAGCTGGACATCGGCGCGATGCCGGAAACCCAGTTTTTCATAGACGGAAATTGCGCCTGTATTGTGCGGATAGACATGCAGAAATAGCTGTTCGCCCCGCGCCACGATCTTGGCGGCGACCACGCGCATCAGCTTGGCGGCAAGACCTCGTCCGCGCGCATCGGGATGGGTGCAGACCGCGCTGATTTCGGTAAAGCCGGGAACGCGTATCCGTTCACCCGCCATCGCGATCAGTTTTCCGTTTTCGCGCACGCCTACAAAATCTCCCAGTTCATGGGTGCGAGCATGGAAAGGGCCCGGCTGGGTCATTTCCGCCAGCGCTCGCATGTCAGGCGCGTCGGCATCACCGAGGGCAATAATGCCGGACATATCGTCCGGGGAGGGGATCGCGACGGCCATCATCTGCCGGACGGGTTCTTCGATCATGACGATCAGTCCGGGCGGCGGGACGATTTTGTGCGGTTCCACCAGAGCGATGCCGCCATCCATCGGCGTCAGTTTGCCCAGTGCCAGCAATTGGTCCGGCGCATTGTCTCGCGCGGCGCCGAAAGGTTCGATATCGACCGGATAGCGCACCGCCTGTGTTCGATCGCCCAATGCGAGATGCGCCTGTCGCGTCGTCAACGCATTCCATACCGGGCGGTCAAGGATGTGAGGGGTCATATGTTCGTTTCGCGCGCAAACATTCGCATCATTTGTTCCCAGAAGATTCCGGTGGGTAAGTGTTGCGCCGCCAACATTGCCGTTGAGTTGCTGCCGCCGACATTAAAAGATTCCTGCTTCTTGGCGTATGGGGGCTGCCGACAAGGTTTACGACAATTTCGTAATGATTAGCATAGAAAGCGCGCGCGCGAGTTCCTAGCCTGCTCTTCGAAGCACAAGAGCGGAATTGATGGGAACATCGCAGAAGGTCTCTCATTCGCGGTTTCCGGATTCCAAGCGGATCCATCGCGCATTGTTCGGTGCCTATTACGAAGAAGACATCTACGACAAATTTTGCGGACTGATGCCGCACGCCATGCGGCTTTTCCATTGGCGGATCGAAAACGCCATCCGCCAGCGCAACCTGATTTTTGTGCATGTGCCCCGCGTGGCCGGCACCTCGATCGCCCAGGCACTCTACGGGCAACGCTGCACACGTCATCACAGCATCCGCTATTATAAGACGGTGGCGCCCCGTTTTTGGGCCGCGGCGGATTCCTTCGCGGTTCTGCGCGATCCGTTCGACCGCTTTGCCTCATCCTATGCGTTTGTGCGCAGCGGGGGCACCGAAACCTGCCGTCTCAGCGATGTCTTTGTGCAGCAAACCGCGCGTCTGCGGGGCGTCGACGATTATCTTTCCTTCATTGAGGATCGTGACGCCCTGTCGCTGGATTTCGTGATGCGGCCGCAAAGTTGGTTCGTGTGCGATCTTAAGACCGGCGCGCCCTTGGTGAAGCGCCTGTTTCTCTATGGCCGGGACGATGCGGCGCTGTCGGGTTATTTGAAGACGCATGGCGTGGACAAGTTGCTTTGGCTCAACCCGTCGATGCGCAATCCCTTGGAATTGTCGGCGGGGCAACGGCGCCGTGTCGAAAAAATCTATGCCCGGGATTTCGAGTTGGTGGGGGCGTTGCGATACCGGCGCGCGCAGGAATCTCCCGATTTCCTGCGCGTCGCCGGCATTGCAGCGGAATAATATCCGGCGCTACGGCCGGGCAGGCGATTAAGGGTGCCCGCCGGCGCCTTCGATCCGCTCGCCGCTGACCCAGCCTGACTCGTCTGACGCCAGAAACACGGCAATCTTCGCGATATCGTCGGGTTGTCCGATACGGCCCAACGGCGTGCCGGCCTTGGCATGGGCTTCAAAGTCGCTGCCGATGATGCCGGCAGTATGCGTGCCCTCGGTCTCGATCATGCCAGGCGCCAGCGTGTTGACGCGGATATTTCTGGGACCCAGTTCGGCCGCCAGGACCCGTGTGACGGAATCCAGCGCGCCTTTGGTGGCGGAATAGACCACCGACTGCGGGAAGGCGCGGGTGCTGACGATCGAACTGACATTGATGATGCTGCCGCCATCCTTGTCGAAATAAGCGGCCGCTTCCTTGGCCGCCAGGATCGGGCCCAGCACATTGGTGTTGAACTGGCGGTGAAATTCATCCGTGTTCACATTTTCCAGAGGATCGAACTGGAAAACACCGGCATTGTTGACAAGCACATTGGGCGTGCCCAAGGCCTGCTTGGTTTCCGCGAAAAGGCGGGCCACATCGTCTGTTTTGGACATGTCGCCCTGGATTGCCACGGCCTTGCCGCCCGCTTTTTCGATGTCCGCGACCACTTTGTCCGCCCCGGCGCGGGAGGAGGCGTAATTGACCGCCACAGCGGCGCCTTCGGCCGCCAATGCCCTGGCGATGCCAGCCCCGATGCCCTTGGAGGCTCCGGTCACGACCGCCACTTTTCCCTTGAGTTTGCTCATGATTTCCCTCGATTGCGAATAACTTCGACAGTTAGATAAGTATCGAAGTGACGGATACAAGGGTCTGGAATACTCAAGCACAGCCCCGCCTCTCCCGCGTGCGAAGCACTAGCGGGGGAGGTGGCCGTAGCACGCTCTCGAGCGTGCGAAGGTCGGAGGGGGACTAAATCTTCGACAGCCGCGCGACATAGGCGTCCAAAAGATCGCGCTGCACGGCGAGGTTCATGCTTTTGCCGTCGCGGGTGACTTCCACCAGCCCGGCATTTTCCAATTCCTTGAGGTGATGGGAAAGGGTGGCAGCGCTCACGGGATGCGCATCGCGGATCGCGGAACAGGCCGTGGGGGTATCGGATGCACCGATCTGCTTGAGGATCTGATAGCGGCGCGGTTCCGCCAGGGCGCGGGCGATCTGCGTGAATTGCCTGTCCGAAAGTTTCGTCTGTGCCATGGCGGACCCTAATCTCCTGACAATCCGGCTGTCCAGATCGTGATTTCCATTGTTCCTTCGCTACTAGGGATAGATAATGACGGCGTGAGGGTTTTTGAAGCTGTGCGCTAGTTCAGATCGCACTTGCCCGCTCAGGGCGCGCCCGGTTGATTGCAAATCCTTCAAGCTTGAGCGCCGATGGAACAGGAAGCCTACCGTCACGTCCCCTACGATGTCGAAGTCGAGCAGGCATTGCTCGGCGCCATCCTGGTGGACAATCAGGCGCTGGAGCGTGTCGCGTCGCTGCTCAAGTCCGAGCATTTCTACGATCCGCTCCATGCCCGCATCTTCGAGACCATGAGCATCGCGGTGGAGCGCGGCAGTTTTGTGCTCACGCCTTTGACCCTGCATGCGGCGATGAAGGCCGATCCCGGTTTGATCGAATTGGGCGGCACCGCTTATCTGGCTGGTTTGGCGCAGGCTGCGCCCACCATGCCCAATGTGCGCGATTTCGCCCGCATTTTGCATGACCTGGCGGTGCGTAGAAGCCTGATCCGCATCGGCGAGGACATCGTCAATACGGCCTATGAGGCACCCACCGAAAAAGGGCCGCAGGTGCAGATCGCCGAAGCGGAAAAGGCGCTCTATGCTGTCAGCGAGACCAGCAAATATGGCGAAGGCCCGCTGGATTTTCACGAGGCGCTGCGCCGGACCGTGGAATCCGCTGAGAAGGCGCAGGCCCGCGGCGGCCGCATTTCCGGCATCACCACCGGTTTTACGGAAATCGACATGGTGCTTGGCGGTCTTCAGCCGTCCGATCTTCTGATCCTGGCGGGCCGGCCCGGCATGGGCAAAACGGCGCTGGGTACCAACATGGCGTTCAACACTGCTCGCGCTTATGTCCGGGACATGGAAGCGGGTGCTCAATATCCCAGCGGCGGGCCGGTGCTGTTCTTCTCGCTGGAAATGGCGGCCCAGCAGCTATCCGCGCGTATTCTTTCCGAACAGACCGAGATTGAAGGCTGGAAGATCCGCAATGGCCGGTTTGCGGAAACCGAATGGGAAAAATTCGTCCTGGCCATGCAGGACCTCTCCAGCCTGCCGCTCTTCATCGACGACACCGGCGGCATTTCCATTGCCCAGATCGCGGCCCGTGCCCGCCGCCTGAAGCGGGAAAAGAATATCGGCCTGATCATCATCGACTATCTGCAGCTGGTGGAGCCGTCGCGCCGGGCGGAAAATCGCGTGCAGGAAATCACGGAGGTCACCAAAGGCCTGAAGGCTCTGGCCAAGGAGTTGAACATTCCGATTTTGGCCTTGTCGCAGCTATCCCGCGGCGTCGATGCCCGCGACGACAAGCGGCCGGTTCTGTCCGACCTGCGTGAATCCGGCTCCATCGAACAGGACGCGGACGTGGTGATGTTCGTCTATCGCGAGGAATATTATCTAAAGTCCCGCGAGCCGGAGGCGGGTTCTGCCGACCATGCCAAATGGATGGACAAGCTGGACAAGGCCACCAACAAGGCCGAAGTGCTGATCGAAAAGCACCGCCACGGCCAGACCCGTTCGATCGAGCTGGTGTTCGAAGGCAATTTCACCCGCTTCAGCAACAAGGCCGAAGACTCTTACGCAGCGCGTTAGAGAAAATCGCGTTGAAGCGCGATTTTCTCTAGTTTTTTTATTGTCGCGCGATCTTTCGGAAAACCGCTTACACTTTTCCGGATCGCGCTCTAGCTTTTTCCAACATTGATGAAGCGGGCGCGGCCCGCCGCCAGCAGCGCCAGCTGGTGCGGCAGCAGCTTCAGATCATAACCGAAGCGGACGAGTTCACGCCTGGCATAGGTGAGATCGAATTTCCTCAGGTCCACCCGCCAGCCTTCGATGTCCGACTTGTCGCCGATGAAGTCTTGCTGACGCGCGATGGTCGGCAGCAATTGCCAGGGTTGAAGCCGGGCGAAAGCGGTCGAATTGTTGGGATTGAAGAGAAGGTGGTCAACCGGCAGATCGAAGCGGGGGATCGCCAGCAGTATTTCCGCCGCCCGGCGAGAAAGAATATAGGCCGCGGCCCCGGTATGACGCGAATGCATGCGGGCGATCCGAAAGCCGTGGCCGATCTCCGCGAAATCCGACAGCAGGACGCTTTGTCCCGGCGGTCCATAATGTTCCAGCTTGATGAGGTCGATCCCCTTGGGGATCCAATCAGTGTCGCGCAACACAAAGCGCGCGCCGTCCTTCAGCACCACATCGTCTTCCAGCACGGCCGCGTGGCTCGCGCCGCTATCGACCAGCCTTTGCCAGGCGTCGCGATGGGAGAGGGAACAGCATTTGTCGCCGCGCGGAATCTCTCCCAAGGGCCCGCCGGTCTGGAACCATTGGTCGATGGTTCCCATATCCGAATCCCGGGCGTCCCGTGCGTCCAGCCGCGTCAGCCGCAAATCCAGCTTTTCGGCCTGCGACGACATGGCCGCGAGCCGGTCTGGGCGGCGCGCCAGATTGATGAGGTAAATGTCCATACATGTTTATGCAACGCGGGTTGCATTTTGTGAAATCCCCATGAAATTGGCCTGATGCGGCGTCAGGCGATATGCTGCGGGTTGACCAGTTCCGGCGGCAAGCCACGAGAGATTTGCTTTTGACCGACCACGCCATGGCCTTTTACGGGAATCGGCCGTCACGCCTGCCGAATGAGGAGGAGCGGCGGGTGATGATCCGCCGTGCCGCGACCTGGACATTGGTGGCGCTGGTTCATGTCTTGCTTTTGTCGGCCTTTATTCTGGATCAATATCAGCGGGAACGGCTGATCATCCGCCCACAGAAGGAGATCATCTTGGATCTCACCCGGTTGCCGAGGGGGGCGGCGCCGCCTATCCAAATGATCCAACCTCTGGTCCCCCATGCCGAGGCGCCGACGATCACCACCGCGCCGGTGATCGTGATTCCGCCGCCAAATCCGGATCTGGCCGCGCCCCAGACGCCCGCCGATATCTTGAAGGCGATCGGCGAGGCATTATCCTGCGGCGCGGAGAATTACGAGAATCTCACCCAGACCGAGCGTGCCCGATGCCGGCGCGAGCCATGGATCGCACGCAAAATGCCGGACGGCACCATTGTGCTTCAGGCCGCCAATCCGATGTCGCCCTATGCGCCGCCGGTCGTGCCCAAGATCTCCGGGGCCGACGCCATGCGCCGTCAGATGCAGACCGCGCCAGCCTGCAACATCATGTTGAATGTGCCCTGTGTCCAGAACACCCCGATGGTGGGGATCGGGATCCCGACCAACTAGACGGGAGCGGCATCCCCGGCCATTGTCCGGCCATGAGGGACAGTGATTTCGAGGCCTGCCATCTGACGGTGCGGTTGGGCGCCATCGCGGAAAATTTCCGAACCTATCAGCGCTTGGCGGGCCCGGCGGCCGTCGCGGGCATGATCAAGGCGGACGCCTATGGCATGGGCGCGGATTTTGTGGGGCCCGCTTTGGCGGCAGCCGGCTGCGATACGTTTTTTGTGGCGCGGCTGGAAGAGGCGATCGCCTTGCGCCGCGTGCTGCAGGATCGCGGCACGCGCATATTCCTCCTGGATGGTGCGCCGCCCGATGCGGTGCCGGCTCTGATCGCGCATCATCTCACGCCGGTGCTCAATTCGCTGGCCGAGATTGCGGCCTGGAACGCGGCAGCGGCCACCGCGCGCCGCAGTCTGGATGCGGCCATTCATATCGATACGGGCATGAACCGGCTCGGCCTGCCGGGGGAAGAATTGTCCACGCTTGCGGGCGAATGGAAGACGCGACTGAAGAACATCAATCTGGTTCTGCTGATGAGCCATCTGGCTTCAGGCGACGAACCCAACAGCAAGATGAACGATCAGCAGCTGTCGCGCTTCCGCACCGCGCTGGCCATGCTGCCGCCCGCGCCGGCCAGCCTGGCAGCCTCCGGCGGCTCCTTCCTGGGCAAGCCGTACTGGTTCGATCTGGTCCGGCCCGGCATCGGATTGTTTGGGGGCGCCCCGCAAGAGGGCGGAAAATCCATGAAAACCGTGGCGGTCCTGACCGGGCGGGTGCTGCAGCTGCGCCGAATTGACTCAGGCCAAAGCGTTGGCTACGCAGCGACGTTTCGCGCCAAAAGGCCCACCATGATTGCCACCGTGGCGCCCGGCTATGCCGCCGGTATTCCGCGCACATTGTCCAACAAGGGCGTCGCTTTCGCGGCGGGCAAACGGGTGCCGTTCGTGGGGCGGGTCTCGATGGACATGATCGGGATGGATTTCAGTGACGTGACGGCGAAAGTGGGAGATACGGTGGAGCTTCTGGGCGATCACGTGACCTTGGAAGAAGTGGCGGCGCTGGCCGGCACCAACGCCTACGAAATCCTCACCGGCCTCAAGCTTCCGCGCCATTACACGGATGCGGCGTCATGAATTTCTTCGCCGTTATCGGGCGGGCGGTCCTCACCTTGTTGGCGCAGATCGGCCGGGTCACACGCTTCACCGGACAGACCCTGGCTGCGATTTTCAGCGCGCCCTTCTATGGACGTTTGTTGGCGCAGCAAATCATGCGGATCGGTTATTTCTCTCTCCCCGTGGTGGGGCTGACAGCACTCTCCACTGGCGCGGTGCTGGCGCTGCAGATTTATCTGGGCGGCAATCGATACGGCGCCGAAGCCATCGTGCCGCAGATCGTGGTCTTGGGCATTACGCGCGAATTGGGTCCGGTGATCGCGGGCCTGATGGTGGCGGGCCGCGTGGCAGCCGCCATTGCCGCGGAACTGGGCACCATGAAAGTGACGGAGCAGATCGACGCGCTCACCACTCTGGCCACCAATCCTATCAAATATCTTGTCGTACCGCGCCTTCTGGCCGCGGTCATTTCCCTGCCGATCCTCACAGCGGTGGGCGATTCCATCGGCGTGTTGGGCGGCTATCTGGTCTCGACCTACAATCTGGGCTTCACCGGCTCGATCTATCTCAAGAACACCGTGGATTTCGCCAAGACGGACGACATCACGTCTGGCCTGATTAAGGCGGCGGTGTTCGGTTTCATCATCGCCATCATGGGTTGCTACAACGGATTTTTCTCCAAGGGCGGGGCGCAGGGCGTGGGCGCGGCCACCACCAATGCCGTGGTCGCTTCCAGCATCTTGATCCTGGCGGCAGACTTCGTCCTCACTGCGATCCTGTTCCACACATGACCGCCAAAATCGAACTGATCGGCGTCAAGAAGCGCTTCGGCTCCAAGGTGGTGCTGGATGGTGTCGATCTGGCCGTTGAGAAACAGTCATCGACGGTGATCATCGGCGGTTCGGGCACCGGCAAGTCGGTCACCATCAAATCCATCCTGGGCATTCTCACGCCGGACGAGGGCACCATCCGGATCGACGGCCAGGATGTGACCCGGCTCAAGGGCGCCGCCCGCGATCCCCTGATGAAGAAATTCGGGATGCTGTTTCAGGGCGGCGCTTTGTTCGACAGCCTGCCGGTCTGGGAGAATGTCGCCTTCGGATTGATCCAGGGCCATGGCGTGGCCCGGGCCAAAGCCAAGGACATCGCCATCGAAAAACTGGCCAAGGTTGGTCTCACCAGCGACGTCGCGTATCTCAGCCCCTCCGAATTGTCGGGCGGCATGCAGAAGCGCGTGGGCCTGGCCCGTGCCATCGCGGCAGACCCGGAGATCATCTTCTTCGACGAACCCACCACCGGTCTTGATCCCATCATGGCCGACATCATCAATGACCTGATCATTTCCACGGTGAAGGATGTGGGCGCCACGGCGCTGTCGATCACCCACGACATGACCAGCGCGCGGAAAATCTCCGACCGCATTGCCATGCTCTATCAGGGCAAGATCGTCTGGCAGGGCCCGACGGCGGAGATCGACCGCAGCGGCAATCCGTATGTGGACCAGTTCATCCATGGGCGCGCCGAAGGGCCCATTAAGATGGCTGTGAAAGCCTGAGAGATCGGCAACCGGCCAGCTTGACGGCTGTGTTAGACTTGATTCATGGCCAAATCCTCTTCCTCTTTTGTCTGTCAAAGCTGTGGTGCGACCGCGCCCAAATGGTCGGGCAAATGCGAAGCGTGCGGCGGCTGGAACACGATCACGGAGGAGGGGGCCGCGCCCCCAATCGGCGGCAGCGCCACGCGGCGGGTCAAAGGCCGCAAATTCGCGCTTGAAGACCTGAAGACGGAAGACGCACCACCGCCCCGGCGGATCACGGGCGTGACGGAATTCGACCGGGTCTGCGGCGGCGGATTGGTGCCCGGTTCGGCGCTGCTGGTGGGCGGCGATCCCGGCATTGGCAAATCCACCTTGATCCTGCAGGCGCTGGGCGAATATGCCCGCAAGGGCGGCCATGCAGTTTACATCTCCGGCGAAGAGGCGATGGCGCAGGTGCGCATGCGCGGTGCCCGCATGGAGCTTTCACACGTGCCGCTCAATCTGGGTGCGGCCACCAATGTCGAAGATATTCTGGCGACCCTTGAAGGCGGCAAGCCCCCGGGCATCGTCGCCATCGACTCCATTCAGACCTTGTGGACCGGGGCCCTGGATGCGGCGCCCGGCACCATCGCCCAGGTTCGCACTGCCAGCTTCGATCTGGTGCGGTTCGCGAAATCTTCCGGTGCCGCGCTTATCCTGGTCGGGCATGTCACCAAGGATGGTCAGATCGCGGGTCCCAAAGCGGTCGAACATCTGGTCGATGCGGTGCTCTATTTCGAAGGTGAGCGCGGCCATCATTTCCGCGTGCTGCGCGCCGTGAAGAACCGCTTCGGCCCGACAGATGAGATCGGCGTGTTCGAAATGACGGGCAAGGGCTTGGCGGAAGTCGCCAATCCATCCGCGCTGTTTCTGGGTGACCGGGATTCCAGCGCGCCGGGCACGGCGGTGTTCGCAGGGCTGGAAGGTTCGCGGCCGCTGCTCTGCGAAATTCAAGCGCTGGTAGCGCCCACCGGTTACGGCACGCCGCGCCGCGCGGTTGTCGGCTGGGACACGGGCCGACTGGCGATGATCCTGGCTGTGCTGGATGCGCGCGCCGGAGTGGGGATCGGCGGCTCCGACGTTTATCTCAACATTGCGGGCGGCCTGAAAATTTCCGAGCCGGCCTGCGATCTGGCGGCAGCGGCGGCGCTGGTCTCTTCCGTGGGCGGCCAGCCTTTGCCGAAGGACAGCGTCTTCTTCGGCGAGATTTCGTTGTCTGGCGACATCCGCCCCGTGCCGCAGGCGGAATCGCGGCTGAAGGAAGCCGCCAAGCTGGGCTTCAAGCAGGCCTTCATTCCCAAGGGAACCAAGGTCGATGGGGCGGGGCTGAAGGTAACCGAAATGACCAGCGTGGCGGATCTTCTGGTGTTCGCGCCGCGGCCTTCCCAGGCGCGGGCTGCGAAAACCCCATCGGCGGGCTAGGGCTTTTTCTCCGGCTGCACCACAATCCGCAAATCCGAATCGCCAAAGCTGATAAACTCGACTCATGACCTTGCCCATCACATTCGTGGATGTCCTGGTGCTGCTGGCGGTGGCGGTGTCTTGTGGCTATGCGGCGTGGCGCGGCTTCATGTCCGAAGTGCTGGGCATTTTCGCCTGGGGCGCTGCTGCCTTCGCCACGCTCTATTTCGGTCCCTGGCTGATCCCGCTGATGCGGAGTGTGATCTCCACGCCGTGGCTGGCGGCGCTGGCGGCCTATGCCGGCATCTTCCTGCTGGTGGTCATTCCCCTGTCTTTCATCGGCCACCGTTTTTCGGAAACCGTGAAACATTCTCCCATCGGGCCGCTGGACCGGGGACTGGGCATCGCGTTCGGCGTGGTGCGGGGGCTGCTGGTGGTGGCCGTGGCTTACATCGCGTTTACCCATTTTGTGCCGATCAAGGATCATCCTGCCGCGCTGAAGGAAGCGCGCAGCCTGCCGCTGATCCAATCGTCCGCCGAAGTGCTGCTTTCCCTGGCCCCGGCCCGGACTTACGAGGATTTCGCCAGCCGCCCGCCCACAGCCGATAAGCCCCGCCGCGATGCCCTGGGTGACCTGATCCGGCGCAATTCCGAGGCCAATGAGGCGTCCCAAACCGCCCCCGCTGAGGACCACGTGCAACATAAAAGCACAGCAGCCAAGACGGGGCAGAAAGCCTATGGCGCCAAGGACCGCCGCGCGCTAGACAGCCTTTTCGGGGCCACGGGGAACGGCGGAAACGGCAAGCCATGACCGGCCAAAAAGACCATATATTTGATGCGGATACGCTGCATGACGAATGTGGCGTTTTCGGCATTTTCGGCCATGCCGATGCCGGCGCCCTGAGCGTGCTGGGCCTGCATGCCTTACAGCATCGCGGGCAGGAAGCGGCGGGTATCGTCACCTACGACAATGGCCAGTTCATCGCCGAGCGGCATGTGGGCCTGGTGGGCGACGCCTTCGGGCGCAAATCCGACGCCGCCAAGAATTTGAAGGGCCAATATGCGGTCGGTCATGTGCGTTATTCCACCGCCGGCGGCTCCAACGCCCGCAACATCCAGCCGATCTTCGCCGATCTGACCGGCGGCGGTATCGCGGTGGCCCATAACGGCAATCTCACCAACGCGCATACCTTGCGCACCGAGCTGGTCAGCCAGGGCGCGATCTTCCAATCGACCTCCGACACCGAAACCATCGTGCATCTGGCGGCCCGAAGCGCGCATGTGCGCATCGTCGACAAGCTGATCGATGCGCTGCGCCAGGTCGAAGGCGCTTATTCCCTGGTGGCGCTGACCTCCAAGAAACTGATCGGCGTGCGCGATCCCTATGGTGTGCGGCCGCTGGTGCTGGGCATGCTGGAAGGCGCCCCGATCCTGGCCTCCGAAACTTGCGCTCTGGACATTATCGGCGCGGAGTTCGTTCGCGATCTGAAGCCGGGCGAAATGGTGGTGGCCACCAAGGAAGGGATCGAAAGTCATTTCCCCTTCAAGCCGCAGCAGCATCGCTTCTGCGTCTTCGAATATATCTATTTCGCGCGCCCCGATTCCACTTTGGAAGGCCGTAACGTTTATGAAGCGCGCAAGCGCATCGGCGAAGTGCTGGCCGAGGAAGCGCCGATCGATGCAGACATGATTATTCCGGTGCCGGACTCCGGTGTGCCCGCAGCACTGGGTTTCGCCAATGCGGCGAAGATTCCGTTCGAGCTGGGTATCA
>Ga0105240_10006295_pt1 | contig 17467 bp, 15 predicted proteins | sample KBSC54metaG_FD_80426 | JGI IMG/M metagenome (GOLD analysis project Ga0105240, IMG submission 80426) | Corn rhizosphere microbial communities from Kellogg Biological Station, Michigan, USA - KBS C5-4 metaG | ecosystem: Host-associated > Plants > Roots > Rhizosphere > Soil | place: Michigan, USA...
CCGAACACCGAGGTGGGAAAGCGCTTCAACGAAACCGTCGGCCTGACCCAGGGCGTGCAGGTCGGCCCCATCGATGCACCCAACATCTGGGTGTTTCAGCGCAAGCCGCCGGTGCCGCTCTATGACAGCTATGTCCCGGGCGCCGGTCAGAAGGAGATCGGCGTCACGGTCGCCAGAACGCTCGAAGACATGATGCGCGTCGCTGCGATCCGCAACGTGGTCTATATGGGCGAGCAGGAATGTCCCTATTACGAGGAGTATGACGGCAACGATCTGTCGGCCACGCATCTGATCGCCTATATGGGCGACGAGCCGATCGGTTGCCTGCGTCTGCGTTTCTTTGCCGGTTTCGCGAAGCTGGAGCGGCTGGCTATCCGCAAGGAATTCCGCAAGTCACGGGCGGCGTTCCAGCTGGTCCGCGCTGCGTTCAAATTTTGCCAGAAAAAGGGCTATGGAAAGATCTATGCCCATTCGCAGACCAGGCTGGTCGATTTCTGGAAACGCTTCGGCTTCCAGGTCCTGGAAGACGGAAAGAGCTTTGTGTTTTCCGGCTATGATTATGTGGAAGTGGTCGCCGAAATCGAACGCGATGCCAAAGCCGTCTCAATCGGCGATGATCCCTACATGATCATCCGGCCGGAAGGCCGCTGGCACCTCCCCGGCGTTCTGGAGCTGTCGGCGCTCAATGCCACCGCCCATGCTTCGGCCGAGGAAGAGACATTGCGCCTCGCCGGGTCGGTGGCCTGAGGCGAGCCATTTGCCTTGACCGGCGGTGTCGTGATCCACTCTCCCGGCTCTCGGGGGATGGAAAAAGATGCGCCTGCCGCTTGTGGTGGTCCTTGCATTGATGACGCAAACCGCCGCCGCCCAGACGCCGGGCGGTGATATTCCGATCGGGATCGAAGCGCCCACAATCCTTTCGCCATCCGGAACGGCCGAGAATCTGGGCATGCGGCTGGTGATCCGCGCGATCAACGATGCCGGCGGCATTCATGGGCGCAAGCTGGTCGAACGCAGCTATGGCCGCACCCAGACGGGTGTCGCGGGTGACGCCGAAGTGATGGCCAATGCCACGCGCCTTGCCGATGACGATCATGTGCTGCTCCTGTGGAATCACGGCGGCACCGTCTCCACGCAGCTCGCGCCGTTCGCGATGGCGCATAAGCTGCCTTACATGTTTCCCCATACCGGGCTGCTGGACAGGGACGACGACCGCTACGTCTTCACTTCTTTCCCTCATTATGACGGCGAGACGCGGATGATGTACCGCTATCTGGCCCGCGACCGTGGCATGAAGCGCATCGCTGTCCTTTACGATCCCAATGCCTATGGCCGTTACTTCCGTGACCGGCTGAGAGCGCTGGCGGCGGACAATGGCTATGAGGTGGCCGGAGAAGAAGCGGTGGAGCAGACCTTGCCCACCGATCTCACCGCCCAGATGCAGCGATTGAAGGATGTGAGGCCCGACGCCATCGTGATGGCGCTCTATCCGCCCCAAGCCAAGAAGGTGATGGAAGCCAAGGCGCGGCTGGACTGGAAGGAAGTCCGCATGGTCTCCACCGGTCCCCTCACCGATGAGGAATATCTCAACGTGCCGGGCGGCTATGCCGAAGGCACGCTGGGCCTTTGCTATTATCCGGATCCCAACCAGTCCGACGCGCCGGGCGTGGCCGCCTATCGCCGCTTGATGGCCCGCTACTTTCCGGACGAAAAGCTGAACCGCTATTCGTTGTACGGCTACGCGTTCGGACAGATGGTGGCTGAGGGTCTGCGGCGCACGGGCCCCAATCCCACACGCGAGCGTTTCATCGATGCCATGGAAAGCATCAAGAGCTGGGATTCCGGCGGCATCCTTCCACCCGTGACATTTTCCAAAACCAACCATCACGCACAGCAGGCAGGTTTTGTTTGCGAGTTGCAGCGGAGTCATTTCGTGGCGCTGGGCGGTTGGATCACGCCCTAGCCTGCCAAATCGTTGGGAAGGCTGAATTTTCGAGCCGTCCGCGCTCTATCGGGCGACTTCTGTAACGATTCCGGAATTGGCGCGAATTGCCCGTAACCGATTCAGGGGACCACCATGATCGCACGCCGCACCATTTTATGGGCGCTCAGCGCCTATATCGCATTCGTCTTCGTCCAGTCGCTGTTTTTCAAATTCACTGGTTCGGAAGAAAGCATTTTCATCTTCTCGACCTTGCGCGCCTGGTCCGGCATCGCCCTGTTCGAACCCGCGGGCCGCTGGATCATCGGCATTTGCGAGCTCATCGCCTCCATCCTGCTTTTCCTGCCCCGCACCCGCATTTTCGGTGCGGCACTGGCGATCGGCATCATGACCGGCGCCATCTCCTTTCACCTCTTCACCCCGCTGGGCGTGGAGATTCTAGGCGACGGCGGCGAATTGTTTATGCTGGCCTGTGGAGTGTGGATTTCCGGATGGATCATCCTGGCGCTGTCCACCGCCGACATACGGACATGGACAGGCTACGCCCGGAGCATTCTCAGGGCGCATCCCGCGGCGTGAACGACGCTAATTACGAAGCTTTGTGCCGGAAGCCGGAAATAAGCGACGCGCCAGCCGCCACCAGTCCGATCTTGAGCAAATCGCCCAGGATGAAGGGCGCAAGGCCTTCCGCCAGAAGCCGGGGCGCGGGCACATACATCGCCAGCCAGGCGACGCCCAGGCCATAGATGAGTGCCATGCCCGCCAGCATCGCGCCGGACCGCGCGACAATTCCCCGGCCGGCACCCAGCAGACCCGTCACCCAAGACGCGGCCAGCATGCCGAGCAGATACCCGCCCGTGGGGCCGGCAATATAAAGAAGTCCCACGCCGCGCTCCGGCGAACCGGCAAAAACCGGCAGCCCGGAGGCACCGGCGGCGAGATAGGCCGCAAAGGTCGTCACCGCCAGCCGCGGTCCCAGCCCCAAGGCCAGGGCCATGACCGCCATGGTTTGCAAATTCAGTGGAACCGGCCAGAAGGGAACCTGTATTTTGGCGCTCAATGTCAGCAGCGCCACGCCGCCGACAACGGCCAAAGCCGGGCGCAGCGAGAGCGGTAAAATGTTCGCGGCGCGTTGGGCGGCGGACTTGCTCATCTGATTCCCCTCAAAAGGCGTTCGAGACATTCACTGGCAGCTTTTCTAGCGAAGAATGGCGCAGGGGCAAGCCTCAAATCGGGATGCCCAGCCCCGCATAGGGATATAACCGCGTAAGAAATGGGGATTTCCGGCATTTCCGGTATAGTGCCCACAGGCCGATGCGTTTGAATTCCTTGGGGGGATGACGGGATGCGTTTTGTCTTGGGTTCTGCACTGATTGGCGGCCTTTTGTGGGTGGCGAGCGCAACGGCGCAGGATCTGAACGGACAGCCGGACCTCACGCGTCAACAGACCTATACGCCGCATCGCGCTTCAAGCGCGGATCCCACCGGCCGCAACGACGATTCCCGGCGGATCGAACCCGGTGCAACTTTGACGGTGCTGGATGCGGACGGCCCCGGCACCATCTCGCATATCTGGTTCACCATCGCCACCAACGAGGATTATCACCTCAAGAAGATCGTCCTGCGCATTTATTGGGATGGCGAAGCGTCACCCAGCGTCGAGACACCGATCGGCGATTTCTTCGGGCTGGGCCTTGGCACCTACAACAACTGGCAATCCCAACTGCTGTCGGTGGGCAATGACAAAGCAATGAACAGCTATTTTCCCATGCCGTTCGGGCGGCATGCGCGCATCACCATTACCAATGAAGGAAGACAGCCGGTCGGCGATTTCTATTACAATATCGACTACCGGACTTATGCGCGCCCACTGGCGGCGGGCACGCTTTATTTTCATGCGCAATACCGCCAGGCCCAGCCCAATCACGGGATCGCCAACAATTGGCTGCGCAACCAGGACACCAGCAAAAATCCCAACCTCACCGGCGAGAATAACTATGTCTGGATGGAAGCCCAAGGGCATGGCCAGTTTGTCGGCGTGACCATGTCGATCCTGCAGAACCAGGATCTGTGGTGGGGTGAAGGCGACGACATGTTCTTCATCGACGGTGAGAAATCACCGTCGATCGCCGGCACCGGAGCGGAAGATTATTTTCTGGGCGCCTGGGATTTCGGCGGCCATCCCTTCTCCTATCCGCTATATGGCGCGCCGGTCGTCGGCGACGAATTGGCGGGCAGCCGGTCGAGCGTCTATCGCTTTCATCTCGACTCGCCCATCCCGTTTAGCAAATCGATCAAGGCCACCATCGAACATGGCCATGCCAATTACCGGTCCGACAATTATTACTCAGTGGCCTATTGGTATCAGGCCGAACCGCACGCACCCTTTCCTGCCCTGCCGCCGGTCGAGGACAGGCTGCCGAAATTGCAAGCCGTGGGCGGGCCGGGAAATGCCGATGCTCTGCCGAAGAATTGACGACGCGATCAACGCACGCCCGAGCCGGGCCAGAGCACTACGCGCAAGGTCTGCATGACGATCCGAAGGTCGAAAAACAGGCTGTAATTCTTCACATAATAAAGGTCATAGCTCAGCTTCGAGCGGGCATCGTCCAGCGAAGCGCCATAAGGATAATTGACCTGGGCCCAGCCGGTCAGCCCTGCCTTCACCGCGTGCCGCTCGTGATAAAGCGGCAGCATCTTGGCCAGATCTTCAATGAATTCCGGCCGCTCGGGCCTGGGGCCGACCAGCGACATATCTCCCCATAACACATTGAGCAGCTGCGGCACTTCATCCAACCGGCTGCGGCGCAGGAATTCGCCAACCGGGGTGATCCGGTTGTCCTTGGCCGCCGCCCAGACCGCGCCGCCTGCTTCCGCATTCACCCGCATGGTGCGCAATTTCAGAATACGAAAATTGCGGCCACGTCTTGTCACCCGCTCCTGCCGGTAGAAGACCGGGCCGCGATCTCCCAGCCACACTGCTGCCATCGCCAGCAACAGGAATGGCGAGACCGGAATCAGGATGGCCAGGCTGCCGCCGATGTCGAACAGACGTTTGAGGGTCGCCGTCAGTCTGCCGGTGCGAAACCCTTCAGAATAAAGCAGCCAAGCCAAGTCCAGCCGCTTGATGTCGATCCGGCAGACTTCCTTTTCCAGAAAGCTGGCATATTCGGAGACCAGATAGCCTGCGGCCCGGCAGGTGATCAGCGATTCCAGCGCCATTCCCCGGCGGTCATCCGGCGCCACCACGATTTCATCGGCGTGCACCCGGCTCGCGATCTTCAGAATATTGCTGGATGCGACGATGATGCGATTGCTGGAATCCGCCGCCAGCCTTTCGTCGATCGCACCGAAACTGTCTTCATGCACGAAAGTCAGGTCATACTGCCAGAACCGCCCTTGGGTACGCAGGATCCAGACCAGATCCCAGGCGCGCTTGCCTGCACCGATGATGAGCAGCCGCGTGCGGAAGACCGAATGGCGCCGCAGCGCTTTGAATATCAGGCGCGCCAGCACCGCGCTGGCTGTGAAACAGATCACGCCGGCGATGGAGAGCGACAGCGAGAAGGGCCAGCCGAAGGCAGTGGTCACCAGGCTGGATCCGGCGACGGCAATCACTGCAATGACGGGCACCCGTTCCAGGGCCTTGGAGATGTCCGCGATGCTGTCGCGCCGGTACAGCCCCAGCGCGTAGAAGCAGACCAGATCGGTCAGCGGGAAAATCAGAAACGGAAACCAGTTGTGCTGCCAGTCTGTGCCGGCGATCCAGAGCGCAGCGGGCCAGCCCACCGAGACCGAAAGCAGGTCGATCAGAAATAGGGCCCATGCCGGTGTCATCGGATTCGGTCTCGAACATCAATCTGGCCGGCGCGGTTGAAGCCGCCCGGTCTCATCGCGGCAATGGAGCGAGAGAATGCGATGGCGGGGTAAATTCCACGTAAAAGGCGCGGGCGAGGCCCGTCTCAAATCAGCCGTAACCGTCCGAAATGGCGGGAAATTCCCTCGAGCTGGCTACCTTCACGCCGGAATCGAAGGCACCGGCTATGCCCAGACCCGCTCTGTGCCCGATTGTCCAGACAGAAAATCCGTCACAAGCGCGGCAAAGAGATCCGGCTTCTCGACCGGCGCGAGGTGGGCAGCCGGCATCATGCTCACCGCTGCTTGCGCGATCCGCTTGCGGATTTCACTGCCATGGCCTTCGAACGGCGTGGCGACATCTTTGTTGCCCGCGATGATGAGCGTGGGCGCCGTGATCTGTGCAATCCGGTCCAGCAGATCCATGTCGCGGATGGCGGCGCAACATCCGGCATACCCTTGCGGATCCAGATCGAGAAACCGGGTTCGGACCGCTTCCACCTCGCTGGCATGATCGCGGCGGAATTCCTCTGAAAAGAAACGCGCCATCACCGGATCGGCAACCGCCGCCATGCCGTCCTTCCGAACCGCGGCGACGCGCGCATCCCAGACCTGCCGGTCTATTCGCGCCGAAGTACAGGCCAGAACCAGGTCCGAAACCCGGGATGGCGCGTTCAGACCAAGTGTCATCGCCGTCATCCCGCCCAACGACAGACCGCAGATCGCCGCTTTGTCCACGCCGGCAGCGTCCAGCACGGCAAGCGCATCCGACGCGATCTGATCCAGCGTGGCGTCGCCCGGCGGTGAATCCGATGGCCGGTGCCCCCGCATGTCCATCCTCAGCACGCGAAAGCCCTTGAGATGCGCCACCACCCCATCCCAGATCGTGAGGTCGCAGCCTACGGAATTGAGCAGCAGCAGGGGCGGCCCCGCGCCGTCCTCGCGCCAATGAAGCCGTACATCTCCATTCCGAGCGATTGCCATCTCATCCTCTCCCAGCGGAGTTGCAACCTAACATACCGGCCATCTGATGATCCGTGAAAATTGGACGCGGCTCGGGCTATAAGAAGCCGGCATGCTGAATCTCGTTTCCGGACGCGTCTGCGGTGAATGTACGGTCTGCTGCACCGTGCCGGCCATCGACAACCCGCAAATCCAGAAGGACGCGGGCACGACCTGCCACCATTGCGATGCGGGCTGCGCCATCTACGACACGCGCCCGGATGTCTGTGTCAGCTATTTCTGCGGCTGGCGGCAATTGGAGATCTTCGGCGAAGATTGGCGGCCGGACAAATCCGGCGTCTTCGCCGAACTGGAAACCGACATTCCGGAGCATCTGCAGTCTTCTGTCGGCGTCAGCCTTATGCTGATCGGCAATCCGCTGAAAACCATCCGCCACCCCTGGTTCGTGGATTTCGTGGCGACCGGACTTCAGGGCGGCGTGCCTTTGTTTCTGGCGCTGCCGGGCCCCACGGGTCATAAGGGCGCCAAGGTCTCACTCAACACCCCCGACATGGCACGCGCCGCATCCGGACCGCGCAGCGCCGTCAGGGAGCTTCTGGAAAAAGCCTTGAAGGTGCTGGCCCGTTACGACTTCAAACCGCATGTCATGCGCCATAGCGGCAACGATTTGGGGCGCTAGCGGTTACCGCTCTCGACTCAAAGCATGCGCAGCGAATTCCTGTGCGACCCAGTCGATGAACACGCGCAGGCGCAGACTGAGCTGACGGCTGCGCGGATAAAGCAGCGATACCGGTGTCGGAGACGGCGGCGTATCCTCCAGCACCGAGACCAGAGTGCCGCGTGCGAGATCCTCTTGCAGAGCGTATCGCGGCACCTGGATCAACCCTAACCCCAGCCTGGCCGCCGCGCGATAACTTTCCGCGCCATTGACCGACAAGGTCATCGGCGGCATCGCCGTTTTGCGCACGCCATCGGCCATGAATTCCAGGGGTAGCACGCCACCCGTCGCCGAAGACCGGAACCCGATCATGCGGTGGCCCTCCAGTGCATCCCAGCTGCGCGGCATGCCATGCCGGGCGATATAATCCGGCGAAGCGGCCGTCACTTCCGGCAACAGCGCCACACGGCGTGCGATCATGTCGCTATCCTGCGGTTCGCCGGCCCGCAGCACGCAGTCGATCCCTTCGCGCACCAGATCGACGAAACGGTCGCCCTCGCCCATGTAAAGTTCGATACCGGGATACCGGGCGAAGAAGCGCGGCAGGCCGGGCAATATGAACCGCCGCGCCAAACCGCCTTGCACATCGATCCGCAGCAGACCGCGCGGATCGGCGCCGCCGAACGCGCTTTCCGCTTCCTCGATATCAGCCAGAATCGAGATGCAGCGCTGATAATAGGCCTCGCCGTCCAGGGTCGGGCGGACCTGACGTGTCGTTCGCTGCAGCAGACGCACGCCCAATCGCGCCTCCAGCTGCTTGACCGCGTCTGTGGCAGTGGACGCCGGCACGCCAAGATCCCGGGCGGCAAGGCTGAAGCTGTGACGTTCCACGATCCGGGCAAATACCCTCATGGAATCAATGCGATCCATTATTCGCGATTCTCGAATAGTCTTGCCGAATATTGCATGATTATTCGGCTTCTAAAAGGAGACAATCTCGCTTCGTCATCACTCGACGGAGACTTTTATGTCCAACAACCCGACCAGAATCGCCCTCGTCACCGGCGCCAGCCGTGGTCTGGGGCGCAGCACCGCTATCGCGCTCGCCCGCCAGGGTGTGGACGTGATCGGCACCTATCACAGCAACAAGGCGGAAGCGGACGCCACCATCGCCGCCATCGAGAAGCTGGGCCGCAAGGCAATGATGTTCCAGCTGGATACCGGCAGGGCGTCGACCTTCGCCGCTTTCGCGGTGGACTTGAAGCAGGCGCTGAACGGCAATTGGGGCCGTCTGAATTTCGACTATCTGGTCAACAATGCCGGCATCGGCATTCACGCCCCCTTCGCCGAAACCACGGAAGCCGATTTCGACCGGCTGATGAATATCCACCTCAAGGGCGTATTCTTTCTCACCCAGGCCTTGCTGCCGCTGATTGCCGATGGCGGACGCATCGTCAACTTCTCCAGCGGCCTGGCCCGTTTCAGCCTGCCGGGCTATGCCGCCTATGCCGCGATGAAAGGCGGTGTCGAAGTCCTCACCCGCTATCTGGCGAAGGAGCTGGGCAGCCGCGGCATCGCCGTCAACACGGTGGCGCCAGGCGCGATCGAAACCGATTTCGGCGGCGGCACGGTGCGCGACAACAGGCAGGTCAATGATTTCGTGGCAGGCGTGACGGCGCTGGGCCGCGTCGGCCTGCCGGACGATATCGGTCCTGCCGTTGCTGCCCTGCTGAGCGAGGACAATCGCTGGATCAATGCCCAACGCATCGAAATTTCGGGCGGCATGTTCGTCTGATCCCGCAGAAGCCCGCCCCGGTCCGCTGCGCGAGGCGGCCCGGGCCTTGGGTCAATGGCGACAGGCTGCTTTCACTGAGTCTGCGTGTTATTCGGAACGACTTTGAATCGCTCCAGCTGGCGCAGAGCCGGGGCATAGTCCGGCTTGATTGTCACGGCGCGCTTATAGTCGCGATACGCCTGTACAAGGCGCCCCGCATCTTCCTCGATCTCGCCCCGGCTGTAATAGGCGACATGCAGATTCTTGGCGCCAAGCGCGATGCCTTGATTGATGGCCGCCAAGGCGTCGGCCGGACGCCCATCCGCCACCAGCACCTGGGCCTGAGTCAGATACGCATCGCCCATGGACGGATCATATTCGATCGCATCCCGAAAATCGTTCAACGCGCCGGTGCGATCGCCCATTGCATAGCGGATAATGCCGCGATTGAGCACGATCTTGGACCGGAAAATCATGTGCGGATCGCGCATCGCGATGTCGCAATGCTCTAGCCCGTAGTGCAGATCCACGCTATCGCGCGCCGCGTAATAGCATTGCAGCGCCGGATTGGTGCTGTAGATCATTTCCACATTGTTGGCCGGGCGGTCCGGGTTCGCCGCTCCCACGCCCACCAGGGCATTGGCCGTTGTCGCGCTCAAGGTTGAAACGAATAAGGCGGAGAGAAGAGCTGAATGCTTCATCGCAAACCTCCCAAATGTCCGAAACACACCCCTCACTATGTGACCGGTGTATATTACGCCCGCGCCGGTTCCGGCGCCATGGGATTGCAAGACGCCGTCAAACGAGCGGCTCTCAAAAAAACCCGTTCTTCCTTGGGTTTTCAGGACGCGTCCGTGACGCAGCGGAAACCTACTGTGCCGGACCGGTCATAGCCCGGCGCCATCAACAGCAGCTTGCCATGCTGGTCGTTGCGGAAGGCTTGGGGAAAATACCAGATCGCGCCTGCCGGCTGATAATGACTGCCGCCGCGCAGGATCGCCGCGCGCGTGTGCGCATCGACATATTCATCGGTCCATTGCCAGACATTGCCGACCAGATCCATCACGCCGAGCGCGCTGGCGCCTTTGGGATGCGCATCCACGGCATCGGGCGCGGACAATGTCCGCCCGCGATCCGGTATTGGCACCGCCGCGGCGTCCCAATCATTACCCCAGGGATAAAGCCGCCCATCGGTTCCTTGCGCCGCGAACTGCCATTCCCATTCCCGGGGCAGACGCTTACCCGCCCAGGCCGCATAGGCGCGGGCATCGTCCTGCGACACCCAGGTTACGGGCTTGTTGTCCCAACCTTGCGGATATTGTCCGCCCGTCCAGTCTTTGAGGAAATTCAAAGCGTCCGCGGGCCGGTAATGCGTCGTGTCCAGAAAGGCTTTGAACTGCGCATTGGTGACGGGATATTTGTCGATATAGAAGGGCCCTACCGCAAGACGGTGATTGTGGAAGCGCCGGGCATCCTTTTCCCAGGGATATTGCACATCGACGCCGGCATCATTGTGCCCTTCGATCTCGATGCCTTCCACTTTGAAATCGAACGTGCCACCGGAAATTCTCACCATCCCCAGTGGCGCGGATGTGGCGACGGATGTCGGTTTAGTCTCCACCAGATTCTGGGGCAGCGGCTTCCATTCATTGGAATAGCTGGACAGCGGTTTGGCCGAGATCGTCTTCATCTTCGTCAAGAGAGCAGCGATGCTGGAATCCGGATCGCCGCGCAGGACCAGGACCGCGCCATAACCGTGCGCTTCCATGGGGAAGGACAGCACCATGTTCGCGCCTTCCCGATCCGGACGCAGCTCGACGCCGCGATAGAGATCGAAATACCGCGCGCCTTCGGCAAACGGAATCGTCATCTGCCGGCCGTCCAAGTCATAGGCATTGCGGTTGACAATGGTCCATAGCGTGCGGCCCCCAGACGGCCAGCGGCTGGCGAACACGCCATACGCGGTCATGGGATAAAACGGCTCCCATTCTTCATTGGCGAAGAAAGGCGCCATTGCCCGCTCTATGGTGGCGACCCGGCGGGTGGCTTCGCCGTCGCGCGGCGTGATCCCGTTCCAGATGCCCCAGACATTCTCCCAACTCTCCCAGCCTTCGCCGTTAAAGAAGGCAAATTGCAGCGCATCGGTCTTGTTGTGATTCCAACGGTCCGAGATGTGGACCTGATGGCGAGGCTCCAGCCAGCGATATTTATCGAGCGTGGGCACGAACTGATATTTGTACTGCCCCCAATGCATCACATCCCAGGCCAGCGCCTCATCGCTCATGGTCAGTTCCGGCTCGAACGCCAGAGGGTGGCCGATCCGTTCGGCCGCCAGCGAAAAGGCCAACGGCACACCATCCTGGGTGTCGCCATTCACGCCATCGGCACCCAGCGCCTTCATCAGCTGCGCGATGGCGTCGGCCCAGGGCTTGCCGGGATCACGCGTCCCCTGGTCCCACATCATCATGGGAAACATCACCTTCACGCCGCGGCGGTGGAAATCGGCCACCATCCCGCGCACGCCCTCCACACCGCCGGGCATGGACCGCACCAAATCATGCTGATTGCGGTCATCGATGCCCATGTTGGGATAGGTGGGCCAGATCAGAACCGAGTCGATGCCGCCATAGCGGGTCTCGACATCATCGAGATAGCGGTCGACCGTGTATTTGCGTTGGACGGGATCATAAAGATAGCGATCCTGCACCATGGTCTGGGGCTGGATGAAGCTGGATTGGGCCCATTTCAGCTCCGGCACCCGGTATCGCGCATCGTTATAGCCGATGCGGATGCGGCGCTCTTCCTTCCAATGCTGGATGTCCTTCAGCCATTCCTGCTGCAGCTTGGGTGTACAGGGCGCAGGACCTTGCCCGGCCCGCAGATCTTCCCATGCTTCCGTCGATGTATAGCAGGCGGGGGCTGGGATCTGTTGGCCCTGGGGCCGGTAATTGGAATCCTGTGCCCGCAGCGGGAGCGCCGTCAGCGCCGCGGCAGCAGAAAGCAGTCCGGCACGCGTCACCCGCTTCATCATAATCCTCCGGCAAATTTCAGCCGAGCGCCATCACGGCATCGATTTCCGCGCGCCGGGCCATCGCCGGTTGCGCGCCCTGGCGCGTCACAGAAATTCCCGCGGCGGCGACTGCGAACCGCGCCGCTTCCTGGGGACTCCTGCCTTCCGATAAGCCCACCGCGAAAGCGCCGTTGAAGGCATCGCCAGCCGCCGTGGTGTCGGCGACCATGACCTTGCGTGCCGGGATCATCAGGGGAACATCGTCCTCACCTAGCACCACCACACCCTGGCCGCCCAGCTTTAACACCACGCCGCGCGGGCCCAACGCCTTGAGTTGCCGCGCCATCGTCACCGGGTCACTCAGGCTTTTTAGTCCCAGCAATCCGCAGGCTTCGCTTTCATTGGGCGTCAGCCAGTCCACCATCGACAGCAATTCGCCCGGCAAGGCGCGGGCGGGCGCGGGGTCCAGGATGAATGCCGCGCCGTCAGCGCGCGCCAGCCGCGCCGCCGCGATCACCCCATCCAGTGGCGTTTCCAGTTGTGCCAGGACAAAGCGGATTCCCGCAAACGCGTGTCTGTCGATGACATCGGCCGTCACCGCGTCATTGGCGCCGGGTGCCACCACGATCATGTTGTTGCCACCGCCGCTCATGATGATGGCGACGCCCGAGGCGCCGTCCACCGTGCCAAGGAACCGCGTATCGACGCCATCCTCTTCGAGCCCGCCGCGCAGCCGCGTGCCGAACAAATCGTTGCCCACCCGTCCCAGGAACGCCACCTTGCCACCGGCCCGGGCCGCGGCCACCGCCTGATTGCCGCCCTTGCCGCCGGCAAAACTTTGAAAGGCGCCCCCCAGCAAGGTCTCGCCGGGAAGAGGTAAACGGCCGGCGAACGCCACCAGATCCATATTGGCGCTGCCGACCACCAGGATATCGGGTGTGTTCATGCGTAGAGCGGCGCTATCGCCACCATGCCCAGCCCGATCAGGAACAAGGCGAACATCGGTGGCAGGAGTTTGCGCGCCGACACCGGCGCATCCGCAAATTCACGCCAGACGAAAACGCCCCAGGCCGCCGACACCATGGTCGCGCCCTGGCCGATGGCATAGGACACGGCCGGGCCGACGAAATGCGTGGTCGCCGCCACCAGCGAAAAGGTCATGCCCACGCCCCAGATCGCACCGCCGATCACACCCACCAGATGGGTGCGGGGCGAAGCGGCGAAATAGCCCGCGAAATCGCACGGCGGATCGGCGGTGATGGGCCTCCGCATCAGATAGGTGTTGAACACCAGCGCGGAGATGAGAACGCCCACGGAAAACACGAAGGAGATGGAATAAGGCCCCAGCCCCGTCGGCCCCTCTGCGGATTTGGTGACCAGAGGATAGAAAATCCCCATCAAGAAACCGCAGGCAATGGCGATCTTCAGCCCGCGCGCCACATTCCTGCTGCCGTCACTGCCGCGCCGGCTATAGGCCAGCGCATCGACCAGGATGGCGGCCAAGACCAAAGCGACGCCGCCGAACAGCAGCATCGGATTGCCCGCGGGCGCGATGGCGTAATTGAGCAGCACGCCAACCACCAGCGCCAGACCGATGCCGACCGGAAACGCCACCGCCAGTCCGGCAATGGAAATCGCCGCCACCAGAAGAAGATTGGCGACATTGAACACCGCGCCGCCCGCCAAGGCATAGAGAATGTTGACCGTGCCGGCACCGCGCAGATTGGCCATCATCGCGGCCGGGCCGCCGATGGACCCCATGCTCAGGCCTAACAGAAGGCTGACCAGCAGAACGCCTAGCACATAGTCCCAGTAAAAAAGCGGAAAGGGCCAACCGGGCGTCAGCTTCATCATGTTGGCCCATGATCCCCAGCAGATCATGGTGGTGACCATCATGACGAGCGCGACCGTATAACCGTCCGGTTGAAACATGAGGCCCCCACCTTTGCGTTTGATGTCAGGCTCTCACAACTCATTTGCCCCTTCAACAGGCACATTCCTTCCGCAAGTGCGAGAGGCATCCAGCGAATTTGATGTGACACGGACAGGCGCTATGGTTCGGCACAGCGATCGCAGGGGGAGAGATTCATGGGCGCGAAGAGAATCACCAGACGGACCATCCTGTCGTCCACCGCCGGGTTGGCAGGCCTCGCCCTTTCTGGCACGGCCTTCGGCCAGAGCGCAGGCGCACGCCGTGTGATCATCGACACCGATCCGGGCGTGGATGACGCTTTCGCTCTTTTGCTGGCAATGCGCTCGCCGGAGCTGAAGATCGAAGGCATCACGCCCGTTGCCGGCAACGTGCCGCTGGAGCTCTCCCTTCCCAATGCCTTGCGCATGGTCGAGATCGCGGGCCGCACCGACATTCCGGTGGCGGCGGGTGCCAAGGCTCCGTTGCAACGGCGCCTAATCACGGCGACCTATGCGCATGGCGAGAACGGTCTGGGGGGCGCTGTGTTTCCCGCGCCGAAAATCAAGCCCATCGCCGATCCCGCTTCGGTCTTCATCCGCCAGACGGTGCGGAAATATCCGGGCCAGGTGACGCTGATCATGCTGGGGCCGCAAACCAATCTGGCGACGGCGCTGGCCTCCGATCCGGATCTGGCCCGCATGATCAAGAGCGTGGTGATGATGGGCGGCTCGCTGTCGGGCGGCAATGTCACGCCGGCGGCCGAATTCAATATCTATGTCGATCCCGAAGCGGCGCGCATGGTGTTTCAGTCGGGCATCCCCGTCACCATGGTGGGGCTGGATGTCACCCGCAAGACGGCGCTCACGGACGCACATGTCAAAGTGCTGGAAGCGGCCAATACGCCGGTGAGCATGGCCGCGGCCAAGATCGCCCGCAATGACATCGATCTCAACCGCAAGGCCGGCAATGCCTCGGGCCCGAACATGCATGACTCGCTGGCCCTGGCGTCGTTCCTCGATCCGTCTTTGCTGAAATGGAAACCCTATTATATCGATGTCGAAACCATGGGCGAACTGACTGCGGGCGAGACTCTGGGTTATCGCCCCAACGAAGCGGGCTTGCGCGGTTCGGCGCCGACATTGGCCGGCACCAAAACCTCCACCATGCTGCGGGATAAATTCGCGCCCAATGCCAATGTCGCCATCGATGTGGATTCCGCGCGGTTCTTCAACCTGCTGATCGGCCGGCTGGCCGGCAAGGCCTGACGCTCAGCGGATGTGAATGTCCAGTTCCAGCGGCTCGCGATTGGCATCGAGCCGCACCACTGCATCCGCGCGTGACGGCATTTCGGCCAGCATGAAACGGGTCAGCCGCTCATAGAATTGTACAAAGCGATCGACCTGTTCATCGCTCATGACATGGGACGATCCCTCTGTGTGCGCCCTGAGCTTGGCTTCCTGCTCCTTGCGCCAGCCCGCCACCACATCGAAGGACGGCGCCGCGAGAAACACCAGAAATCCGATGCGGCCGAACAAATGCTGATAAGGACCGGCCAGCGCATCATTGACGTAAGCACGCCACCGGCCATCCGGATCGGAGTCCCGTTCCAACGCATTGACCGGCTGCGCCAACGCGTCCGAAGACTGGGGCCGTGCGCCCACGCACCAGCCTTCGAACAGGATCACATCGGCGGGACCCTGGAAGCGGTCCCAGTGCGATGAATCCATCCGCGTATCGCGGGCCTTGTCGAAACGGGGAATTGCCGTTTCTTGCGGCTTGGCGAGCGCATCCAGAACCTCTTCGCCCATTGCGACATCATGCGTGCCCGGCGGCCCGCGCGTCGCCAGCAAGGGATGCACCTCGTCCGCCAGCTTTTGCCGATCCTCCTTGGAAAGATACAGATCGTCGATCGACAAGGCCGCGGCGCGCAACCCCTCCGCTTCCAGCAGGATTTTCAGCAGGGCGACGCCGGTGGATTTGCCGCTGCCCTGAGAGCCGCAAAACCCCACGATCAATCCGGGGCGCGTCCGTGCCAAACTTTCGATCCGGACTGCGAGCGGCCGGTAGACGCGCGCCACCGTCTCGGCAAAGCCGGGGCCGAGCTTTTCCCGCTTCATGAAATCGGCGACGGCGATTTCGGCTTGTCCGGAAAGCGGCATGCCCGTTTCTAAGGCCGTATCGCCAAGGATCGCAAGTCAATGTCCGCGCAGATTGGCGCGAATCTTGGCTACCGACGCGGCCGTTACCGGCGCGGCGTCATTGCCCCAACTGTTGCGAATATAAGTAAGAAGCGCTGCCACCTCGCCATCATTCAGCTTCCACGCAAAAGACGGCATGGCGGGCGCCGTCGGAGCCGATTTTGTTCCCGCCGCTTGCGCGCCTTCCAGCACCACCCGCGTCAGGCTTTCGGCACTGGGCTGGAGCAGGATGGCATTGCCGGCCAGGGGCGGGAAGATCAGCGTCTCGCCTTTGCCGTCCCAGCCATGACAGCCGACACAATTGTCCTGATAGAGTCTGCCGCCCGCCTGCATGGCCGGATCACCGGCGGTCACCCTCGTCCCCGAACGGATGTCGCTACCGGCGGGTTGATCTTTGAGATAGACGGCAATCGCCCTGAGGTCTGCATCGGTCAATTGCGACGTGGAATTCTCCACCACCTCCACCATCGGGCCAGTGGCCGCGGCGTGTGTGTTCCAACCGCTTTTCAGATAGGTGACGATGTCATCGGTACTCCAATTGCCGATGCCGTGCGGCTTTGCACCCGTAATTTCCGGCGCGAACCAGCCTTGCAACGATGCGCCCGTGAATGCCTTGGCGCGGTCCGCGCCCAGAAAAGTTTTCGCGGTATGACAAGCGCCGCAATGTCCCGGCCCCGTGACCAGATAGGCACCGCGATTCCATTCTGCGGCTTTCCCGGCCGTCGGCGCAAATCCCACTGGACTGGGATAAAACCAGTTCCATCCCGCCATCAGAGCCCGGATGTTGTACGGAAACGGCAGAAGATTGGGCTCCACCGCATGACGCACGGGGGTGAGTGTTTTGAGATAAGCCCATAGCGCCGAAATATCGGCATCGGGCATGCGCGCATAGGCGGGATACGGCATCGCAGGATAAAGCCGCTTACCGCCGGGGCTCACCCCTTCGCGCATGGCGCGGCGAAAATCCGCTTCGGTCCAATTCCCCAAGCCCGTTTCGCGGTCCGGTGTGATGTTGGGTACGGCGATCTTGCCGAACGGCGTCTGAAGGATCATCCCGCCCGCCATTGGCTTATCGCCCGGCGCGGTGTGACAGCCGGCGCAATCGCCCAGCACGGCCTGGTATCGGCCGCTCGCGACCCGATCCTGCGCCAGCGC